>ENA-ORMS01001629-ORMS01001629.1-human-gut-metagenome-genome-assembly--contig:-NODE-1629-length-17651-cov-13.920777_pt1 | contig 17651 bp, 9 predicted proteins | sample MGYA00242104_ERZ508997 | MGnify/ENA primary metagenome ERZ508997 (study PRJEB26280, sample SAMEA2338704) | human gut metagenome | biome: human gut; feature: human-associated habitat; material: faeces... | reverse complement strand
GATTTTTACCTCTTTATTTTTCCAAGTGCAAATATAATAGAAGGGGCAGAAGCTCTTAGCCCAGGGCAGCGCCCTGGGTTATTACGTTCGCAAGGTTGTCGCCCTGTAAGGGCAAAAGCATTAAAACTCAGGCTATTTACAAAGCTTTTGCCCTTACAGGGCGCCTTTCTGATTGCCATTATACCCAGGGCGCTGCCCTGGGCTAAGAGCTTCTGCCCCTTCAGGGCGTGCCAACAGTACAGGTTGAAATCGTAGTTATAGGCCTTGTAACTTATTGACTGAGCTTCTGCCCCTTCAGGGCGTGCCAACTGTACAGGTTGAAATCGTAGTTATAGGCCTTGTAACTTATTGACTGAGCTTTTGGGCCTTCAGCCCGTACTTAAACTACTTGCGAAACTCGAGTAACTTCTATAACTTCTGAACTTGCGAAACTCGAGTAACTTCTATACTTGCGAAACTTGAGTAACTTCTATACTTGCTAAACTTCAATAACCCAAAAATAGGCGTATAAATACCTGAAAGCATGACATTAAGAAAAAGAAGGCATATCGCAAGAACCAAAAGCAAATCACACGCAAACGATTACGTAGAAAATCTCATTTTAGACAAAATGGATTCATTGCTTTTTAACATATTTTTCGTATCTTTGCAGCCGAAAAGAAAGTGCAATCGATTGCACGAAAAATTTCATCGTATAAGTTCTCGACTGCGACCGCTATACTGGGATATTTAAAACAGACTACCATCAAAAATAACTAAAGAAAAAAATCAGCGGCGCATAGACTTACAGTAGAAGTATGAGTAATATAAGACAGCTAAATAAGCACAAAAACAATAAAAATAAAAGTGAAATGAAACACAAAACACTTACATTCCGCTTCCTCGACACGAGCCGAGGTGGTTTCGCTCGCCTGTTTCTTCTCCTTTTACTCCCATGCCTCAGCGTCATTGGAGTGAAAGCGGCAGATAGCAATGGGGGGGTAAAATTCAATTCCGCTGTCCGCTATTCGCAGTGGGCGATTAATTCGCGACTTTATGATTTCCGTGGTAATCAAAAAGCTTATGGCTTTGCGAAATGGAATTCAGAAACAGGGTCATTAGAAGAGTATGCCAACAAAGGGAACATGAAATTGGATTATGTTGCAGGTCTTGTTGGTAAAGCCACTCTTGAAGCTTCTGATTACTATGTGGATTTCGATTGGGCAAAACCTTGGTTTAAATCTGCACAGGCCTATGCTAATGACTATAACTATTCCGCACAAAATCAAGACAAGATGACCCTTGACAATATGAATGCTGCAAAAATGGCATTTCATATTATCAATAATAACAAATGGGGCGAGGATGCAGCAAAAACTACTGCAAAGAAAGCTATAGAAGCTATTATCACCGATTTAAAATATTATAACGAGAACTATGTTATCGGTGGTACTAATTCTAATGTCAAAGAAGCTACAGCCAACGATGTTCAAAAGAAAATGTTGGGTGGTTGGTTCCACAAATACAATTATGTAGACCAAGTATGGTGTGATGGAATGTATATGGGACCTGCCCTTCTTGCACAATTGATAAATTATAAAAATGCAACCAATAATGTTTCAAACGATGATTGGAGTCTATTGACAAAACAGTTTTCTATCACATGGGAACAGTTGCGTGATTCCAAGACTGGTCTTTTATATCATGGAATGACTGCAATACCTACTATCACAGATTGGTCTAAAGATGCAACTCCTACTTCTTATCATTCAGGAGCATTCTGGGGTAGAGCCAATGCTTGGTATATGCTTGCTTTAGTCGATGTCCTTGAGCTTATGCCTGCAAGCAATACTAATTATTCTATTCTGAAAGGCTATCTTGAAAAACTTGCAGCAAGCATAGCATCTTACCAAAACGAAGATGGAACATGGTATCAAGTCTTAGACCAAAAAGACAATGCACTTGATGGGAACTACGAAGAGTCATCATGTTCTGCACTTTTCACTGCTGCATACTTGAAAGCCTTACGCTTGAAATTACTTGAAAGCAGCAAATATGAAACTATGGCAAAGAATGCATACGCTGCCTTAGTAAATAAGTTTATGGCGTATGACAAGGATGACAACAACAAAATCCAAATTTTGGGAAGTTGTTGTTCGGCTGGATTAGGAACTAATAATAAAATTTTACGTGATGGCTCACGCAGTTATTATATAAATGGAAACGACTCAAAGGCTGTAACTGGCGAAAATACTGGTTATTATTATACCGAGGGCAAGGTTCTCGGTGGCTTCATCATGGCTGCAACTGAGTACGAGCGTGCTTACCAGAACCAAGACAGCAAGCAGATTCTGTTTGCCAAGGACTTGGCTCCAAGCTATGACTTCACTACTACTGCAGGAACCCTCGATGCTACTGCATACGGAAGCGGTGATGTCACTTATCAGTGGTATAAGAATAATGCAAAAATCACAGATGCCACATCTGCTACTTATACTCCAACAGAAAGTGGAAGTTATTATTGCATAGCTACATCTGCTACTAATAGCAGAAGTGCTGGTGGCAATACTATCCAGACAAGTACTACAACTGTTACTACTGCCAATACTGATAATGGTAGCACAGATAATAATAATGGTGGTAGTGAGAATGGAACGACAACAGGAAATAAACTGTTTGACTATACCATTTCTAAAAGTATAACATTAAATACTACAGAAACGAGTGTAAGTCCTTATGGTTCTGTTTCCGCTTCTGGTTCGTCTACAACAGATGCGACTAAGGGATTTAAATTTGATAAAGGTGCCACATTTCTTAAGATTACTTTAGACAACAATACTCTGCATGCAGGAGATATTATTACAATAACATCTTATGCTGATAAAACAGGTATGGGTGTTAAGGCATCAGCAGAAAATGGAGGTACTGCTGTTAATTTTGCATTAAGCACTGTAGCAAAGGACTTTACAACAAGTTCTTATACAGTAACAAGCAATGATGTACTTAATGGAAAATCTTGCATTTATTTATATAGAAGTGCAGGTAGTACCACTTATCTTAAGTCCATCTCCATCACTCGTGCTGATAAGAAATATACAGTTTCTGCTACAGCAAAAGATGGTGGCTCTGTATCTATCAAGAATGGTTCAAGTGAAGTGACATCTGGTACAGAAGTAGAAGCAAACACTTCTCTTACATTTACCGCAACACCAAACGAGGGATATGAGTTCGTAAACTGGACAGATGCAAGCAACAAGGCCGTTAGTACAGAAGCAACTTACACAACAACTGTAACTGCAGCGATTTCTCTTACTGCCAACTTCAAGGCTAAAACTCCAGTTACCCCAACCGAAAGCGAGGTCATTTACAACTGGAATACTATCGGTAGCCAGAAAGAGAATATCGCTGTTTCAGAAGGAACAAAGAATATAAATGGAACTCTTGTACCATGTATAAACTTCGGTAGTAACTATGATTTCAGAAGATATACCTATATGTCTATCAAGGACAAGTATAATGGTGGCTTTAAGATAGGCGATATTATCACTATCACTGGTCTTTATACTGGTCCTAAAACAACAGGTATTGGTATGGAAATCCATACTACGAGAGATGGCAAGGCAGTCTTTAACACACCTTATTATGATAAGGAACTTAAGACTTATACCTATACTCTTACTGAAGACTGTGACTCACTCTTCTTCGGTCGCTATGGTGGAGCTACTCCTAATGTAACCGAACTGAAGGTGGTTCGTCCTGCAGCTTCGACAAAACAGCGTCTTTCTGCCAACTTCGATACCAATAATATCAAGGTGGTAACAGGTACTCAGTCCATTACACTTCCTAACCTCACCGTTAAGGCAGGTTCTACAGAACTTACTGCAAGCGATTACTCTGTAAGCTATGAGTCTGATGCAAACGAGATTGCAACCTTGAATGGTACTCAGGTGAACTTCAATGCAGGAAAGACCGGACTGGTTACTATTACGGCAAAGGTAACTCCTAAGGATGCAACAAAATACGAGGGAACCGAAGCTTACTATCAGATTCTCATCCAAGATCCAACTCCTCTGAACATTTCAGTAACTGATATTGATATGAATACCACAGATGCTGAAATCAAAGAGCCAGTTGTGAAAGTTTATGGCGAAAATGATCAGCTGTTGAAGTTGGGTACTGATTATACTTTGTCATATAAGTCTAATGATGGCCCTGTATCATTCCCTAACGGAAAACTGACTGTAGCTGGTAGCAAATACAACTGGACAGTAGGTGTTTCTTCTATCACTGTGACTGCCACACCAACAGAAAGTTTGAGCAAGAAGTATAAGGAAGGAAGCGTTGACTTTACCTATGCTGTCACCAAGGGCTTGATTACACCAAAGTTCCTGGATGTTTTTAGTGGTGCAAATATCAAGTTGGCTGTAAAGACAGGTGGCAAGGACAATTTCAATACCTTCACTGTGCCTCTGATTTATGATGGAGAAGATGTTAGTAGCTATTTCGACTATACTTACGAAATAACATCTACTTCAACTGCAAACAAGCAAAGTAAGAATGGTAATGTGCTGACTTACTATCCTAAGAATGCTGGTACTTACACAGTCAAAGTGAGTGCAACCGTTAAAACGAACAAAAAAGATCCTACATTGGACTATTCTGATGTGTATAGTAACCCTACCAGCATCACATTCACTCTTGATGTAAATGCAACTTATATCCGTCCTGTAGTGAAACTCAATCCTGTCAGTGTCAATATGTACACAGGAACAAGAGAAGATGCTCCTGATGTTACGATCACAAATTATAAGGATAACAGCGTCATCGACGAGAGTAACTATCATGTTTCTTGGACAACCTTTACTCCTGGTATCTGTAAGGTAGATGACAATGGCAACATTGAAGCCGTCAGTGTAGGTGATGGTAAGATTCGAGTTGTTGTAAGGGGTGACAAAATGGAGAGCACTACTGCTTTCTTGAATGTCTTGGTTGATGATCCTGCTATGTATCGTGTAAAGGGAACTGGTATAAAATACGGCAACCACACCACAATGTGGAATCAGGATAAAACGATGTCTGTAGTTCTTGGTGGCTGGTTGTTCTCTGATGATGTGGAAAAAATAGTAACAACTCCTGGTACTTCGTCAGAAGGTCTGTCTGCAGGATATTATTGGGGACCAGGAGCTTCTTTGCCAAAATGGAAACTTACAGGCTTCGATTACTATGTAGCTGGTGACAAAAACAGGAATGCACGTCAGGAGAATGGTTCTAATGCTCTCCCTGAGACAACGAATATCTATAGTGCAGACTTCAAGTCATATACAGGAACCATCAAGGACAAGATGTTTAATGTACCATGTTCAGGTTCATTCCTTGAGTTCAACCCTGCTACAAACGGAAAGGTAACTGTACACATCTTCCAGAATGGTGCATTTGATAGTGGAGTTTATCGTCCTCAGCGTCGTGTGTTCGTCATGGATGAGGCCGGCAATTTCGTAGAATCTGAGGCTCATATCGAAACTACAAGTGGTAAGCCAACTGGTGGCATTCAGTCTATTACAAGCTACAAGTGGGACTTGAATCCAAATGGTAAAAATACTGCTCCTACTATTGAGGAGGTAAGAAGTCACTTCAATGGCATACCTAACACATTTGATATGACAGCTAATGCATTCAGAAATGATGTTTATGAGAGTCTCCTCAGCACAGAAATTGCTCCTAATGCAGCTGCAGATGACAGAAAGGGTTCTCATGGCTGGTCTGTTCTCGCAGACTCACCTGTCACCTATACCTTTAATGTAAAGGCAGGTAAGACCTACTATCTCTACAACTTCGGTTCGAAGATTGGCTTCTATGGCTTCTCATTCGATGAAACAAAGCCAACTGTTGATCAGGTAACGTATAATGCTGACGATGCGAATGCGAACAATGTAGTTGTAAAAACTGCAGAGGGTCATGTGGCACAGGTAAAGATTGCACGTAAAATGGTAGCTAATCGTTGGACGACTTGCGTTCTTCCTTTCAGTCTCAACAGACAGCAGGTAGATGCAATCTTCGGTCCAGCTTATAGTGTAACAGCGAAGGAAGGAACTCAGATTCTCTACTTCGACCATATTGAGGGCAGCAAGGCATACTTCGTACGTCATGCTTACAATACGATAGTTGCTGGTAAGCCATTCCTTATCAAGCCAACTAAGGATGTTGAGAGCATCAATACTGCAGATGTAAAAGACTATCCATACGTAACCATCGAAAATACTACACCGGAAGCCTGGTGTGAGAGTGAGGGTTATGTTTGGACATCAAGTTACAACACCATGAATATCGTTAAGAACGATTACTTCATCGGTGCTTCTGATGGTAAGTTCAAGGCTTATTCTGCAAATTCTGGAACAGTCAAAGGTTTCCGTGGCTTCCTGAAAGCTAATCTTCCTGCAGGAGCTAAACCTGTGATGTTGAGCATCAGTACCAGTAGCATTACTGATGGTAACGATGGCGAAACAACAGGCATTGAAGATTTGATTATTACTACTGCTGGTGAATTGATGCCTGCTAATAGCAGAGTATATAATATCAATGGTCAGCTGGTAAGTGAGGATGCAAGTAGCTTCCAATCATTACCAAGTGGTATTTATATCATTAATGGTAAGAAATATATTAAGTAAGAACGATTATAATCATGAATAAAAAAGTATATTTACAGCCACAGATAAAATGTGCCCCGTTACTGATGGAAAACTTGCTGGCAAGTTTATCGCATACTCAAGGTGGAAACAATACTGGAGACACGAAAACTGATATTCCAGAAATGGGAACTCCAGGAACAGATACTGCCAAGGAGCACTGGGGTAGCATCGACTCTTGGGATTCCTGGGAATAACCCCCCAATCCCTCTATAAATAATTAATCGCCCTGAAAAGGCTGAGCATTCATCGCTATTTGGAAATGAAATGCTTGAGCCTTTCCAGGGCGATTTCTTTTATTCTCCTTTGATTTCCCAATCCTCAATATTACCCTTTGAAGAATCTAAGTTGATACCTACTTTCACAATCGGCTTGTTACAAGGTTTTCTCATGATATATATGCAGATAAACATTTGATTTTGAAAAAAAATACTGTAATTTCAACTTTTTTATCAAACAAGCATTTTATTCAAAAAAAAATATGTAAGTTTGCACTTAGAAATAATGATGAGTAATTATGGTAGAGACAAACGATAGAAAATTGCCTGTAGGCATCCAGTCTTTTGAAGAAATTAGAAAAGGCGAATACCTTTATGTTGATAAGACTGATATCATCTGGCAACTTGCCAATAGAGGGAAAAAGTATAATTACCTGAGTCGCCCGCGCCGCTTTGGTAAGTCTGTGCTTGTCGATACACTTGAAGCCTATTTCATGGGAAAGAAGGAACTCTTTGGGGGCTTGAAAATCATGGAGTTGGAGACAGAATGGGTGAAGCGACCTGTTATCAGACTCGACATGAGTCAGGCTGGTGCAGAGCCAAAAAGTGTAAGAAGCTATTTGGATGATGCTTTCCATACTTTTGAAACGGAGTATGGAATAGTTGTACGTCCAGATAGTTCACTTGCTGTAAGATTTAAGAACATCATAGAAACTGCTTGTAATAAAACAGGCCAGCAAGTAGCAATTCTTATCGATGAATACGATTCTCCATTGCAGCATTCTTGGAAGACTCCTGAGCACGAGGCGTGCACAAGTGTCTATAGAGAAGTGTTTGCCGTCTTGAAAGCACAGGACAAATACGAGAAGTTTGTCTTCATTACGGGTGTCACTAAGTTTACACAGATTTCCCTTTTCTCTGTGCTCAACAACTTGAGTAACATCAGCTTTAATCCTGAATATGCAGCTCTCTGCGGTATTACCAAAGAAGAAGCTCTCCGTGATTTTAAGCCTGAAATTAGTAAATTGGCAGCTAAAAAAGAATGGACTTTTGAAGAAACCGTAACACAGTTGACAACTTACTATGACGGTTATCATTTCAGTCATGAAAACATGGTAGATGTATTCAATCCATTCAGTCTCATCAATGCCCTCTCTGATTCTGATTTAAAGAACTATTGGGCTTCTTCCGGGGCGACCTCGCTGCTACCTAAGTTTGTGGACAATATAGAAATTAGAATGAAAGATTTTGAGAATTGTCCTATAGACAATGATACATTAGAGACTTCTGATGTGACAGGTGGTGGAGCAGAACTGTTCCTCTATCAGTCTGGTTATCTCACAATAAAAGGATATATGGAAGGGATTTATTTGTTAGGCATCCCAAACAATGAAGTTCGCAAGGCTCTCTATAAGATAGTATTACCTGCCTTGACATTGAAAACGAATGCCCAAGTAATATCTACTCAAAATATGTTGTTGTACTCCCTGAAGCTTGGCAATCTTCCTGAAGTCATGAAATGTCTGAAAGCTCTCATAGCCGATGTTCCTTACAGCAATAAGAAACTGGCGAGCATGGATATGGAAGAGCGATACCGCCTAATTCTGAGTAGCATATTTAATGCTATCGGATGCAGGGTGGAAGTAGAAAAAATGATTGCTACAGGCAGAATCGATATGGTGGTAGAAACTACTGGTTTTGTGTATGTTCTGGAACTGAAATTAAGCAATAATGGCGGTGTAGATGCTGCAACAGAACAGATAAAAGCCAAGCTATATACAGAACCTTTCAAGGCAGACAAGCGCAAAGTGATTGCACTTGCCATAGAACTGGATGATTTGGGAAAAGGATTGATTGATTGGAGAAGGGTGGCTGAGTGAAAATATTTTCTGCTGAAAAATAAAAATAGATATTAAATAGACAGGCCAATGGGAACTTTCCGATCTATAGATGAGCTGATCAGAACGCTTGAGCGAGAAAAGATTTTGCTGAAGGAAATGTTTGCGAAGCGACATTCCCTTCAGTTTCGTTATGACTATGCTCTGGAAATGACAGAATACAAGGAGGAACGAATCCGATTCCTGATAGAGAATGGGGTGATTCGTGATACGGGCGACTGTCTGGAGATGGAGGACGTGTATCAGAAATTCTTTGAGGATGTACTGGAAGTGAATGAGGAAATCAATGTTTCTTCGGTACGTGATTATATCTCTGTCTTGAAGGAGAATATCGACTATTATCTCAAGGAAAATAATGAAACTCGCAAATATAAGTATCTCAAGGAAGTGCGCCGATGTCTGAAGACGATAGCTTTGGCCACCGTTCGCAATGTCTTGGACCTGAAGCGTAATATGGATAATACTTATAAGAATGAGCCTAATTACGAAATCAAGAAATCGAAACTCCAGCGACTGGGCGAGAAAATGAAGAACATATCACAACTCATCACCGAGAGTGAACGGGTGATAGATACCGAACATGTCTTCTTCTCTATGGCGATGGATGTGCAGATGAAAAACGTAGTGAATGATGTGCGTTTGCAACTCAACGAGTCTTATCACAATCTCCTGGAGATAGAACGCCAAATCATCCAATACCTCAATATGATAGATTATCAGAATCGCATCTTCGAAAAGGTAAAGAAACTGAAATATCTGAAAGACCAGTTCCGATGGGAAGAGGCTACGGATGTAAGACAGGTCGTTGCTGGTCGAAATGCTGTCTGGATGGAACCGCAACCTAAGTATTACATCAAGTTGTCGATAGAAAATCTTCGTACATCCGATGAGGCTTTGCAATGTATCAATATTCTTTCTGAAAAGCTAAAAAAGAGAAAGGGACGACGGCTGGATCATCTTGCAGAACCTATCCCGGATGATTATCTTAAAGGTAACAAACAGAAGTTGGAGGCTGTGAATCTGCAGGAAATCTATAATGCCTTTTCGGCATCGAGTACCCATCTCTTTGCCTTCGTGATGAATTATCAATATGATAAGAAACAAAGCAGAGAGGATAAACTTGTATATTTTTGCCAGATAGCTTCGCAATATGTGGATAAGTTGAAATTTACAGGCAATTATGCAGAGGCTGACGGAGTGGAATATCCTGTGATACTTCCGAGATAAAAATACGATTCTTTCTACGATAAAAGAAGACAGGACAATGAATAAATTGAACTATACAGAAGAAATCTTTAATATTCTGAGCAGAGGCGGATTTATTTCCAACAATAGTGTTCAGACGAAAATTAAGCGATATTATGATGCCATAGAGGAGCAACAGACTGAATATGATGAATATTACAATGGTATCGGTTTTCATCTGGAAGCGGGTGATGGTTATTTCTTTTTCACTCGCAAGGAAACGAAGGTGGATTTGCAGCGCAAGTTGGAAGCGGTGAGCAAGTGGATAGATTATCTCACCTTTCTGAAGACTTATAATTCTGCCTTCGGATCTGGTTTGGTATTCTCTGCGGCAGATATCGTGGTGAGAATCAATTGCGATATGGAACTGAAGGAATTGGCAGGAAAACTCTTCTGCGAGAAAAAATCATATGATGAGATAGTGGAGAAATTGATCAGTGAATTGGAACGAATGGGATTCATTGAGCAGCAGGATGAAGTGGAGAAAACCTGGAAGGTATTGGCATCATTCCATTATATCGAGGAGTTGATAGATTGCATATCGATTACCGATGATACTGAAGAAAAAGAAGAGGAGGAACAGCCATGAGATATCTGAATAAAATCATATTTCTGAATAGTGCCCATATCCCATACGCCGAGGTGAAGCTCGATGGAAACGTTCATTTCATCGGCACCCAGGGTGTGGGCAAGAGTACCTTGCTCCGTGCGCTGCTGTTCTTCTATAATGCTGATAAGTTGCGTCTGGGCATCCCGAAGGAGAAGAAATCGTTTGATGCCTTTTATTTTCCATATCCCAATTCATATATCGTCTATGAGGTGATGCGTGAGAATGGGGCCTACTGTGTGCTTGCCTTGAAGAATCAGGGACGAGTGATGTTCCGTTTCATCGATGCCCCGTTTGATAGCAAATGGTTTATCGATGAGCGTAAGCTGGTGTATGGCGAGTGGAGCCAGATACGTGAGCAGGTGGGTAAGAAACATGATATATCTTCGCTCGTAAGCAGTTATGAGATGTATCGTGACATCATCTTCGGCAACAATCGTCGCCTGGAACTTCAGCCTTTTCGCAAGTATGCCATTGTAGAGAGTGCCAAGTATCAGAATATCCCCCGCACTATCCAGAATGTCTTCCTCAATACCAAATTGGATGCCGATTTCATCAAGAATACCATTATCCGCTCGATGAGTGATGAGGATAACTGCATTGATCTCAACTTTTATCGTGAACAGATTAAGGAGTTTGAACAGGAATATAAGGATGTAAGTCTTTGGACAAAGAAGGAGAAGAATGGCGAGGTGCTGGTTCGCAGAATGGCTGATAAGGTGATAGATGCTTATCGCACCTTGCTGAACAATCGCCGCTTGATTGGCGAGGGGCGCAGGGAACTCAATTATGCAGAGCGTGTGGCACAGGAACTCCTGCCGCAATATCGTCTTGATATCCAGGAAAGTGAAGCGGAATGCAACCGGGTAAGTCGCCTGATAGGTGAGGAACAGGAAAAATATGGAAAGGAGCGTGATAAACTCTCCCGTGAATTGGGCGTACTCGATGCGCAGCTAAAGAAAACTGCCGCCAAGCGCAAGCATTATGAGGAAATTCATATAGAAGATATCTTGCAGCGAGTAGAGCAGGAAACCATCATAGAAGATGAGCGCAGGCGACAGGAAGCGATGAAGGCAGAACTGGAGAAATCCTATCAGAACGTGGTGGATAAGTATAAGGCTCTGCTCGAACAGCTGGATATGGATTTGCGTGCTTTCAGAAACAGCAAGACCACCTTGCTCAATGAACATCAGGCAGCCTTGATGACCCAGAAGGAAGTCCTGATGCAGGAATGGAGAAAGGCTGAAACGGAAACCCGAGAGGTGTTCTGGGAAAAAACTTCGTCTGTGGACGAGATGATTGCGCAACTGGTGCATGAGGAAACTGCCTTGAAGATTCAGAAGGCAAAGGTGGCTCACGAGAATCCTTTTGCCCGTGAGATGGAGACGAACGAAAAGGAGTTTGCTGAATTTACAGCCAGACAAATTCAGGTAGAAACCGAGAAAAGGGAAGTGGAACTGCGCATTGAAACCTTGCGTCAGGAAGCCGAGAAGGAATTGGAAATAGCAGAACTGAAATATCAGGCATCGCTCGATGCTCCCAAAAAGCAGAAAGCTGATGTGGAGGATGAAATCCGGAAAATTCAGAATCTTCTGGACAAGAGCAAAGGTTCGTTTTCTGAATGGCTCGATCAAAACAGGAAGGGATGGCAGGAGAATATCGGAAAAGTGGTAGATGAGGAGGCGATACTATATAATGATGTATTGAATCCGCAATTGGTTGCTGATTCATCAGCATTGTCATCATCTTCATCATCGGCTTCTCTCTATGGCGTAAATATCAATCTGACTGCCGTAGAGCGAAAATTCAGAACTCCCAAGGAATTGAAAGAGCAACTCGCTGAAAAGGAACAGCTTCGTGCTGACATCATCAAGCAGCTGAATGATTTGCTGAACCAGCATGAGGAGAATCATAAAACCTTGAAGGGAAAATATCTGCTTCAGATAAGAAAGCTGAATGAATCGCTTCATGCTAAAAAGGCTGAAATGCAACTGCTGCCTCAGACGGAAAAGAAGCTCAAAACGCAAGCGCTGGAGTTGGAAAAACGTTTGGAAAAATGGCGCAGCCAACAGCTGGCTGAATTGGAAGATAAGCAGAATGCGCTGGTTGCCGATAAGGTGAAGAAGGAAGAGAATAAACACCAACTGGAGATGGATTTGCAGCGCAAGCTAAAAACTCTCCAAACGGAATACAACAGACAGGTTAAGCAGGAAACACAGACTTTTGAAGTCTTTGCCAACGATATTCAGGCGCAGATAGAAGAGAAGCAGAACCAGGTGGATGCTCGCAAACAGGAACTCCTGAAAGCCCAGCGCGATGAACTGCATGGCAAGGGTATGGATACCCAGACTTTGGATGCTTACAACAAGCGCATAGCAGAACTGGATGCTGAGTTGACATATATCAGAAAGAATCGTGATGTGGTGGCGGTTTACAGGAATGAAAAGATAGAACTTTTTGACCAAGAACCTGCCGTAAGACAGAATCGAAAAAACAAGGCTGAGGCTAAGACTATGCTCGAGGATAAATTCAGGCAGCGCAGTGAACGCCTTCAATTGCAATTATCTGAGGCACAGAGTCAACTGACTAAGCAGCAGACTGCTTTGAAAAAGCTGGATGCAGGATTGAATGCAGTGAGGAGTTTTAGACGTGACGAAACCTTGTGCCCATTGGAAAGTAATGAAATAGAGGAGAAGATCACTACCAAGGATTGTCTGACTATCGTGGAAGAATTGAAGCGCCAAATCTATGAGGATGGTCGTTCGCTCGACAACTTCAAGAAGCAATCTCAGCAATTCTTAGGTATGTTCTCTGCTCACAACACCTTCCACTTCAATGTAAGTCCGGTAACAGAAGAGGAGTTCATCGCCTTCGCATCCAATCTCTGCGAGTTTGTGGAGAATGATAAAATCTCGGAATATCAGAAGCGCATCAGTGGAAGATATACCGACATCATCTTCCGAATCTCCAAGGAAGTGGGCGATCTGACCCGTCGGGAAGGCGACATCGGCAAGACCATCAGCGATATCAACCACGATTTCGAGGAGCGGAATTTCGCAGGTGTTATCAGGGAAATCGCCTTGCGCCCGTTGAAGACCAACGACCAGTTGATGCTTCTCCTCTTGCGTATCAGAGACTTTGCAGAAGAAAATCAATTCAATATGGGAGAGATGGATCTCTTTGCCACTGAGTCACGACAGGATGTGAATGCCAAGGCGGTGAAATATCTGCTTGCCTTTATGAAGGGGCTCCTGGATGAGCCTAACCGCAGGCAGTTGCAGGTGGCAGATACCTTTAAGTTGGAGTTCCGCATCAAGGAAAATGATAATGATACGGGATGGGTAGAGAAAATAGCGAACGTGGGTTCTGATGGCACAGACATTCTTGTAAAGGCGATGGTTAATATCATGCTCATCAACGTGTTTAAGGAGAAGGCATCGAAGAAATCGGGCGATTTCAAGATTCATTGCATGATGGACGAGATAGGCAAGTTGCATCCTAACAATGTGAAGGGAATCCTCGACTTTGCCAATCGCCGCAACATCCTGCTGGTGAACAGTTCGCCAACTACCTATAATGTGGAGGATTATAAATATACCTATCTGCTCAGCAAAGACAATAGGGCATATACAAAGGTTACTCAATTGATTAAGAGATTATAAAACCTCTTGCGTGTAGAAATATCGGATGATATGAAACATTTGATGATATGAAATACTTGATGATATGGAAAAGTTAGGATTGGGCGATGCCCGACAGATATTAGCGATGTTGAAGGGTGAGGAGATTGCTTCGTCGAAGCTGTCTCATCGCATGACGGCTTTGCTGAGGCAGGAAGGATTGTTGATGTTAAAGAGCAATGGGAGTAGATGCAAATATCGTATTGTCGAGGCCATGCGAGAGGGTTGCCGTACCTTGCTATCGCAGGAGTTTGGCTTGAAATGTTCTTTGGAAGAATGGATTTCTGCTTCTTCCTCTATGCAGACGAGGGCAGATATGGTTAGGATGGTAGGTGATTCAAAGGCTAAGAAGGTGAATACATTTCGTGGCTTTCTGGTAGATAGCTATGTTCGGATAGATGCTATGCTGAATGGGAAGCCATTCAGGCTTCAACCGATGGAGGGCAGTTCTGTTTTCATCAATCAGCCGGAACATTTCGAGATACCGGAAGATGTAATCATCATAGGTATGGAGAATGCTGAGAATTTCATGCAGATTCGGTCGCAGCGTTGGCTTTTCGATGCTCAGTTTCCTGGTAAGCAACTCCTGTTTGTCTGCCGTTATCCACAGGAAAACCTGGAAAATCTCAGGTCATGGCTTCTCCGCATTCCCAATCGTTACGTTCATTTTGGCGATTTCGATCTGGCAGGAGTTCATATCTATCTTTCAGAGTTTTATGCCCATCTGGGTAATCGTTCTTCCTTCCTGGTGCCATCTGATATCGAGGAAAGATTGGCCGAAGGCAATGCGGCGCTTTACAATCAGCAATATGCCAGATTCAAGAATATGGCAGTAACGGATATCCGCCTTCAGCTGTTGGTCAATATGATTCATCATTATCGCAGGGGATATGAGCAGGAGGGGTATATAAGATGATAGGGATATGATTACTGATGGAGATTATTTCTGATAATAATTATAGGAAATATTCTCCTCTTTCCACTTATCCTTTGCTTCCGCCTGATTCTTCGGATATCCGATGATGAGGGTGTTGAGCGGAATCATCGTCTTGGGCAGATGCAGCAGTTGCTGCATTCCCTCGTATCGTTCTTTCAGGGGATAGAGGGCTGTCCATACTCCGCCAAGTCCCAAGCCGTGAGCCATCAGCAGGATGTTCTCCGTGGCTGCCGAACAGTCTTGAATCCAGAACTCCTGCTCTGTGCCTTCCAGCGTCTTGTCAAGGCATCCGCAAACTACGATGGCGAGCGGTGCTTGCTTCACCATGCTGGCATAAGGACTGAACTGTGGTATCTGGTCGAGAATCTCCCGGTCGTTGATAACCACAAAATGCCAAGGCTGCTTGTTGCATGCTGATGGAGCCGCCATGCCGGCACGCAGCATCATTTCCACCTTCTCCGGCTCTACAGGCATGTCTGTATAGCTTCTCACCGATGTACGGTTCATGATATTTTCAAAAATCTGATTCTTTTCCATCATTGCTTTTCTATGTGAGTCTTATTTTTTAGGCGAATCATAGCATTCCATAAGCCAGTCGAGCACATATTCTTGCTTGATTCCATCATGAAACTGGACGGGGTCGTTGTCCAGGGTGAGCAGGTATTTTGGAAAATTGTCGGAGATGGACTTCAGAGGTGCCAATTCTCTCTGCATCGTGGTCTCATCCCTTACGCTGAGCGATACCTGGTAGTATTCCTTGTGTTCACCAATGATTACCACGAAGTCTATCTCTGCATCACCGGCTTTGCCTACATAGATTTCTCCGCCTCGTCGTGCTAGTTCCAGATACACGATGTTTTCCAGTACGTGCCCCAAGTCGCCACCTTTGGTGCCATTGATGACTTGGCGCAGACCTACGTCGGCAAGATAAAGCTTCTGTCCAGTCTTCAATAGCTGCTTACCCTTGGCATCATATCTCTGCACTGGGTAGAAGATATAGCTGTCGGTGAGGGCAGAGACGTAGTTTTCTATCGTATGAGATGTAGTCTTTCTGCCCAGCGAGGTCATGGTATCGCTGATGCGCTTGATTACGGATATGTTGCCTATATTGTCAGCAAGGAATCTTACCACACTTTGCAACATCATCACATCGGTTATCTTTTTGCGGCTCACCACATCTTTCAGTACGATGGTGTTGTAGAGACCTGACAGGTATTCACGCACCATCTCTCGGTCTTGGCTGATTTGGGGAATGTATGGGAAGGAACCCAGTTCGATGTATTGGCGATAGGCAAGCTCTCGGGAAGTATGGGCAGGCTGCGTCTGCATGAATTCTCGGAAGGAGAAAGGGAAGAGCTTGATTTCGATGTATCTTCCGGTGAGCAGGGTGGCTATTTCGCCAGAGAGCAGGTAGGCATTGCTGCCAGTAACGTAAATGTCTACGTTATCTAGCAGGAACAGGCTGTCTATCACTTTTTGGAAATTTTCCACCATCTGTATCTCGTCAAAGAAGAGATAGTTCATCTTGTCTGGGCACAGGTTCTGCTTTACGTGCGCGTACAAAAATTTATAGTCGAGGAACGGTTCGTTGTCGAGATCCTCGAAGTTGAGGTTCTGTACTTGTTCTTCGGATACTCCGTCCGAGAGAAGTTTCTCCCTAAACATCCTCAGCAGCGATGACTTGCCACAGCGTCGTATGCCTGTTACTACCTTAATGGCCTTCTTGTCTCTCCATTTCTCCAGGAGATTCATGTATTCTTTACGCTCTATCATATTCTCTTTATGTTCTATTTATTCACTTTGCTATTCCTTTTGCATTCTATCTTGATTGCTAAAAATGAAATGCGCTGCAAATATACGAAACTTTTTCGGGAAATTTGCAGCGTATTGCAAATTTCTTGTGTTTCTTGGTGAAATTTGCAGTGCATTGCAAATTTCTTTCTGTAGAACTGATAACACATTCTGTAAAACTGATAACCTTTCTGTAATCTGTATATCCGAGAATTTGTATTTATTTAGTTTTATTGCCCGAAACATCCTATCGTTTTTATCGCCCGATACATTCTATAGTATGCGTATATATAAGCCGATGTTGTGGTTATCATACTGATGAGATTCATGCAGGTGAAGGCTGTCTGCCGGGTGTTGCCTGCCAGATAAAACACTGCCGCAGGGAGGAGATTCGAGCATAGCAGCCATGCGATGAAAACCAGGACAAGGGCTATGCCCAGTTTGCGCATGTTGCCCCTGTGCTTGCTGCACAGATGACAGCCGGCTACCAGGGAGGCGATGACGGAAATCAGGCCCATCGTGCTTTCTGTCCAGGTGAGTATGGAAGCCATTAGGCTAATCTGTCCGTTCTGCATCATCGTTACGAGATGAAGATTGAAGCATTGGCCCAGGA
>ENA-ORMS01001628-ORMS01001628.1-human-gut-metagenome-genome-assembly--contig:-NODE-1628-length-17652-cov-4.953913_pt1 | contig 17652 bp, 10 predicted proteins | sample MGYA00242104_ERZ508997 | MGnify/ENA primary metagenome ERZ508997 (study PRJEB26280, sample SAMEA2338704) | human gut metagenome | biome: human gut; feature: human-associated habitat; material: faeces... | reverse complement strand
CTCCATGATTTCATGCGCCTGCAAGGGCGTGATATGCGGTTTCGGACTCGACTCGTACCGCCTCGCCATCGAGGCTCTTATCTAAAACACACATCATGACACCAGAACTCGAGAAATACGTACTCTCACACACACAGCCGGAAGGCGACTATCTATACCGCCTCTACCGCGCCACCAACATCCACACCATACACGGACGCATGGCGTCAGGACACCTGCAGGGACAGCTCCTCAAGATGCTCGTCAGTATGGTCCGACCGAAGAACATCCTCGAAGTGGGAACCTTCTCCGGATATAGCGCCATCTGCATGGCTATGGGACTGGAGGAAGACGGCAAGCTGTGGACTTTCGAGATAAACGACGAGATGGAAGACTTCACGCGCCCCTGGATAGAGGGTTCGGAAGTGGCGGACAAGATAAACTTCATCATCGGCGACGCCAACGAGCTGGCGCCCAAGTTGGGCGTAATGTTCGACATGGCTTTCGTCGACGGCGACAAGCGCACGTACGTGGAGACCTACGAGAACATCCTGCCGCTCATGAACAAGGGAGCCTTCATCCTTGCCGACAACACGCTGTGGGACGGACACGTCACCGACCCCGCCTACGACCACGACCATCAGACCGTAGGCATACGACGCTTCAACGACCACATCGCCGAGGACAAGCGCGTGGAGCAGGTAATACTGCCGCTCCGTGACGGCCTTACCATCATAAGAAAACTCTGATATCTGCGCACACAAGCACACAATAAGACGAAAGGCACAAAAAAACAACGCTTTTCCTTGGCTATTCCAAGGTTTTGTCCTACATTTGTAAAATCTAAAAACCCGAACAACACCCTTAAATCAAATATTAAAATAAAAAACAACGAATATGACTTTCTCAGAACTTTGCAACAACATCTTCAATCAAGCCATCCGTGACTATCATATCAAGGACAACATCGAGACACCTATCAACAATCCTTACGAGCGTGAGGAGATAGAGAACCGTCTCTACCTGAAATGCTGGATTGACACCGTACAGTGGCACTTTGAGGATATCATCCGCGATCCGCACATCGATCCTGTGGAGGCTCTCTCGCTGAAGCGCCGCATCGACCGCTCCAACCAGGACCGCACGGACCTCGTAGAGCAGATCGACTCATACTTCCGCCTGAAATACAGCGACGTACAGATTCTGCCCGACGCACGCCTCAACACCGAGAGCCCGGCATGGGCCGTTGACCGCCTCTCCATCCTCGCACTCAAGATTTATCACATGCGCGAGCAGGCTGAGCGCACCGACGCCACAGCAGAGCACCGCGAGAAGTGCGGAGCCAAGCTGCAGGTGCTCCTCGAGCAGCAGAAAGACCTCTCTCTTGCCATCGACCAGCTCCTTGACGACATCCAGGCTGGACGCAAGTATATGAAGGTGTATCGCCAGATGAAGATGTATAACGACCCGTCAACGAATCCCGTACTCTACAAGAAATAATAAGAAATGAAAACTGAGCATCTCCTGATAATGCGCTTCTCGGCGCTCGGCGACGTGGCCATGCTCGTGCCCGTCGTCAGCTCCCTGGCAAGACAATATCCAGACCTGCGCATAACGGTTCTGAGCCGACCCTTCGCCAGGACGTTCTTCGAAGAGATGGCTCCCAACGTGGGATTCATGGAGGCAGACCTCAAGGGGGAATATCACGGCGTAAAGGGACTCAACGCTCTCTACCGCCGTCTCGTGGCGAAGAACTTCACTGCCATTGCCGACATGCACAACATCCTGCGGTCTTCATATCTGCGCATGCGATTCAATCTCGCCAACTACCGCGTGGAACATCTCAACAAGCACCGCTCGGAACGACGTCAGCTGACGGCACCGCAGAACAAGAAGACGATGCTACAGCTGCCCACGTCCTTCGAGGGCTACGCTGACGTGCTCCGCCGACTCGGCTATCCCGTGAAACTGGAGTTTACGTCCATCTTCCCGCCCGAGGGAGGCAATCTGCGCCCGCTCTCCGACATCATCGGGGAGAAGAAGAACTTCCAGCAATGGATTGGCATCGCGCCGTTCGCCGCCCATGAGGGCAAGATATTGCCCATAGAGAAGACGGAAGAACTTATCAAAGAGATATCGCGCCGCCATCCCTCCTGCCGCATATTCCTCTTCGGAGGCGGCGAAAAAGAGCATGCCGTCCTCAACGCATGGTGCGAGCGCTATAACAACTGCACCAACGCTTCGCAGGCTCTTCACTCGCTGAAGGAAGAGATGGTGGTGATGTCGCACCTCGACGTAATGGTGTCAATGGACAGCGGCAACATGCACCTCGCTGCCATATCGGGCACACGCGTCATCAGCGTCTGGGGCGAGACACATCCTTACGCAGGCTTCCTCGGATGGAACCAGCGACCGGAAGACTGCATACAAGTTGAACTCCCCTGCCGACCATGCTCCATCTACGGCAACAAGCCTTGCCAACGCGGCGACTACGCCTGCCTAACGTCCATCGACCCTATCACCATCGCTGACAAGGTGGACTGGAGCTTGAATTAATAATGAGGAAAATCAAAACTAATAAAATGAGAAGAAAAGGCTAAACTTAGGAGGCTATGGCGAGACGCCATAGCCTCCTAAGTTTGTTACGTTTGCATGTAATTCCGTAGGCAGGAACTGAAAGTCAGCGGCGCGAAGCGGAAAGCTAATGCCCACAGCTCCTATTATATGCACACGAGTCCTTATAGTTTTTATGAAAAAATAAGCAGAAATTCTTTTTTTATCTTAATGATATTTTATATCTTTGCAACTACATTAGCAAATAAAACTGAATAAGCAAGATAAACCTAATTACACAAGTAATCATTAACCAAACAAAAAGAAAGGATTCATTATGAAGAAAATTTTATCTCTTTTATCTTTCTTAATGCTTGCTGTCGTTGCAATGGCAGCAGACCTCACCACTGGTGTCACATTCAAGGGCACATGGGGTGACAAGATGGGCGACTATCCCACCGCAGAGGGTGAGATGAAGGTCACAAAGGTGGACGAAGGACTTAAGTTCGAGGTGAAGAGCAATGGCTTTAACGGCTATGCTTTCCCTGCTTACACAGTGGTTTACCCATGCGAAGTGGCTGCTGATGGCAGCTTTGATGTAGGAAATTATGCCATGGGCGACATCACCGGTGACGCTACAGTAGACGGTATGACAGTAAGCAGCCTCTATTGGCAGCAGATTAAGGGCACCGTGACCAACGAGTCAATCGACCTCTACATCCGCTACATGGGCGTTAACATGGGTGAATGGTATCACATCACCTTCAAGGGCGAAGCTGTTGCTTCTCCTGATCCAGAGCCCGATCCAGAGCCTACAGTGGTTAGCACAAAGGACTTCACTGATACATTCACAATGTCTTACATTGAAGACGGAGAACTCCAGTCTTCATCATTCAAGGACTTCCCCGCTTCTTTCGTTGAGATGTCTGACGGCACATTCAACGTAGAATTCCCCGAGGTTAACCACAAGTTCACTGGTCTTCTCCAGAAGTATGATCCCGCTACAGAGAGAACATACTATGAGGGCACATACACAGAGAACGACGGCATGCAGGTTTACAACTTCGACGTTACTGCTTACCTCTATACTAAGGACGACGTAGAGCGCATCTATTTCATCGCAAAGAGCGACAACGCTGACCAGCTTACCTACGCATACGGTTCTGACCCGTACGCAGAGCCCGTAGTAGAGGACGTAGTGCTCAAGGAGAACTATCAGGCTGACGGAACAGGCTTCTCATTCACCACTCCGATTGACTGGGAGACTCAGAAGTTCCAGGCTGTACTTGACATTACCGGCTGCAGCACATCAGCAGTAGAGGACATCTTCGGCCTTGGCCCGGATGTATCAAGCTTCGCTAACAACATCCACGTTTACTCAGAGCAGAACTCTACATTCAAGGCTTACTACCAGTGCTCTAACGGTAACAACAACACTACTGTTAGCATCGCTGACAAGCAGAACGTTACTATCGAGGTTTCTAAGGCTGACGGTCTGACCGTCGACGGCAATGTTATCATCCCTGCTGAGAAGCTTGAGGGCTTCTTCGACCTTACAGAGGTAATGTTCGGCTCACTCGAGAACAGCCAGTTCACCAACGCTCTCTATAAGAGCATCAAGCTCATCAACCTCAACAAGAAGGAAGAGCCGGTATTCGTAACTTACACAGCTCCTGCTATGTATACATACGCAAGCATGGACGAGGAGACTCCGGGCGCAAAGCGTTTCGTAGAGGCTCAGGAAATCCAGCTCTCTGACAACGGCGACGGCACATACACTGTCATCATCAAGAACCTCAGCGACAGCGAAGGCGATCCTGCAGGTGACATCCAGTTCACTGCTACAGCTACAGAGGCTGAGGACGGCACAATCTCTCTCACAGCTGACACACAGGCTGAGATCGGTGGCTTCTATGAGGGTTGCGGCGAAGTTGCTGTTAAGTTCAACGGTACTCTCAACGGTGAGGACCTCACAGCTACATACGACATCGACATCCCGAGCGGTGCAGCTCACGCAGAGTTCGGCAATGGCGTTACAAACGGCATCAACACCGTTAACAACACCAACAACACCATCACAAGCATCTACACTGTAGGTGGTGCAAAGGTTAACTCTCTCCAGAAGGGCGTCAACATCGTTCGCCTCGCTAACGGCAAGACTGTTAAGGTGATCAAGTAAAAGAAAATAAAATAATTGAACTTTCGCAAGTTCAGTAAATAAGCAATAAAAATCCCGGCTCCAATGTTTAGGAGTCGGGATTTTTTCGTTTGTAGAATTTGGAGTTACAAGCAGACGAGGCTAACATAGATTAGAAGCAACAAGCAGACAAGGCTAACATAGGAGGCTATGGCGTCTCGCCGTAGCCCCGCACCCTCCCATAGCAGAACACCTATCAGCTATTACTTCATTTGCCCGTGTTCGTGGGTGCGTGACTATGGCGAGACGCCATAGCCTCCTATGTTTGTCCCATTTCCTAAAAAACATGTCTTCATGTCTTCTTGTCTAAAAAATCATGTCTTCATGTCTAAAAATCATGTCTTCATGTCTTCATGTCTTCTTGTCTAATAATCATGTCTCCATGTCTAAGGAATGTCTGCTTGTCTTAATATGTAAACGAGCTGCCTCCCAAGAACTCTCTCAGCAGCGACGTCGGGGGCAGGACGCTGTGGTCGATGGCTTTGAAATAGCTAAGGAACTTTCTCAGACGGTAAGCCTCAGCATACTCCTCGCAGTTCTCCGGCACACGCTCCAATAGCGGTTCAGCCTGCGTCTTGATGGCAGCCAACTCGTATATCATAGCCGTATTGAACATGGCGTCAGCATTCTCCTGATACGGGAAAATCCACTTGTTCTCACCGTTTCTTACCGACTGCCAGCGACTGATGGTGTCGCGGGCAGAGCAGCCACGCTGCTTGTCGTCGCGGATGATGCGACGCAGCAGACGGTTGTCGGTGGTGGGAATATAGTTATGCTCGTCAAGGAGGATGGTGGTCAGAGCCGAAGCGTAGACACGATACTTCAGAGCGTCAGGTATCTGCGCCGTCAACTCAGGATTGAGAGCATGTATGCCCTCCACCACGAGAATGTCGCCCTCACGCATCTTCATCTTCTGACCGCTCGGACGGCTCTTGCCCGTTATGAAGTCGTAACGCGGCAACTCCACCTCCTCGCCACGGAACAGCTGCGCAAGCTGACGGTTGAGCAGCTCAAGGTTGAGAGCGTGCAGCGACTCATAGTCGTACGCACCATTGGCGTCCAACGGTGTCTGCTCGCGGTCAACGAAGTAGTCGTCCAGCGAGATGGGCACGGGACGAATGCCGTTGCATACCAGCTGTATGCTCAGACGCTTGCACGTCGTGGTCTTTCCCGATGACGACGGTCCTGCGATGAGCACCATCTTAACCTCAGGACGTGAGGCTATCTCCTCAGCGATGTGCGCTATCTTCTTCTCCTGCAACGCCTCCGACACGTTAATTATCTCCGTGGCGTGTCCGCTTGCCACCGCCTCGTTAAACTCGCCCACCGTCGACATGTCGAGCAGACGCTGCCAGCGGTGATGCTCCTGGAATATCTCGAACATCTTGTCCTGACGTATAAGGTCGCCGAGGCGTGAGGGGTCGGAGAGCGAAGGGATGCGCAGCAGCAAGCCATCGTAATATTTCTCCAGCCCGAAGAGCGTCAGCTGCGCCGTATTGGTGAGCATCGTGCCGTAGAAGTAGTCCACGAAGCCACCGATATCATAATAATATGTATAGAGCTTGCCCGTAGTGCGGAGCAGCAATGCCTTCGAGTGATATCCCATACTCTCAAACAGCTTTATCGCCTCCTCCGTAGGAACCTCATGGCGTCGGATGGGCATGGCGCGAGAAATGATGCTCTGCATCTCCGTACGGATGGCGTCAGCGTCCTCCTTGGTGACGGGACGACCGATGCGCAGGTCGCAGTAATATCCGTTAGACACGGGGATGTCTATAATCACCGAGCTTTGGGGGAAAAGCTTGTGTACAGCCTTGCACAGCACGAAGAAGAGCGAGCGGGTGTAAGCGCGCGAACCGGAGGGAGTGGTGAGGTCAAGAAACTCAACGTCCTTCGAGTTATACACGCGATAGTGCATACCCTCCACCTTGTTGTTCACCTTGGCGCTGATGGGCGGATATGTCATATTGAGATTTAAATGATTAAAAATGTCAGAAAGTGTACTTCCTGTTTCCACTTTTAAAGATTTTTTATTATTTTTGCAACGGATTTGTATTAACTGTTTCATTTTCATATAATGTTTATAGGTTAACTTTCCAAAGATACTCCGTTTTCTCGACACAATGCGCCTACAGACACATAAATAAAATTAAAAATATGTCGATTTGGATTTTTTTTAAAATTATTGGTTCACTTGCCCTCCTCATCTACGGTATGAAGGTGATGAGTGAGGCACTCCAGAAGATGGCAGGCTCGCAGCTGCGCCATATCCTGGGAGCCATGACTACCAACCGCTTCACCGGTCTGCTGACCGGTATGTTCGTAACAACATCTGTGCAATCGTCCACAGCCACGACGGTGATGACCGTATCCTTTGTCAACGCCGGACTGCTCACACTGGCACAGGCCATCTCCGTAATCATGGGAGCCAATATCGGCACTACATTCACGGCATGGATTATGACACTGGGCTTCAATTTCAACATGGCGAACATCGTGTTCCCCGTCTTCTTCATTGCCCTGCTGCTCATCTATCGTAAGAAACAACGCTACGTAGGCGACTTCCTCTTCGGCGTCGCATTCATGTTCTTTGCCATTTCCACACTCGGCGCTACGGGAAAGGAAATGGACCTCAGTCATAACCAGACGGTTATCGACTTCTTCTCGTCTTTCGACAAAGACAGCTACCTGACCGTCTTCTCGTTCCTCATCATCGGTACGATTCTGACCTTCTGTATGCAGTCGTCAGCAGCTCTTATGGCCATCACCATGGTGCTCTGCTCTTCAGGCGTGCTCCCCATCTATATGGGTATAGCTCTCGTGCTCGGTGAGAACATCGGCACCACCATCACTTCCAACATCGCTGCCATGGGAGCCAACACACAGGCTCGACGCGCCGCCCTCGCCCACCTTTCGTTTAACGTCTTCGGCGTTGTCTGGGTGTTGTGCTGCTTCTATCCCTTCATCGACATGGTTTGCGGCTTCGTGGGTGTAGACCCGCACGCTGACCACATCGACGTATCGCGCCTCTCCGTGGTTCTCGCTGCCTTCCACACCACCTTCAACGTCTGCAACACCGCCGTGCTTATCTGGCTCATCCCGCAGATGGAGCGCCTGGTATGCTACATCATCAAGCCGAAAGCCACAAAGAACGAGGACGACTTCCGTCTGCGCTACATCGGCAACACATCTATCATGAAGACTCCGGAGCTTTCCGTACTGGAGGCACAGAAGGAGATCAAGTCGTTCGCAGAGCGCATTCACCGTATGTTCGGCATGGTAAGAGAACTGCTCGGCGTGAAGGACGAAACGGCATTCACGAAGCTCTTCACACGAATAGAGAAGTATGAGAGCATCTCGGACAACATGGAGATTGAGATTGCCAATTACCTCGACAACGTATCGGACGCCCACCTCTCTGACGAAACTAAGGCGAAGATTCGTGCTATGCTCCGCGAGATATCAGAACTGGAATCAATCGGCGACTCTTGCTATAACATCGCACGCACCATGAGCCGCAAGTTCAAGGGCAAGGAGGACTTCACAGATAAGCAGTATGAACACCTCCATCAGATGTTCGAGCTTACTGACGACTCGCTCACGCAGATGGACATCATGCTGACCGGACGCAAAGATTCGCTCGACGTCAACCGTTCGTTCAACGTGGAGAACGAGATAAACAACTATCGCAACCAGCTTCGCTCACAGAACATCAACGATGTCAACGACCATAAGTACACCTACGCCATGGGCACAATGTATATGGACATCGTGTCAGAATGCGAAAAGCTCGGCGATTACGTGGTGAACGTTGTGGAAGCCCGCATGGGAACAAGACAGCGCGAAGCGTAATATTTAATTATTAATTGGTAATTATTAATTATTATTTATAGGCTAATACGGATTAGGCTGATTTATTTTGATTCATTAAACAGGAATCAGAAAAATCAACCTAATCCGTATCTGCTTTTTGTAATTTACAAAAAAAGCGTTATCTTTGCAGACAGTTCTACTAAAAACCATCTTGACAAACTCAGCAACATCATACCCATAAGGCTATTAGTGTATATACCTCCTATATCAATAAACCTATTAAGAAGACATACATATATCTATACTCGTATAAATACATCTATTATATAACGATATGAACAAAACCTTTCTAACTGTCCTTGCGCTTTCATGCTCCATGACAGCCAATGTCGCGGCGCAGGAATACAAGGGCTCGGCACCCGTATCGGGCGCCACGTACAACCTTTACAATGTGGGCACGAAGCAGTTTCTCGGCATTGAGAACGGACGCCTCGTACTCGGAGGAGAAAAGGTGGACGTTACGCTTTCTGCCGTCAACGACACCAACACACCAGGATTCTTCCGCCTTACATCACCTGACGGAACATGGCATGCCGACCTCTACGGCACACCTTCTCTCGAAACGGACAAATTCAGCCAGTGGCGCATCGAGCCCGTCAACGGTAAGAAGGACGTTTACGCCATAGCAAGCCGCAACACGGAGGCAAGCGCATCGCTCTATCTTTATCAGAACGAAGCGCTCGGACGTCTCTCTGCCGTACCGCAGCAACCCTCCGCACAGTTTGAGGCAGCTCAGTGGAAGCTCGTATACACAGGAGAAAACACTCCCCCACTCTACGGCTTCGACGAGAACAGCAAGACATACGAGAACCCAGGCGACGGATATTGGGTAGTCAGCATCACCCGCACCTTCCAGCCCGGTCAGTGGACCACCTTCTGCTCGCCCGTCAATCTTACCGAATCACAGCTCAAGCAGCTCTTCGGCGACGATGTGCAGGTGGCTGAACTCAAGGCTCAGAACACCAATGAGCTGCAGTTCGTCACATCGCACAGCCTCAAGGCTGGCGTGCCCTGCATCATAAAGGTGATGAAGCCGGCGGAGAACAACGAGTATATACTGGAGGACAACTTCACTTTCGCTTCTCAGGCAGAGACAGTACCCGTCAACGGCGGCACATTCTACGGCACACTTTCCGTCACCAAACCTAACTTCGGCTACGCCCTCAACCCCAACACTTCAGCCGTGGATCCGATAGATAACGGCTATGTGGTGGACGCCATGAGTGCATACTATGTATCTTACCTTGACGTCGTCATCGACTGCTGGAGCCTTGACGGAACCACCGGCATCGGCACCATCACCACAACAACTCCAGAAGGCGACATCTACACCATAGGCGGACAGAAGGTAGGCAGCGGCAAGAAGGCAGCGAAGCGTCTCCAGCGCGGTGTCTACGTGGTTGGCGGAAAGAAGCATGCCAAGTAAACTAATCTAACAAATCCATAATCATACACTTATGATACACATATTCAGACAGCGATTCGCCACCGTCATAGCGCTCATCTGCCTCCTCTCCGGCATGACGCTATCAATGTCGGCACGCACGTCGCTACTCACCAACTATACTCCCAACGGCGAGTCGTTCACACGCAGCACCGCCGTTAACTTCCAGAAGCAGACGTTCAAGGCAGTGCTCGACCTCAGCACTTGCCAGTCGTCCACACAGTACGAGAACGTGCTCTCCATCGGCGAAGACCTCCAAGGCGCCAACGGATGGGGCGGCGTTTATGTCATACATTTCTTCTATACCAAGAGTTCGTCATCGCTCCAGATCAACTGCTTCAACACTTCGCAGACTCACCGCGAGGATATCTCAGGCATTTCCGGCGAGACCACCATCGAGCTGAAGAGCGACGGACTCTACGTCAACGGCACAAAGCGCTGCGACGCTTCCACTATCAGCGGCGTTCTCAATCTCTCCAACATCCTCTACGGCAGCACGCAGGGCAACACTCGCTCATGGGCTACGTACAAGGAGGTGTCGCTTGAGGACGTTGAAGGCGGATCAGGCGGTGGCGGAACTGAAGGCGGAGGCGGCGGAACTGCCACCGAACGCAAGTTTGACGCTTCATGGATAAGCAATCAGAACAAGTATGCTGACTATAAAGAGGACGGTCACGCCACTTTCATTCCTTACGCCAGCGTAGCGGACATGAAGGCGGACGCCAACTACGACAAGCCTTGGCTGACACCGGAGAAGGCGCAGACACAGCTGCTCAACGGCACATGGAAGTTCAAGTACGTCCCCGGCACCACTTCTGGTCCAGGCGCTTCCGACTTCTTCGACGCTGACCTTGACGACTCTGCATGGGACGACATCCGCGTGCCGCTGTCATGGGAGATGGCTGGCTACGGCAAGCCCGTCTACACCAACGTGGGCTATCCCTTCAGCAACAATCCTCCTAACGCCAATCAGGGTCTTTCTTATTACGGTGTGGAGGACAATAACGCCACGGGCTTCTATCGCCGATCGTTTAACGTCCCCGAGTCGTGGGACGGCAAGCGACTCTTCGTCCACTTCGACGGCATCTACAGCGCTGCCGTGGTATGGGTGAACGGCAAGTATGTGGGCTATTCGCAAGGCTCGAACAACGACGCTGAGTTCGATATCACCGAGTTTGCGAAGGTTGGCGACAACCAGCTTTCGGTACGCGTATATCGCTGGTGCGACGGTTCGTATCTCGAAGGTCAGGACATGTGGCACCTCTCCGGCATCCATCGTGACGTCTATCTCGTAGCCACTCCGAAGGTGTTCATCTCCGACCACTACATCACTTCTTCGCTCAGCAACGACGCCACAAGCGGACAGCTCAACGTGAAGCTTACCGTGGACAACCGTGACGCTGTGCAGACTGAGAAGCAGCTCAACGTGGAACTCCTTGACGCTGACGGCAAGACCGTAGCCACCGGCTCGGCTTCTTACCAGGGCAGCGCCAACGAGTCGATAGACGTGAAGCTCAACAATCTTTCCGCTCTCCATCCCTGGAGCGCAGAAGATCCTTATCTCTACACCGTCGTGGTGCGTCAGGCTGATGCCGACGGCGCAGACGAGATGGTGTTCTCCACGAAGTACGGCTTCCGCAAGATCACAAAGTCGGGCAACCTTATATATATCAACGGCAAGCGCGTGTTCTTCAAGGGTGTCAACACGCAGGACACACATCCTGAATACGGACGTGCCATCGACACCGAGACAATGCTCCGCGACGTGACTCTCATGAAGCAGGCTAACGTCAACACCGTGCGCACATCTCACTATCCGCGCCAGCCTAAGATGTACGCCATGTTTGACGCCTACGGCATCTACACGATGGACGAGGCAGACGTGGAGTGCCACTACAATCAGAACCTTTCTTCCAATTACTCTTGGAACGGTGCCATCCTCGACCGCGAGGTTCGCATGGTGATGCGCGACCGCAACCATCCGAGCGTCATCTTCTGGTCGATGGGCAACGAGTGCGGTTCGGCAAGCAACTTCTCAACTGCTTACTCTGAGATGAAGAGCCTCGACGACCGCTTTATCCATTATGAGGGCAACATGTCGTACTCTGATCTCGGTTCGAGCATGTATCCCACCGTATCTAACGTATCGGGCAGCAGCAACGGTTACAGCGGCAAGCCTTACTTCATCTGCGAGTATGCACACGCAATGGGTCAGGCTGTCGGCAACCTCAAGGAATACTGGGACATCATCGAGAAGAGCTCAGGCATCACCGGCGGATGTATCTGGGACTGGGTTGACCAGTCTTTATACGACCCCGAGCGTCTGCTTAAGGGCGAGAAGAAGGATGTCAACGGAATGAACTACTGGGTTTCGGGCTATGACTATAACTCGCCGTCGGGCGTCGGTCAGGGTTTCCAGGGCAACTTCCTCAACAACGGCATCATCACTCCGGACCGTGCTTGGACCGGAAAGCTTACTGAGGTGAAGCATGTCTATCAGAACGTAAGCTTCTCAAGCTACGACGGAAAGACCGTAACCATAAAGAACAAGAACTCCTTCGCGTCGCTCGACGCTTATCGCCTCGTCTATCGCGTGCTGCGTGACGGACGCCTCGTGGAGGAAGGAACAGCTCAGATGCCTAACATAGCAGCCGGATCGTCAGCCGACGTCACTCTCCCCATCAAGGCAGAGACCGACAACGACGCCGAATGGCTCGTCAACGTGCAGCTGCAGCTCAAGGAGCAGACACTGTGGGCAGAGGAGGGTTACGCCGTGGCAGAGGACCAGTTTGAGCTGGTCAAGCGCCCGTCACTCGCCAGCCACAACGCTGAGGGCGGACAGCTAAGCGTAAGCGGACAGACCGTAAGCGGAACAACGGCTGACGGCAAGGCGTTCGCAATGAGCTTCTCCAACGGCAAGATGACGTCATGGACATTCGACGGCGAGAACATCATCGCTCAGGGTCCCGACTTCAACAGCTATCGCAAGGTGGACAACGACCGCAACTTCTCGCCTGACTTCACCAACTCCACCAGCGTTTCCGTAACCGGAGCCTTGGCAAAGAGCGGCAACAACGCCACGATGTCAGTAAGCGGCTACGCATATTCATGCTCATACACCATCGACTATACGTTCTATGCGGACGCCACCGTGGACATGAAGGTGACCTTCTCGCCCAGCGGCAACCTCGCACGTATGGGTCTGGGAATGCAGTTTGCAGAGGGAATGGAGGACGTGGAGTATTACGGACGCGGCCCGTGGTCGAACTATTCTGACCGCAAGACCGGCTCGTTCCTCGGACGTTATCAGACCACCGTGGACGACATGGTGGACGAGATGATTCATCCGCAGACTTACGGCGACCATCAGGACCTGCGCGACCTCACGCTCCGCAACCTCACAAACGGACTCAGCCTCAACGTGCAGACAGAGGGACAGGTGAGCTTCTCGCTCGGTCATTATGACGAAACACGCTGGTGTACGTACGGCGACTCGATGTGGAACTCACAGCTCCACTGGTACGACCTCTCTCGTGACCCGCAGATTTACGCCCACTTCGATTATTTCCAGCGCGGACTCGGCAACAACTCATGCGGCGGCGACAGCTGTCTGAGCGAATACACCTGCCCGTCATGGGGATCATACACATACACCCTGCGTTTCACACCAACAAAGTAAAGAAGTTTTATAACTTCTAATATACCTTTCAAGCCGTGGACAAGAACTGAAAGACAGCGACGCTGACTTTCGGTTCCTGCCCACGGCTTTTATTTTCGCTTAATGGGAAAGCATAAAATTGTACTTAAATATTATACTATTTTTATTGTGTATTCAGACGAAATGCAGTAATTTTGCAATGCGAAATATAAGATAAGATTAAGATACGCCAATTATTTGATCTATACACTTATTGCTTAATATAAAATCTATAAAGAACTTATGAACAAAGGTATCAACAAATCCAGAATTGTTGCCTGTATGCTTGCAGCCGGCTTCTTAGCCGTTGGCTCGGGCTGTACGGACAGCGACTTCGACTTGTCGAACATTGATCAGACCATCGGAATCGGTGGCGACGGCCTGCAGCTTCCCACCAACAGCACGGAGAACATCGTGCTTGACGACCTCCTGGATCTGAACAACAGTGACTTCATCTCCATAGCAGAGAACGGTGACTATATGTTCTCCAAGCAGAGCGACGACGTAAAGCCGTCACATCCGAGCATTGACGAAGTGCTGGTGAAGGAGGCTAAGGTTAACAACAACTTCAAGATTGAGATTCCCGAAAGCTCTCTGATGCAGACCAGGCGCAAGTCGGCTGGACACACCAAGCTCAGCAAGACAGCAAGCGTGGAGGGTGAGGCATCGGAGTTCAAGTATCGTGGCAACGTGCCCTACGAAATTCGTGATCTTATCTCTGCCAAGACAGCGTCTGACATCAACATCGACGTAAACGTAACAGCAGAACTGAAGAAGGTAATCCCCACCTTCAAGACCATGACCGTAACCATCCCTTCTTACCTCAAACTCAACATCGGCAAGTGCTCGCCTTCGCAGCCCGAATACGATGCGGAGAAGGGCATCATCACTTTCCACAACATCTCAAGCTCGGCCAAGATAAACATCAAGGCTAACATCAGCAGCCTCGACTTCAGCACACCACCGCCCACCGTGGTATTCACACCGGGCGTACTCGGGGCTGACGGCAGCATCGACTTTGACGGCGCGGTGCTCCTCGGCATCACTTTCGACGAGGTGAACAAGGAGGGCAACTCGCTGCAGAACCTCTATATGTCTGCCAAGATGACCATGGGAGCCATCAGAGTTACGGAGGCAACGGGTAAGTTCAAGCCTAACCTCGACCTTGAAGACCTCGGCAACGTAAACATCAACAACGTGCCCGACTTCCTTACTGACTATGACGTGACCGTCAATCTCTATAATCCCGTCATCGAACTGACTGCCACCAGCGACATCGACGTGGCTGGCGTAGCCACCGCCACTCTCATCGCTGAGGACGAGCGCGGCAACGAGATGGCTAAGGTGGAAATCCGCGGACTAAATATCAAGCCCAACGGCACGACACGCTTGTGTATCTGCAAGCACAAGGAAGGCATCGACGAGACGAAGTATGACCAGGTGAAGGTGGTAAGCAACCTCTCTGACATCGTAAAGAAGATTCCGCACCGCATCAACTGCAAGGCTGAAGTGGATGCTGACACTTATCGTAAGGGCACCGTGAAGCTCGGCAAGAAATACACCATCGACGCTGACGTACATATGTCAGCCCCGCTTGCCTTCGACGAGGGAGCACAGATTGTCTACACCGACACCATAGACGGATGGAACGAGGACATCGACAAGTTCAGCTTTGCTGAGGGAGCATACATCGAGATGACAACGGAGGTGGAGAACAAGATGCCGGCTTACCTTAACGTAAGCGCATTCGCCATCGACGTCAACGGCAAGGAGATTCCGCAACATCGCATCCGCGTGGACGTATCCAACTCCGTGAAGGCTTCTGAGGACGGCGAGAAAGCCGTGGTGACACCCGTGACCATCAAGCTGAGAGAGAACGAGAAGGGCGCTCTGAAGACCGTGGACGGCATCGTCTTCCGCGTAACGGCTGCAGCTGGCGAGAAGGACGCGCAGACCATCGTCGGCAAGACCATCAACGCTTACAAGCACACGCTCACTGCACGAAACATCAAGGTGAGACTCGTAGGTAAGATTATCGCAGACTTCAACTAATAACGACAATTCCACAGATTAAATGAAAAGAATAGGAAAATACATACTTGCTGCCTCACTTGCTGCCGTGGGCTGCAACGCAATGGCGCAGGGACTCAATTCGGGCTACTTCGTAGAGGACTATAAGTTCCGCCACAATATGAACCCTGCCTTCGGCAATGAGCAGAACTACGTTTCGCTGCCGGCTCTCGGCAACATAAACGTACGTACGCAGGGCAACTTCGGACTGGGCGACGTGCTCTTCGACAATCCCCGTTACGGCGTGGACAGCGACAAGAAGAAGACCACGTTCATGAACCCCTACATCTCCACTTCGGACGCTCTGTCGGGCTTCGCATCAGGCACCAACCGCATCAACGCTGACATCGACATCACGCTGCTGTCGGCTGGATTTAAGGCGTTCGGCGGTTACAACACCATCTCTATCGACTCGCGTACAAACGTAGGCACCTCTCTGCCCTACTCTCTCTTCGAGTTTGCCAAGAACACTGGCAACAAGACCTATAAGATGGACGACATCAACGTGCATGCTCAGTCGTTCGTGCAGCTGGCTTTCGGACATTCACGCAAGATTGACGACAAGCTTCGCGTGGGTGGCAAGCTGAAGGTGCTGCTCGGTGTGGCTCGCGGCGACGTGCAGATCACCAACCTACGTGCCGACCTTACCAGCGAAAACAAGTGGACAATGTCAGGAAAAGCCGAGGCCAACGTCTCTATGAAGGGATTCGCTTACCAGCAGGAGGAGAAGGAATATAAGCAGGACGGCAAGGGCACATACCGCTACGTCAACGACATCGACATCGACGGACCGGGCGTAAGCGGCTTCGGTCTGGCTCTCGACCTCGGTGCCGTATACAAGATCAACGACGACTGGCAGGTGAGCGCCTCACTTCTCGACCTCGGTTTCATCAGCTGGAGCAACAATATGACGGCTGTGAACAAGCAGGAGAGCTTCGAGTTCGGCGGTTTCCACGACATCTCTTACAATAAGTATGACGACAACGGCAACCTCAAGGACAACTCGTTCAAGGGTCAGGGCGACAAGTATTCGGACCAGATAGCCGACTTCGCCAACCTTACTGACCAGGGCGACAAGGGCGGACGTACCACAGGCATCGGTGCCACGCTCAACCTCGGCGCAGAATACGTGTTCCCGCTCTATCGTCAGCTGAAGTTCGGTGCGCTCAGCACCACACGCTTCAACGGCAAATACACATGGACCGAGGGCCGTGTGAGTGCCAACGTGGCTCCTCTTGACTGGCTCGACGGTGGCATGAGCTTCGCCGTGAGCAGCTTCACAGCCAGCTGCGGATGGGTGATCAACGCTCATCCCAAGGGCTTCAACGTCTTCATCGGTATGGACCACATCTTGGGCAAGGTGAGCAAGGAGTTTATCCCGCTCAGCTCCAACGCCAGCGTTAACGTCGGATTCAACGTAACGTTCTGACATAACATAGGGAGAAAAGGCTCCAACAATTAGCCTTTTCTCCCTATTTTTTTAGTTTTGACAAAATAATAGAATTGCGCTTGTTATACAAAACCGCCACTTTAGTCACATCACATCGAACGATGCACATGTTCATATCGAACGATGTGAATGCTTATATCGAACGAAGTGAATGCTTACACCGAACGAAGTAAATGCTCGCATCGGACGAAGTGAGACAACATTGAAAATTGAATGACGTCACAGTACCAATTGAATGATGTCACTAAAGTAGCGGTTTTGTAAGAGAATAGGGTTTGTTTGATTTTTTTAGACGTCCCGCCGTAGCCACGCACCCACGAACGACCAGCAGATTGAGTATGAGCTGCGGGTTCCGCGGAGCGGGACCTATATCATGAAACCCACTGCAA
>ENA-ORMS01001627-ORMS01001627.1-human-gut-metagenome-genome-assembly--contig:-NODE-1627-length-17668-cov-3.474479_pt1 | contig 17668 bp, 20 predicted proteins | sample MGYA00242104_ERZ508997 | MGnify/ENA primary metagenome ERZ508997 (study PRJEB26280, sample SAMEA2338704) | human gut metagenome | biome: human gut; feature: human-associated habitat; material: faeces... | reverse complement strand
AAAAGCTGCCGCTATAAGGATATGCAGGCGAAAACGGTGTTCCCGTCCGTAACGCTGCCATGCCATATGTCGCTGTTTCATAGCGTTGTGCCGCAGCGGCACGGGATACTGACGAATACGTTCGTGCCCATGGCGCGGCCCGTGGATGGGCTTATAGAAAAGCTGCACAATGCCGGCAAGCGCTGCGCTTTTTATTATACGTGGGAGCAGCTTAGGGACTTGGCAAAGCCCGGCATGCTTGATTGTTCGCTGTGCAGCGCCATGTTTAATGGGCAGGGGATAAAGGCCGACCGCACTGTGACGGACGCGGCGATAGCCGCAATGGCCGCCGAAAAGCCGGACTTTATATTCCTTTATCTTGGCTGGGCGGACGAAACCGGGCACCGTTTCGGCTGGATGAGCGAAGAATATCTTAGCGTGGTAAACGAAGAATGGGCCAATATAGAGCGCGTGCTTGCAGCAACGCCGGAAGAATACAAGGTGCTGATTACGGCCGATCATGGCGGGCACGATATGAACCACGGCAGCGACGCGCCGGAGGACATGACAATCCCCGTGATAATACCGGAGCATGGTTCGCCGGATGAATTCACGGGCGAACCCATAAGCATACTTGATATCGCGCCGACCATAGCTAAATGGTTGGGCGCTGCACCGGACGAGCAATGGATAGGCAGGCCTATTGTGAAATAAAGCCTAAAACAGCTCGTCAAGTATTGTATAATAGAAAAGCTTATCCCTGTCCGGCTCTATGCCGAGCAGGTTAAACAACGCATCCGCATCAAAATACGGGTGCGTTGTTCCGTATCTGCCGTCGCGGTTGTTTACAAGGCTGCGGTAGCACAGGGCTATATCCTGATATATGTCCGTAACGCCGGCCCAGCCAAGGTCTATAAAGCCGCTTATTTTGCCGTTGTCTATGAACACATTCGGCAGGCAAAGATCGCCGTGCGAAAATACGCGCTGCTCGGTCGGCTTGTTTGCTATGAGCCAGTTATAAAGCTCCGCAGGATCGGCGAACCCGTTCGGGCCGTATGTGCCGGGTTGGGCGTCATCCGTGCTGCATAGCCCCTGCTCAACATTGCGCTTTGCAAAGGCAAGCTTCGATTCAAGCATGTTCTGATACGGGCAATCCGCCGTATTCACGTTCCATAGCATATGTATGGCGTCTGCAAGCAGGGGCAAAAGCGCGGGCGCATTATCCATATATTCCTTTGCGCAGGCCATTTTGCCGCGTATGCGGGTCATCAGCAGATAGTTAGTGCCGTTTTCTTCGGCGACCTCAATTATGCGCGGGGCAGGCAGCTTGCCTTCAAGGAAGCCAAGAATATTGCAGCTGCGCTCATGGTCAGCCAAATCCGTACCGATTTTAAGCACCATGTTTTCATAGCACAGCACCTTTGAGCCGGACATGCCGACTCCGCTTTCCTCATAAGGCAGCGCGCTTACGCACCGCGCAATGCTATCGGGGAGATACATAATAAATTACCTCATAATCATAGATGAAAACAGTATAGCATTGGCATGGCGGCAATACAAGCTCATTAACCTTGACTTATCACCCCATCCACAATATAATACAAGGGTAAAAAGTAAACAGCGTGCGATTATACTGCCGCGTTAAGGCGCGGCGCGGCCACCATAAAGACCGGGGAATCGGATGAAAGTTCCGAACTATCCCAGTAACCGTGATGCGTACGAAGAAGCACTTATGTCACTGCCTATAAAAGCGGGCGGGAAGGCGCTTTGTTAGGGGGAAGCTAAGTCGGGGAACCTGTTTTCGCACGGAAAACTTCTGGGGTTGAGTGAAACTTATATGGCATAAAATTGCTTATATTATGGTTGCAGCTTGTATTCCGGAAGCTGCGGCCTTTTTATTTGCCTCTAAACAAAGGAAAGGAGTTTTCTTTAACATGAAAAACGCTAAAAAACTGCTGGCCGTGCTGCTTGCGGCCATGATGTGCATTGCCCTTGCGGCATGCCAGCCTGCCGATAACGGCAATATGACGCCCCCTGTGGACACCACCGCGCCCGAAACCACCGCACCCGTTGCGGACACCGCAGCGCCCGAACAGAGCGCCGACCCTGAACCCGTAGGTATTACCGTAACGGACATGATGGGCCGCGAGGTAACGCTTGATGCGCCGGCGAGCAAGGTAGTCGCCCTCAGCGCGGGCGAATGCGAAATCGTCTATGCCCTTGGCGCGGGCGAGCTGGTAGTGGGCCGCGGCGAATACTGCGACTATCCTGCCGAGGTGTTCGATGTTGCATCCGTCAAGTCCGGCTCCGAAACGAATATAGAGGAAATTGTTGCCCTTGAGCCGGATGTGCTTATAACCAGCGCAATGGATCAGGACCAGGACGTTATAGCCAAAATAGAGGAAGCGGGCATAAAGGTAGTTGAATGCTACGCACAGGATATAGAAGGCGTGTATACTTCAATAGCCCTTATAGGCAAGGTGATAGGCCGCGACAGCGAAGCCGAAAGCCTTATTGCACAGATGAAGGAAGGCTTTGAGCAGATAGCTGCCAACAAGGTGGAAGGCGAAAAGACCGTTTACTTTGAAATTTCTCCGCTTCAGTGGGGCCTTTGGACCGCTGGCAAGGGCACTTTCATGGACGAAATAGCCACCATGATGGGCCTTACCAACTGCTTCAGCGATGTTGAAGGCTGGGGCGAGATTTCTCAGGAGCAGGTAATTGAGCGCAACCCGGATTACATAGTTACCATATCCATGTATTATGGCGAAGGCCCGACCCCCGTTGAGGAGATACTGGGCCGCGAAGGCTGGGGCGAGCTGACCGCCGTTAAGAACAACGCGGTGCTCAACCTTGCCGACAATGAACTCAGCCGTCCCGCACCCAGGCTGCTTGACGGCGCAAAGGCGCTTTATGATTTTGTGACCGCCGAATAAGCGGCATATACTGCTAAATACTGCTCCCGCGGCGAAAGCTGCTGCGGGAGCGGCTTTTTATTGGGAATAATCGGATATTGATGGTATAATACGCTTATGAACGGAACGCAGGAAGGCTTCAGGGCATATGAATACATATTATTTGCGGCGGCAGCCATATTGACCGCCGTTATATGCGTATGCTTGGGCAGCGTGAACGTGCCGCTTAAAAGCACGGCGGAGATATTTCGCCGCGCGATACTGGGGCTGGACATGCCAAAGGAGCTGCCCGCGTCAATAATACTTACCGTGCGGCTGCCGCGCGTGCTGTGCGTTGCGCTCACGGGCGCGTCGCTTTCGCTTTGCGGCGCAGCAATGCAGGGCCTTTTGAAAAACCCGCTTGCCGATGGCTCTACGCTCGGCGTGTCCTCCGGCGCAAGCCTCGGAGCGGTTATTGCCATTGCGTTTGGCATATCGTTCCCTTCGCTCCCGTTCGCCGGCACGATGGTTATGGCAATACTGTTTGCGTTCATATCGCTTTTGATAATTCTTGGCCTTGCATACAGGCTTGATTTTTCACTTTCAACAAATACAATAATACTTATAGGCGTTATATATTCAATGTTTGTATCCAGCGCCATGAGCGTTATAATCACGTTTGCGTCAAACAAGCTCAAGCAGATAACGTTTTGGACTATGGGCAGCCTTAACGGTTCAACATACGCAAACGCGCTTGCGCTTGCGGCGGCGTTCGCAATATTCGGTGGAATTCTCTTTATAAAGGCAAGGGAGCTGAATGCGTTCGCCGTGGGGGAGGATAATGCGCGAAACATTGGCGTGGACGTTAAAAGGACAAAGCTGACGGTGCTCATATGCGTATCCGCGCTGATAGGCGTATGCGTGTCAATAGGCGGAACGATAGCGTTCGTGGGCCTTGTTACGCCGCACGCGGCGCGCTTCATAGCGGGGCCTAATCACAGGCGGCTGCTGAGCGCAAGCGCGTTTGCGGGGGCGATATTCCTTATGCTGTGCGATCTTGCGGCGCGTACCCTGCTAAGCCCATTGGAGCTGCCGATAGGCGTTGTTACAAGCCTTATAGGCGCTGTGGCGTTTATAATAATATTCTATCGCGCAAGGGGGAAAAGCGGACGTGCTTGAGGTAAAGTCGCTCTCGGTGCGCTGCGGCGCGCTGGACATAGTTAAGGGCGTATCCTTTGCCGTGAACGACGGCGAATGGCTTATGATAGCCGGCCCTAACGGCGCGGGAAAGTCCACCATAATAAACGCCGTTACAGGCGGCGTTGCATACACGGGGCAGATACTTTTGAACGGGCAGGATATACGCAAAAAGAAGCCTGTTGAATTGGCAAAGAACATAGGCGTGCTCACGCAGAACCATTACGTTGGGTATTCGTTCAGCGTGGAAGAAGTCGTGCGCCTGGGCAGATATGCCTATTCGCCGGGGGTGCTTGCAAGGCGCTGCGATGACGATGAGCGCATGGTTGAGCTTGCCCTTGAAAAAACGGGCATGACGGCGCAGCGCAGGCAATCCGTGCTTACGCTTTCGGGCGGGGAGCTGCAAAGGACGTTCCTTGCACAGGTGTTCGCGCAGGATCCGAAGTATCTGCTGCTGGATGAGCCCACGAACCACCTTGATTTGATATATCAGCGGCAGGTATTTGCGCTGATAAAAGAATGGCTCGCGCAGGGGGACAGGGCGGTTATAAGCGTGGTGCACGATCTTTCCCTTGCGAAAAAATACGGCACGCGCGCGCTGCTGCTCGACCATGGCTGCATGGCGGCGATAGGCGATACGAATACGGCGCTGAACCGCGATACGCTTGAAAAGGTGTACGGCATGGATGTTTATGCATACATGAAGGAGATGCTTTCCCGATGGCAGTAGATTATAAGCAATACATAAACGGACTCAATTCAGCCATGCCGGATGCGGACATGAACGCGGCGGCATTGGCAAAGCGCCGTTGGGACAGCATTGCAAAGCCGCTGGGCAGCCTTGGCAAGCTGGAGGAAATGGTGATAAAAACGGCTGCGCTCACGGGCGGCGCAAACGTGGACATATCGCGGCGCTGCGTTGCCATGTTCTGCGCGGATAACGGCGTTGTGGCGGAAGGGGTCACACAAACCGGCAGCGAGGTAACGGCAATAGTTGCCGCGAATGCCGCGCATGGCAAAAGCACCGTGTGTGCAATGGCGCGCACCGTGGGCGCAGAGGTGTATCCGGTTGACGTGGGCATGCTTACGCGAGCGGACGGCGTTGCGGACAGGCACGTTGCAAACGGAACAATGAATTTTACCCTTGGCCCGGCAATGACGCCTGCTCAGGCTATGCGGGCAATACAGGCGGGAATAGATACCGTAAGGGAGCTGAAGGAGAAGGGCTATAAGCTGATAGTTACGGGCGAAATGGGCATAGGCAACACCACAACCGCATCCGCCGTGGCGGCCGTGCTTACGGATACGCCGATTGATGAAGCCGTTGGTCGCGGCGCGGGGCTCAGCGACGCCGGGCTTATGCGAAAGCGCAGCGCAATAGCGCGCGGTATTGCCGTGAACAAGCCGGATAAGGCCGATGCGTTTGATGTACTAAGTAAGCTTGGCGGGTTCGATATGGCGGCGATGGCGGGCGCGTTCATAGGCGGCGCGCTTTACAGGGTGCCTACGGTAATAGACGGGTTCATAAGCAGCGTGGCTGCGCTTATAGCCGCACGCCTTTGCCCAAGGTGCAGTATTGCAATGCTGCCCAGCCACGCTTCGGCGGAGCCTGCGGCAAAGCGCATTATGAAGGAGCTTGACCTTGAGCCGCCGCTTTATGCCGATATGCGCCTTGGCGAAGGTACGGGCGGCGTGTGCATAATTCCGCTTATGGATATGGCGCTCAGCGTATATAACACAATGGCTACGTTTGAGGACATAAACGTGGACGCATATACCCCGCAGGGAGGAGAAATAAAGTGATAACGCTTATGACGGGCGGCTCGGCCTGCGGCAAAAGCTCATATGCGGAAAGCCTTGCCGTGCGGCTGAACGGGCCGCGGTACTATCTTGCCGCAATGCAGCCATATGGCGAGGGCGGGGCGGAAAAGATAGCCAGGCACAGGGAGATGCGCCGCGGCAAGGGCTTTGAAACAATTGAGCGCTACCGCGACTATGCTTCGCTTGAGCTTGAAAACAAGGGCGGAACGGCGCTGCTTGAATGCATATGCAACCTTACCGCCAACGAAATGTTTGACGATGCGGGCAAGGTGAGCGATCCTTACGCGCGCGTTATAAGCGGCGTGGAGCACGTTGCGGCGCAATGCAGTAATCTTATAGTGATAACCAACGACGTTGGCAGCGACGCCGGAGTATATTCCGATGAAACAATGCGCTATGTGCGCGCGCTTGGGTGCATAAACATTGCCTTGGCGCAGATGGCGGATAATGTGTATGAATTGGTTGCGGGCATACCGATAGTGCTGAAGGGGAAGCTGATATGAACGCGTTAAGATCAATAGTCATGGCTTTTGCAATGTTTTCGCGCATACCCATGCCGCGCATTGAATGGAAAAAGGAAAACATGCGCTATATGCTCTGCGCGCTGCCGCTTGTGGGCGCGGCAATAGGGCTGGCGCTCGCGCTGTGGGTATGGGTATGCCTGCGGCTTAAAATGGGGCAAACGCTTTTTGCGGCGGGCATTGCGCTCATACCGCTGCTGCTTTCCGGCGGGATACATATGGATGGCTTTTGCGACACTGCGGACGCATTGAGCAGCCATCAACCGGCGGAGCGCAAAAGGGAAATACTGAAGGATTCCCACGCGGGGGCGTTTGCTGTTATAAGCTTCGGCATGTATATGCTTGGGTACTTTGCGCTTTCAAGCGAGCTTGAGCTATGCTATAATACCGCGCTGATAATGGGGCTTATGCATATGATAAGCCGTGCCGTGGGCGCGCTTATGAGTACGCTTACCGTGTCCGCACACGAAGGACTGCTCAGCGCCTTTACATCCGCCGGGGTTAAGGGAGCGGCATGGATATTGCTTTGCATATTCGCGCTGTGCGCGGCGGGAGTTATCCTTATCGCGGGCATTGGCGGCGCGGCGATGGTGATTGCCGCAATAATGGCGTTCTTTGCGCTCAGACGCATGGCGATAAAGCAGTTCGGCGGCATGAGCGGCGACCTTGCGGGCTTTTCCATACAGATGAGCGAGCTTATAATGCTGACGGCATATGTTTTTGTTTCAAAGGCGGTAAATATATGATACTGATAATTGGGGCCGAAGCGAGCGGAAAACGCGAATTTGCAAAAAGCCTTGGCTATACGGAAGATGATTTCACCACCGATCCGTTTGACGGCAAAAGGGTGGTGTACGGCGTGCAGAACATTCTTTTTGCCGACCATACGCGCACGCAGGAGCTATATGATGCGCTTGCGGATAAGGAGGTTGTTATCTGCAACGAGGTCGGCAGCGGCGTAATACCCGTTGAACGCAACGTGCGCCTCGGGCGGGAGGCGGCGGGCAGGCTTTGCGTTCTGCTTGCCAAAAAGGCCGAGGCCGTGGTGCGCATGGTGTGCGGCATACCGACTATAATAAAGGGGCAAATATGAGGGTATATCTTATAAGGCACGCCAAAACCGTTGGCAATGCGCTAAACCGTTACATTGGCTGCACGGATTCGCCATTGTGTGAAGAAGGCATAGCGTCCGCCAAAGCGGCCGGAGGGGACAGCGCGCTTAAAAGCGTTATAGTTACCCCGCTGATGAGAACGCAGCAGACTGCGCGCATACTTTTCCAAAACGCGGAGCAGTGCATAGTAAGCGGCCTTAGCGAGATGGACTTTGGCGATTTTGAGGACAGAAGTGCGGACGATATGGTGAACGACGCCGCCTACCGCGCATGGGTAGACGGCGGCTGCATGGGACGCTGCCCAAACGGAGAGAGCATAGCATCCTTTACCGAAAGAATACTCGCTTCCTTTTGGCAATGCGTGCGCGCCGCGGAAAGCGCGGGCGAAAGCAGGCTTGTGTTCGTTGTGCACGGCGGAGTGATAATGGCTCTCCTCAGCGCGGCAGGCAGGCCGAGGAAGGGCTTTTACGATTGGTATTTGCCAAATTGCGCCTGTGTGCAGGCTGATACTGCGACAGACAGCGCGACGGGCGAAGCATATCTTGAAAATATTTCCGTGAAGGGGAAGGTTGAAATTTGACGCTTGATCTGGTCAACATAATATCCAATTTGCCCATGCTTGCGCCGCTCGGCGGCAGGGATGGGCTTTATGATTATATCCATAATGATTGCCGCTGCGATGGGGCGGAGGTAATATCCTGCCCGCCCTACGGCACGGATATAGTAAAGGGCAGCGCGGTGGGCTACCACCTTATGTTTTATCCCAACTGGATAGATTTCTATAACGGCAATACGGAATATCTGAATAAGCATTTCGGCAGCGAAAAAATATGGCGGGAATATTACTGCTGCGCTGATGCGGCGGGATTCGAGCGGCAGATAATCGAGGACATGGACCGCGCGGAAGCCTTGGGTGCGAAGTATGCGGTTTTTCACTGTGCGGATATATCAAACGAGGAAGTGCTGGGCAACTACGCGCTGCATACTAACGAGGAAGTCATCCGCGCAACGGCTGCGCTTATAAACCGAGTTGTGCGCGGCAGGAAGTATAGCTTCACGCTGCTTTTTGAAAACCTTTTCGTGCCGGGCATGACGCTTATAAACAGCGCGGAAACGGAGCTGATGCTAAGCCTTGTTGAATACGAAAACAAGGGTATAATGCTGGACACGGGGCATCTTATGGCTGCGCTGAGGCTGAACGGACTGCTTACAGCCCAAAAAGAGGAGGGGGCCGCGGACGCCATATTAAACGTTGTTGCGGCCCATTGGAGGGTAAAAAAACACATACTGGGCATTCATCTGCATAAATGCAGCCTGAATATGCCCATTGAGGAGTACACAAAGGTTATCACACCGGCCGAAAGCTTTGATGAGCGCAGCGCGCAAAGCTACGCGCGCATAATGGCGCTGGACGCTCATTCCCCGCTTGAAACGGACGCAATGCGCCGCGTTATAGACGCGATAGCTCCGCGCTACATTGTGCATGAGCTGAGCGCGCGCACGCCCGCGGAAAAGGCCGAAGCCGTAAGAATGCAGCTTAAATCGCTTCGCGGCTGCTGCCCATGAAAAACAGCGCCAGCGCGCCGGGGCCAACGTGCGCCCCGGTTACGGGTTCGTAGCACACGGTCATTATCTGCTTGGGCGGATTTTTGATCCTTATCATTTCCGCAAGTGCTGCCGCATCATCAGAACAGTCCGCATGGGCTATACCGACGATTTGATCGGCGGCGTTTTCTACAAGCTCATCATACTTTGCGGCAATGGCCTTGAGTGCGTTCTTTTTGCCGCGCACTTTTTGAAAACAAACTATTTTGCCTTCGCCGTCGCCCTTCAAAAGGGGCTTTATGTTCAGCACGCTGCCTATCATGGCGGCTATGTTGGACAGCCTGCCCGTGCGGCGCAGATGCATAATATCATCCACTGTGAATACTTGGCACATTTTGTGCCGCATATTGATTATTTCCCGCGCAATTTCTTCCATATCCGCACCTTCGCGCATCATTTCGCCCGCGCGTATAACAAAAAGACCTTCGCCAAGGGATGCACTGAGCGTATCCACGGTTATTATCTTTCTTTCGGGATATTGCTCCCTGAGTTCGCTGGCAGCGGTCTCGGCAGAGGAATATGATCCGCTTATGCCCGACGACATGCCTATGAACAGTATATCAAGCCCATGTTTGAGCACGGGCTCCATATATTCAATATAGCGCTGCGGAGGCACCTGAGAGGTGGAAGCCTTTGCGCCGGAGCGTATGGCATTGTAATACGCTTTGCCGTCAAACGCGGCAATGTCCATGCAGGTGCGCTCATCTCCGTTAAGGTAATAGTTGAACGGGATAACGCCTATATCATAAGCCGAAATTACATTCGGCTCCAAATTGGCCGAAGTATCGGTCATAAGCTTAAACAAAATACACACCTCCACACAACCTTGTGAACAATATTAGATTAGCACGAGTGCTACGATATGTCAAGGGCGGCAATGTGACAGTTCGTTTGCATTTTGGCGTAAGATGTGATATATTCTGTCATAACATAAAATAATCAGGAGGTGGAGTTGCTTTGGCATATGATAAGCAGCTTGTTGCGGGCAAGCTGAGAAGATGGGAAAAATATCTTAACCGCTTCCGTTTGCCGCAATGGGAAGATATACCGGATTTTGGATTATATATGGAGCAGGTAATAGTCCTGCTGAAAAAATATTTGGATTATCTGCCGCCTGAACTGAAAGAGGAACAGATAATAACCGCAGCCGCAATAAATAATTACGTCCGCACAAAGGTAATGCCCGGGCCGAACAAAAAGAAGTATTACAGAATACATATTGCGTATCTCATAATAATCTGCTCCTTAAAGCAGAATCTTAGCCTTGCAATGCTGCAAAAGATAATCCCGATGGGCATAAACGAGGACGAGGTGAAGGAAATATACGAATCCTTTGCCAAGCGGCATAATTTGGCCGCGCAGTATTTCGTGGAGCAGGTTCGCCTTGCCGCGGCAAGCATACTGGATCACGATGAAAAGAGCGAGCTGGACGCGAAGGACCCGAACGACATGATAACATTCGCAGCGGTGATAAGCTGCTTTTCGCGCCTGCTTGCGGAAAAGCTGCTGCTGCTTGACGGTAAAACGGTTGAGAATGGCGGAAGTATAGAAATAGTGGAGTGATAAAATGGGCGAAATAATCATAAGCACAGCAAAAATGGAAGATGCCGAGGAGCTGAACCGCATTGAATGCGCGGCGTTCCCAAGCGCCGAAGCCGCAAGTCTTGAATCCTATAAATACAGGATAACAAACATAAATGACTGGTTTTTGAAGGCGGAGGAGGACGGCAAAATAGTCGGCCTTATCTGCTGCCGACCCGTAGCTATAGAGGGCGTGACGGACGATATGTATGAACCGGAGCCTGTGGCGGACGGCAAGGTGATATGCATACTGAGCGTGGCCACGGAGCCGAACCTTCAGCGGCGCGGCATAGCGGCAAAGCTTATAGAAGCGCTGATAGCCAAGGCGAAGGAGCGCGGCATGGACGCGGTTTCGCTTGCCTGCAAGGATAAGCTGGTGCATTATTATGCCAAGTTCGGCTTTGTGCTCAACGGCATTTCCGCATCCGAACACGGCGGTGTGCAATGGAACGACATGATATTGAGATTTTAAGTGTATATCAGAGTAAATAAAAAAGGCAGCGCGTGCTGCCTTTTTTGCGTATCCTTTAATCGAAGAATGCAACGGCCCTTATCGGCGCGCCGTCTGCATTTTCCCATTTCAGCGGCAAGGCGAAGAACCAGAACGGCTCGCGTCCGCATTTGTCAAGATTGGTCAGGTTCTCTATGTTGACTATCTCGTGCTCTGCAAACAGCTTTTTGTGCCGCGGCAGATCTGCGTCCGGTATGGGGTCCACGCCTATAACATCGAACCCAATGCCCTTTTTGTTCGTGGCAAGTATAAAGTCTATAACCTCGTCGTCTATGCAGGGATAGTCGCCGTAGTATTCCGGCGTGCCCCAGCGCGCGTCCCAGCCGAGATTGAAAAGCAGATAGTCCGCCTTTTCCGCATCGGCGCGGCGCGGGGCTATTTCCTGCATGGTTATGGCCTCGCCCTCTTTAAGGTGGCGGCAGTTTATAACCACTGCGCGGCCCACGAATTGGCTAACGGGGAAGGCGTCCAGCGTTGTACGCCCGGCAAAAAGGTGCGCCGGCGGGTCAACATGCGTTCCGGTATGGGAATACATGCTGAGCAGCGTTTCCTTAAAGCCGTCCTTTTCGTATGAATTGGCGGGGGTCAGCCTGGGCTGCTCCGTGCCCGGGTAAACCGGCATTGTTTCGGATATGGTATGCGTAAGGTCTATTACTTTCATATCGCGCGCCTTTGACTTACGCCATCAGCTCCTCCATTTCGTCTATCAGCTCGCCGAAAAGCTTCAGCGCTTCGTTCACGGGGGCGGCGGTGGTCATGTCCACACCGGCCAGCTTCAGTATGCTTATGGGATCCATGCTGCCGCCGGCGGAAAGGAACTTCTTGTAATCGGCAACGGCGGTTTCGCCTTCGGTAAGTATGCGGTTGGCTATTGCGCAGGCGGCGGAGAAGCCGGTGGCATACTGGAACACATAGAAGTTATAGAAGAAGTGCGGAATGCGCGCCCATTCTTCGGCAATTTCCTTGTCCACGGTTATGCCGTCGCCAAAGTAGAACTTGTTCAGCTCGTAATACTTATCGCAAAGCGCATCGGCCGTGAGCGCCGCGCCGGACTCGGCAAGCCGGCTCATGAAAAGCTCGAACTCGGCAAACATGGTCTGGCGATATACCGTGCCGCGGAAGCTTTCAAGGAAGTGGTTTATAAGATATGCGCGCTCGCGCTTATCGGTGGTGTTGTTGAGCAGGTATTTGACCAGCAGCACCTCGTTGCAGGTGGAAGCAACCTCCGCTACGAATATAACATAATGCGCGTTGCAGGGCGGCTGATGCTTTATGGAATGATAGGAATGCAGCGCGTGGCCCATTTCGTGCGCAATGGTGAACATGCTGTCCAGCGTGTCCTGCTGATTGAGCAGAACATACGGATGCGGATCACCGCCGGAGGAATATGCGCCGCCGCGCTTGCCTTCGTTTTCGTAAACGTCTATCCAGCGGTTGCTGAAGCCTTCCTTCAATATATCAAGATAATCCTGGCGGAGCGGGGCAAGAGCCTTAAGTATTATCTCCTTGGCCTCTTCATAGGGTATCTTCTTGGTAGCGTCGCTTACTATGGGCGTATAAAGGTCATACATATGCAGTTCGTCAACGCCCATCAGCTTTTTGCGCAGGTTGACGTATTTATGCAGATGCTCTATGTTGTTATGCACGGCTTCTATCAGGTTATGGTAAACCTGCACGGGCACTTCGGTTTCATCAAGCGCAGCCTCCAGCGTGGAATCATAATGCCTTGCCTGCGCATTGAATATAAGGGTTTTCATCTGCGCGTCAAGGAACGCGGCGGTTGTGTGCTTGAACGATGCAAACGTATGATACATCGATTCAAACGCGGCCTTGCGCACGTTCACATCCTCGTTTTCCATAAGGGGGATGAAGGAACCCTGCGTAACCTGCAGCGCATTGCCTTCGGCATCGTGAATATCGGGGAAGCGGATGTCCGCATTGCGGAAGGCTGAACCTATTTCGCCGGGGGCGTTGCTCATCTGCCCGGCAAGGGCCATTATGCGTTCTTCGGCATCGCTTAGGGTATGCGCCTTCATGCGGCGTATGCGGCTGAGCAGGCGCTCATATTCTTTAAGCTCCGGTTTCTGTTGCATAAAGCCATCAAGCTTTGCATCGTCTATGGCTATTATTTCGGGGGTAACGAAGGCGTATGCGCTTTCGTTTGCCACAAGGTAGCTCATCAGCTTGCCCTTCATGGCGTTATAGAAGCTGTTGGCGGTGTCCTCGTCGGACTTACGCATGGCGTAGTTTGCAAGGTGGCCTATTTTCAAATTGGCCTCGTCGCGCGCCTTCAGGAAGCCGTAAAGCGTGTCCGCGCTTTCGCCCAGCCTGCCCTTATAGGTTTCGGCCATGGGGATGTATTTCTTCGCGTCCTCAAGCGCCTTTTCCCAAAGCTCGTCCGTTGCAAAAAGGTCTTCCGTTGCCCAAGTATATTGCTTGTCTACCTCGCTGCGCTTGGGTATTTTTTTCTGTGCTGCCATTTGCATATATCTCCTTTTCTTTTTATTCAGAAGCTTGTTAAGGCTATTGTACCATGTTTTTAATTTATAAGCACCTGTTTTGAAATAATATATTGACAACTATATCGGCGGACGATATAATACATATATCGATAGCCGATATAACGGCAAACGATAATAAGGAGGCCAAATGAACGAATCGATAGCGCTTACGGAGGCAGTCTATTATATTCTGCTTTCGCTTTGCTCCCCGCTGCATGGCTACGGAATAATGCAAAGGGTGGAAGAAATGTCCGCGGGGCGGGTAAAGCTTGCGGCGGGAACGCTTTACGGCGCGCTGAATACGCTGAAGGAGCGCGGTTGGATAACGCTTGAAGGCGGCGCGGACGGGCGCAGGAAGGATTATGCCATAACCGAAAAAGGCAGACAGGTGCTAATGGCGGAGTTGGCGCGGCTTAAGGAGCTTGTACAAAACGGTGAAAAAGTGTTGGAGGGTAAATGATTATGGAAACCAAAACGGTATATAGGCTGTTTGCCGAATGGAGCTTCGATAAAGAAGAGGAATGGCTCAACAGCATGGCGCAGGAGGGCTGGACGCTTAAAAAGGTGGGCTTCTGCAAATATGTATTTGAGCGCACGGAGCCGGGCGAATACATAATACGGCTTGCGATGCACGATGCCGATGAAGAATACATGGAGCTTATGCGCGAATCGGGCGCGGAATACGTTGGCAGGGTGCTGCAATGGCTGTACTTCCGCAAAAAGGCGGAGCTTGGCGAATTTGAGCTGTTTTCGGATATAGACAGCCGCATCGCCCACCTGAACAGAATAAGCTGCGTGCTTATCGGCCTCGGCTTTGCAAACGTGGCGGTCAGCTTTGCGTGCGGCGTAAACGGTGCAGACATAGCGGGGCGGATAAACCTTCTGTGCGCATGCGTTATTTTTTACGGCCTTGGCCGCGTGCACGGCAAAAAGGAAGCGCTTGAGCGCAAAAGAAGAATAAGAGAATAAACGGATTCACAAATCCGCCGCGAAATGGTATGCTTATACAATGAGGGCATACCATTTTTTCGGTATGCGCGCCTAAAATAAAAATTTCGCGGCATGCAACTTTTTTTGCAGGTTTCGCGTTATATGAACAGGAGGGATGATGATGGCGCGATGGGAATTCGAAGCCATTTATAAAGCCTTTTCCCGCATGGTATATTGGGCCGCTTACGGTGTGACCAAAAGCGAAAGCGACGCAGGCGACGTTACGCAGGAAACGTTCATCCGCGCGCTTAAATACGCGGATAAACTGAAGGATATGGAGGAAGCGCAGATAAAGGCATGGCTTTACAGGGTGTGCATAAATCTGTGCATGGACAATAAACGCAAGCTGAAGCGCGAACAGCTCAGCGACGAACTGCCGGAGACCGCCGTTGAGAACGAGACGGAGCTGCCGGAGGTTTTCGTCGTGAACGCGGAGCAGCGGCGCATTATAAGGCAGGCGGTTGAGGATTTGCCCGATATTTACCGTGAAACGGTTATGCTGCATTATTTCTCCGGGCTTCAATATGGCGATATTGCGGCAATGCAGGGCGTGAGCGAGGGAACGGTAAAATCCCGCATGGCGCGCGCAAAGGCGAAGCTTGCAAAGGCATTGGAAAGGAGGTGACGGGCATGGATAAAAATTTGAATATGACAGGGCAGGACAGGCTGGACGCTCTGCTTTTTGACATTGCTGATGAAGAGGACATGAAGGTTGATTATGCCGCCATGCTCGACACTGTATATAAAAAGGCGGCAGCGCGCAAAAAACGCACCGCGTTCGTTAAATACGGCTCTATGGCAGCCGCGGCGGCAATCGCATTGGCAGTTGGCGGGCTGTGGCTTGCAATGAATGGCACGGCGGCTAATACGAACGAAGCCGCGCCGCAGGCGCCGGAGTTTATGTGCGGCTTTCCGTTGAGGATAAGCATACTCACACCGCCTCTATTGAAACCCAGCAGCTGATTATCGCACGGTATCTGGAGCAGAACCCGGAGATTATTGTGGTACAGACCTACATTGACAATGGCGCAACGGGTACGAACTTTCACCGTCCCGGTTTCCAGCAGATGCTCTCCGATATTGAAGCGGGTCTTATCAACTGTGTCATTGTAAAGGACCTCTCCCGCCTGGGGCGAAATGTCATAGACACCGGTTACTATATCGAGCGTTACTTTCCTATACAGAAAGTCCGGTTTATTGCCGTGAATGACCGCTACGATTCTTCTTCCCCAGATAATGCCCACGATGGTATCATCATTCCGCTGCGGAACATGATTAACGAAGCCTATGCGATGGATATTGCCAGAAAAATCAAAGCCCAGCAGCGGCAGGCCATGAAAGACGGCAAGTATGTTGGCGGGCGCACACCCTATGGATATTTGAAAGCTCCTGATAACTGCCACCAGCTGATTGTTGACCCGGTGGCTGCCGAAGTAGTCAAAACCATGTTTCAATGGGCCGCCGAGGGCGCAGGATTAAATACTATCGCGGTACGCTTGAACGAGGCCGGGTATCTCTCTCCCAGCCACTACAAGAGAACCTTGGGAGAGATCACCCATGAAAATCTGGTAGGCAATGGACATTGGCAAACCCGCACCGTTGCCAAGATTCTCCGCGCAGAGGTTTATACCGGAGATCTGGTGCAAGGGGTATCTAAAATCATCGACCACAAGCAGGTCAGAGCCAGCGCCGATGAATGGACAACGGTACGCGGCACCCATGACGCCATCATCAGCCGGGAGCTGTTTGCCGCTGTTCAGAAAGCATTGGACCAGGCTGCACAGCAGGCAAAAGACAGGGAGATCCATTCCTGGTCTCCTAATCTTTTGAGAGGCAAAATCTTCTGCGCCCACTGCGGACGCAGCCTTCACCGGCAAAAATGCGTTCGCAGAAAGTCACAGGAGGTATATGTCTACCACTGTATCAGCAACAACCGTATCAAAAAGGGCGTTTGTCCTGGTGCGTTTATCTTTGAAAAAGAGCTGCTGGACGCCATCAACGCGACCGGCTTCCGGCCGATATGATACAGGAGCAGCTTGATACCACACTGGGGCAATACTCTCTCGGCCTGGAAAACCTCACCAAAGAAGCCGAGGAGCAGAAAAACATAGAGGCAAAAATCCTCAGCCGGAAACAGGAAATCCAGCAGCTGCGAACCTATCAGCGCGGATTGTATGAGGGCCTGATCCAGAACCATCTGTCAAAAGACGAGTATTTTACCTTCAAAGAAAAATACGAAGCCAAAATCGAGGCCATCAGCAAAGAAATCGAGCAGCTGAAAGCAGGGCTTGCAATCATCGCCAAGCAGCTGGAACAGTACAAAATGCTGTCCCAGGATGCACAGTATATCAAGGAAGATCGCCAGCTGACGGCAGCCCTGATTGACCGTCTGATTGACCGTGTAGAGGTCTCAAGAGAGAAACGGATTACGGTTTGTTTCCGTTTCCAGAGTGAATTTGAGCATTGTGAGGAGGTGCTGAGCCAGTGCAGAAATATGTGATTGCCCTTTATATCCGCCTTTCTCTGGAGGATTACAAATACGACAGTATGAGCATTGAAAACCAGCACCTTGCGCTGAACGAATTTGTTTCTTCCATGCCGGAGTCCGCCCATGCAGAAATCCTTGAATTTATCGACAACGGGTATAGCGGGACAAACTTTGAGCGTCCCAAAGTCCAGGAGCTGATTGAGATGGTGCGGGCCAATAAGATCGACTGCATCATCGTAAAAGACTTTTCCCGGTTTGGGCGAAACAGCATTGAGACTGGCTATTTCATTGAGCGTGTGTTCCCTCTGTTTCACACCCGGTTCATTTCCATCAACGATAATTTTGACAGCGATCAGCACAAGGGCGATACCGGAGGTATGGATGTGGCTTTCAAGTATCTGATCAGCGAGTATTACAGCCGTGATATGTCCATCAAGACCAAAAGCGCCAAGTACGCCAAAATGCAGC
>ENA-ORMS01001613-ORMS01001613.1-human-gut-metagenome-genome-assembly--contig:-NODE-1613-length-17835-cov-3.082902_pt1 | contig 17835 bp, 17 predicted proteins | sample MGYA00242104_ERZ508997 | MGnify/ENA primary metagenome ERZ508997 (study PRJEB26280, sample SAMEA2338704) | human gut metagenome | biome: human gut; feature: human-associated habitat; material: faeces... | reverse complement strand
CCGCAAGAGGCTTCTTAATGGGCCGATTGCTCCAAGCTATGAAAAGGCCGTAAGCGCTTGGCCTGAATTAAAAGAATTCGTAAAAAGTCCAAAGTCTTATTTAAAAGAGCTTGCGATTTCAAGGGTCTATGAAGCCATCAAGGCGGAATTTGGCCCGGAGCTTGCAAATGGAATCTATTTATTCAATAGGAACGACGTTGCTATTTTAGAAAATAGCTTTCGGGTTTGTTCCGGGATTGAGCTTGATTCGCTTGAAATGGACCTCATATCCGCGAGGGATATTTGAGGCGTTTTATCTATGAATGCAAGTGGAGAATAAACTTTTCTAAAGATCCTGTGTACTCGCTTTACTTCTATAACGCCCATATAAGCACTGCTCAGCACAAGAAGGTGGCAGGGGAAAATTTTATTGATTCCTTCAAATACACGGACTTTTCGATTTATCCTGCCTATGTTACGATGGAAAAGTCTCCGCTAAAATTTCCATTAATTTGCGAGATGGAAGGCAGAAAAATAATAATACTCATAAAAAAGAGACATCCGGCAGATATACTTTTTATATCTCGTAGAAATGAGAGTCGTGAAGAATAAACGAAACCCCATTCCGTTCGCTCCTCCAATAACATTGCACTATCCCAGTATCTAATCTATTGGCTATCGTTCCCAAGTTGCCACACCCGTAGGTACTCGACCGTAAATTCCGCCGGTAAATCCTCTGCGTTAGGCTCGCCTGACCATGTTTTCATAACCTCGCAGTCTATATTTATGTATAATGGACGATGACAGAAATCATTCGGACGTTCGTCGATTATCCTTCCGTCGAGAACCCACACAAGCTTCTCCGGTGTCCACAGGAGGCCAGCAGTATGATATTTTTTCGAGAACGATTCGGCTACTATAGTTTTTTTACCTTTTACCTCCCTGCCTAACCACACTTTTGATTCAACATACGGAGTTTTCGCCCGATGGGTTGTAGTAAAATAAATTCTATCGTTGGGCGGCGTTTTTGAATCACTTGGGCGAAACGTACTTTTGCCGAACACTTCAAATATGTCTATCTCCTCTATAAAGTCGCCCGGGGTATATTTTTTGGGCGGATCGAGCGGATCATTCAGCCAAAACGCATTACATACGCATGCTTCCATAGCCTTGAATTTTACTTCAAAGTAACCGTACAATACTCGCTTTTTACTTCTGAAAGCTGCCGTGGAAAAATTCTCCTTTCCTTCGGCTATAAGCTCTGGTGATACATCTCCGGGATTTTCTTTGCGCGCGGTAAGAACAAGCATACCGTCTCGAACAGATATGTTCTTCCTGGCAAAATGAAACATTCCCGCTCTACCGTTCCATGTGGGATAAAAATCGTTCCAACGAGAAGAATCAAATCCATTTTCAAATTCGTCGCTAAATTCGGCGTTAAATTTGAATCCATTGGGAAAGAGTGAGTCCGGAGCATCTGGCTTATGCTCTCCGAAAAGCGCGATGCATGGTAAAAAAACAAAACAAGCTAAAAAAGGTAATATGTATTTTCGCATAAAATTTAAAATAGCAATTTTTAGACTGGCGTCAAATGGAAAAAATAAACTATCTACAACTTATACATCTTATTTCTATAATTAGACTTAAATAATCACAAAACTCTCTGTCATTTTCCTTCAAAATAAGAAGCTATTTGAGGCGGATTGGCAATATTTAGCACAGGTAAAGGGTAATTTATAACACCCATTAAAAAAATGATAGAAAAGGCGGGTAAAAAGCGGCGTTTTTTAAGGTACTTTTTAGGCCTGTTTTGAGGCTAAAAATAAAAGCTTTTTAAGCGCAAAAATTGCCGGAAATTGTCTAACGCATTTTCCCAAAATCGGCCTTTTTTAGAAAAAAGCTTGGGGTTAAAATTCAAAAAAATGGGCATTTTTGTCCCAAAAATTTTACTAACATAGATACCTCAGCGGATATCTCCAAATTCGCAATTTTTTTGCCTAACACTTTTGTAACATATTTGACAGATATTAGTAGTCTTCTTCAAATGCCTATTATTTTATCACATTATTCTTGAAATTCTATTTAAGATACAAAAGTAAAACGACCCTTTAAGGAAAACTCATTAAGTGACTCCATTAAGCCGTAAGATTTCTTCTCAATTTCCGCCAGAGATATGCGGGAGTAAGAAGTTCCGCTATCGTAAACCGATTGAAGTTTATTTTTCTCGCACGGTTTTGCTTGATCAAATAAGTTTTCGAGCTTCGTTAGCATATAGTCACGACTACAAATGTAATTCGCTATAATAACTTGACATACTAAACTAAAATTTGTTAAGTAAGTGAAGCAGATATGATGCAAATTGATTTTTCAAAAAAATCTACTGTAAATGAAATTCGTATGCGTTTTGATGTGGATGTTGAACGTTTTTCTAATCTAGAAACAGGCCAAACTGCAACAATAGATGCTCCCCTCACGATGGAATTGATCACAAATGCTGCTAAAGCTTCCACAAAATCAATTTCAAGTATTTTAGATATAGGTTGTGGTGCAGGTAATAATACTTTAAAATTGCTAAGTTACATTCCTAATTTAGATTGTGACTTACTTGATTTAAGCGAAAATATGCTCGCCCGCGCAAAAGAGCGAGTAAGTAAATCTACAAAAGGGAATGTTCGTATATTCAAAGGAGATTTTAGGGAAATAGAACTCGAAGAAAATTCATACGATGTAATTTTCGCTTGTGCAGTATTGCACCATTTAAGAGATGATAAAGATTGGGAAACAGCTTTTGCTAAGATATATTCTATTTTGAAAAAAGGCGGTAGCTTTTGGATTACAGATCTTGTGAATCACGTTATCCCTAAAGTTCAAGATATGATGTGGAAAAGATACGGAAAATATCTTTCAAATTTAGGTGGAGACGGATATAGAGATCAAGTCTTCAAGTATATTGAACACGAAGATTCTCCACGTTCGCTTACCTATCAACTCGAGCTCATGAAGAAAGTTGGTTTCTCAGAAATAGAGGTTTTACACAAAAATTCCTGTTTCGCAGCTTTTGGAGCGATAAAATAATTCTCCATTGAAGTGTAATCTTTAAGGCTTTGATTGTAGCAATTCGTGCTATAAAACATATATTAGGTTGAGATTGTGCTAGAAGTGTAAATATACCGGACATTGACATGATTTGGTAGTTCTCTTTTTACATATTTATCGAACTCATTACCGATATATTCCTTAGAAATCCAGTTGTTTTTCTTGTAAACAATTTTCTCGCTCATATATAGCTCATTGTAATGTGATAAAGTATTTTTAATGAAACAATTTCATAATATCTATATATTCTGCATGTTATGAGATTAGTACTCCACAGTGTTTCGGAAGATATAACACAATAATAAGTCTTGGAAAGGTATCGGAAATTTCTGCAAAAATGTTTCTTTAAGCTACCAATCAGTGAATAGCTTTGTTAATTATTATGCAGTTTAAATTAACCAAGTACTTACAGTCTACATTATATTATTTAATTGACTGTTTATCAAGTTTATTTAAAAATACTAATCATGAGAAAGACAATTTTATTTCTATTCGTTCTATATCTATTCTCTTTATCTTTTTCTTCTATCTTCTATTACAAAGTAGACAATTTTATTGGAATAGCTTTACTTTTAGGAGCCCCATTGCTTCATTCTGCCTATTTATTTGGGGCATTAAGGAGAAAAGAACCTTCAAAAATTATTCTATTTTTGGTATCGCTCTTATCTATGTTATTTATGACTATTTCATTCATAGGTAGTGGATGGGAGGCAAATACATTTTATCCTATGCTTTTGATTTCATTATTTGTTTTATCATTGTGTTTTTCATCTGGTTTTTTATCATTTGGTGATAGTAAAAATCTGTTCACTGTTTTAATAGGCGATACATTAGGTTTTGGTATTATCATTCTTGGGACACTACTGAACCTATCAAGGTATTGGGAACTTCATATTTTCGTATTACTTTTCTATGCAGCTATCATATTGGGCTTTTTAGCTTCAAAACTATTACGAAACAAACCAATTGCTTCATAATACTTTTACATGACAGAATTGGGAACAGGCTGTTGTAACAATTATTGAAGCAAATTCTCAATTACTTCTTTATGTCCATTAAAAATCTTGAACTCGTAGGTAGTTTCATTAGGATATAAAGCCTTAAAATTACATGAAAGAAATCGATGAAATAAGCTTGCAAAAGGCCCGAGAACTCTACGATTCGGGATATATTTCTTCATGCGAAGTCGGAACTACAAAGGGCTTGCAACAAATTCATAAATATATTTTTGACGGCCTATATGATTTTGCAGGCAAGATAAGGGACAAGAATATATCAAAAGGCAATTTTCGATTTGCAAACGCAATTTACCTAAAAGAGGCGCTTGCAAAGATCGAGCAGATGCCCGAAGGAAATTTTGAGGAAATTATTGCCAAATATGTTGAAATGAATATGGCCCATCCATTTATGGAAGGTAACGGCCGCGCTACAAGAATATGGCTCGATATGATTTTAAAGAAAAATCTCGGCAAGGTCGTAAACTGGCAGAATGTCGATAAAGACTTATATTTGCAAGCGATGGAACGCAGTCCCATAAACGACTTGGAACTGAGATTCCTGCTAAAAGAAAACCTCACAAGCGATGTCGATAACAGGGATGTTATCTTTAAGGGGATAGAGCAATCGTACTACTACGAAGGCTACGAAAAGCCTTGATTTCATATTTCACTACTCTGCGTTAAATAAACGTTCTCGTCTTATCTCCGCTTAGTTATATAACTATAAATAAGCGGAGGCTATGCTTGTGAATCTGAAAGATCCGTATTATCCGTCCACATCTCGCATTGGGCGATAACTGTATTTAAGGCTTCTTCTTGCCCTTCAGGAGGGTACTTGTACTTCTTGAGCAGCCGCCTTATCAGCATTCGCATGCGCGCCCTTGCGGTTTGTTTCATCTGCCAATCTATGGTTTTATTTTTTCGTAGCGCCTCCGTCAATTCCTTTGTTATAGCGATAAGTTGCTCGTTCGAGTAGAAATCTTTCACAGCTTGCGGTTTTGTAAGCGCGTCATAAAAGGCGCTTTCTTCTGTGGTCAGACCTAAGGCGTTCCCGTCTTCTTTTGCTTTTACAATCTCCTTTGCCATCTTCAGAAGTTCTTGGATAACTTCCTCATTTGTAAGTAAACCGTTCAGATATGAGCGCATTGTTTTTTGCAAGAGTTCTGAGAACTTTTGAGACTTCACAACATTCGTTCTTTGGTAAATCGAGACTTGTTCGGCAATCAACTTCTTCAACAATTCCACGGCCAAATTTTTCTGTTTTAACTTTGCAACTTCCGCCAAAAACTTCGGGTCAAAAATCGAAAATTCTTCTTTTACGTCTGAGAAGAGGTTTACCACTCCTTCGCTTTTTATGCTCTGGCGAAGGAGTTCGTTTATGCGCGCGTTTATTTCGCGCAAAGATATATAGTTTGGCCTGGAAGTAATACGCGTAAGTAAAGTTCTTACAGCTTCAAAGAAAGCGGCTTCAAGTCTATCGTCTGGGCTTACAATACTGCGGCAGAGCGACAGCGCCTGCCTTAGCAACATAGCCTCATTTATGTAATGCTTTTTCCGTTCCGGTTCTTGGGGGTCGGATAGAAAGTTTACGCCGTCCATGATTAGCTGGGCGCGGTCATAATCTTTTGCGGTTTTAAAAGATGAATAGTCAAAGCCGTGGAATAAGTTTCTGCAAACTTCGAGCTTTTCCAAAAAGCGCGGCAGAGCGGTATCGCTTATATCCATATCTCCGTACCGCTGTTTATCTCGCGCTGTGTAGTCGTTCATAGCTTTCTTGAGCGCAGATGCTATGCCGACGTAATCGACGATAAGCCCGCCTTCCTTATCTTTGAACACCCTATTTACGCGCGCGATGGCCTGCATTAGGTTGTGCCCCTCCATGGGCTTATATACATACATTGTGGCAAGCGACGGCACGTCAAAGCCCGTAAGCCACATATCTACAACTATTGCAATTTTAAGCGGGGATTCGCTATCTTTGAATTTACGCGCCAATTCCTCTTTATCCGATTTTTTGCCTATTATCTCTCCCCATTCTTTTGGATCGTTGTTGGAAGAAGTCATTACAAGCGCGATTTTCTCATTCCAATTTGGCCTCAGTGCGAGGATTTTTTTATATATCTTCACCGCGATTTCGCGCGAATATGCAACTATCATAGCTTTGCCTGTCAGTATATTTGCGCGGTTTTGCTCGTAGTGCATTACGATGTCGCTACAAAGGGCGTCAATGGTCTGTTCGGCGCCGAGGATACTGTCCATGCGGCTTAGCTCTTTTTTGCTCTTTTCAATGGAATATTCTTCCGCAATTTCCGCCAATTTGTCGTACTCGCGGTCGATTCTATCCATTAGGGATTTATCGAGCTTTAGACGCACTACGCGGCTTTCGTAATAGACGGGTCTTGTAGCGCCGTCCTCCACAGCCTGCGTCATGTCGTAAATATCTATGTAGTCGCCAAATACCTCGCGGGTGTTTCTGTCTTTTTGCGAGATTGGCGTTCCGGTAAATCCAATGTAAGTGGCGTTTGGGAGATTCCGCCTTATCAAGATTTCCGTGCTTATTTTTACCTCTCCGCTCTTGGGGTCTATGCGCTCTATCTCGTAGTGCCCCCTGTGGGCTTCGTCGGCCATAACGATAATGTCTTTGCGTTCCGACAGAGGCTCTTCAGACTCCGTGAACTTTTGCATTGTCGTAAAGATGATGCCGTTTGCCTCGCGGTTTTTGAGAAGATCTTTTAAATCCTGCCTGCTTGCGGCCTGCTGCGGGGTTTGCCTTAAAAAGGCACTGCACTTTGCAAATTGGCCAAAGAGCTGATCGTCCAAATCGTTTCTATCGGTAATTACCACTATGGTGGATCTTTTTAGATTTTGGCGCAACAGGTTTGCATAAAAGACCATTGAAAGCGACTTCCCGCTGCCCTGGGTATGCCAAAATACGCCCGCCTTGCCGTCTGAATCCACGGCGCGCAAGGTCGATTCAAGCGCCTTGTTTACCGCAAAGTACTGGTGGTAAGCCGCCAATATTTTAATTAAGCCGCGGTCGCCCTTTGAAAAACATATGAAGTTTTTTATTATATCAAGAAATCTGCGCTTTTCAAATATGCCCGTAAAGAAGGTGTTGTAGTCGGCAAATTTTGTAGTTTCGTAAGAGCCGTCAACACTCTTCCACGCCATGAAGCGGTCCTCTGAGGCGGTGATTGTGCCCGCCTTGGTCTCCGCCATGTCGCTCATTACGCAAAAGGCGTTGTAGGCAAATATTGAGGGAATCTCGCGCATGTAATTTTGCAGCTGCCTGTAAGCGGCGGAAGCGTCCGTCTCCTCGCGCGATGGCGATTTAAGCTCTATAATTACAAGCGGAATTCCGTTTAGAAATACGATGATGTCGGCTCTCTTTTCCGAATGTTCTACAAAGGTCCATTGGTTTGAAACAATGAAGCTGTTGTTTTCTATGTTTGCGTAATCAACTAGGTTTACCTTGTCGTACTTTTGCTCGTTATTTAGCCTGTAAGAGACTTCGACGCCGTTTTGGAGATAGTCGCAAAATACGGAATTTTTGATTTCAAGCTGATTGTTTTCAAAATTTCTTATTTTGTAAATTGCCTCGTCAATGGCTTCAATAGGCAGATTCGGATTTATAGCACAGAGCGAGAGGCGCAACTTTGAATCAAATAGCGGGTCTGAATAATCGCGCTCTACACTTGGGCCATAGACATATTCATAACCCAGCTTTTCAAACAACTGCAAAATCGCATTCTCGTAATTTTCTTCAGTGTACGACATGGCTTATAATGATATTCCCTGTATTATTGTTATGATTTTTCTTTTGGACGTCGTCTTTCTATCTCCAATATATCTCCAATTAGCATATAAGTATGCATAAAACAACGTTCGGCTTCTTCTTTTTCAACAGAAGAGTGTGTTCCTTTACAAGTTTCTTTTATTATGCTATCGAGTCGTTCTCCTATATATGCCAGGTTAGAATTTGTAATTTGATTGAACGTTTTCTGGGTGGAATTTTCTTCAATATACGATATGAGCCTATTTATAAAATTATCTTCACCTACTTCTATTCTCTTTCCTTTTTTCTGTACAGATATATTTGAAGGAGGATATAGCTTATCTGCTACCGCCTTTATCATTCTACGACAAGTCGTCAAGGCAGTTGCCCATTTTTCTGGATTATCATCGTTGAGACTATCATATATGGCTGATATTTTCTGCGATTCATCAGGGATAATCTCTCTTATGTATGAATCTATTTTCCCTTTAATTCTAAACCAAATGGACTCAGTTAAAAAGTTGAATTTTAAATCCATATAGATTTTCTTAATACTTTTATGTATAAAAGCTCTTCGTTTGGACAATAATTCAGCATCATTATTTATAAAAGATACTCTGTTCGTTCGCTCACTGAAATTTGATGGCGGAGTATGTATAATTTGACATGGATTTGCAGAAGAAATTTGAACATTTCTATCATGAGCTTGTGCCAAGGCTATCTGTTGCGCTTGAATATTAGCTTCTATAACACTTATAGAATAACATGTTATTGTTTCTTCGTTTTTGTCGTTCAATGAATTTCTCTCTGCCATTTTTCCGAGCCTAAAAACATCGGCAGTTACACCATTTGATGAAAATGGATATCCCGAGACTTCATACTCAAAAATTTTTTCTAAATCAAATTCATTAACAAGCCTTGCCAATCGACTTGCTTTTAGGGCGATATTGGACAAGGGGATTCTGGAAAGTTCAATGTCTACCAACGCTTCTTCTGCTATTCGCAAAGCTTCATTTCTGATTTCTATATTATCTATTTTCATAAAGCCAACTCATACAAATTGTAATTTATACCGCTACATCCGAGGCATCAATCTCACCCGACATCAACTTCGGAAGCAACGTGTCGCGAAGCTGCGCTAAGGTTTCGTTTTCGTAACCATTATGATATATCTGCGCAAACGTTTTCCTACACACTTCAGCAAAAGCAACCAATATATTTTGGCTGGGAATGATTACTGGTTCTGTTTCTAAAAAAGCCGATATATCAAGATTTTTAATTCCAGTTGTGCCATTTTCGTACCCGAAGAAAATATTTTTATCATATAAATATTGCCAATAATGGTATACATATTCACTATAATTTTTTCTAGGTTTCAACGATTTACAGAAATTAGTACAGATTATTTTGTTTTTATATCTATTTAATAAATAATCTGAAATAGCTGCTATTCTTCCTGTTGATTGAGTAGGACTTCCACCTGATATTTCTACAACTAAATCTCCGTCGTTTAATTTTTTTAATGAATAATTTTTCTGTAAAATGTACCTTTTGGGCATTTTCCCTCTGTTCCCAATTTTTACATCGGGAATATCGGCACCTCGGATACAGTATACCTCCTCTGTATAATTATCTTGAAGTTCATCTTTCCCCCAATCTCCACCAACTGTATTTGTAATTAATTCAGAAAAAGTTCCAGATTTCCAGTCCGCAGGCATTTTGCCGTCGAATGGTTCAAAGTCAACAAACCAAGATTTAAAAATAGCCTGAGCTTGCGATTCTAAATTTTGATTTATTTTATTGTTCAGCTCTATCTTGTCGTCTATTGAAGATAAAATCTTTGTGATCTTTCGCATAACCCGATCATCTTGAGGTATTGAGATAGGGAAAGATCTAATTTCACCTAATGATAGGTATTGTTGGGTTGTACCTTTCAGTCTAGCTAGAATATCAGATTGAGCTGTGGGAGTTTTTAAATAATAGTATAAATACAATGATAAAATTTCATCATTAGTCTTTATTAGCCCAACATTTTTAATCGCAAAATCAGGCTCTTCTTTTACTATACATACTTCACCAATTGTACCTATCATCGAAAGCAAAATATCCCACTGATCAACTTTACTTCTTTGATTTACCATATCAAAATCTTTAAGTGAAATTTTATAAGCTGACGATAAATCAATTTTACCACCTTTTATATGCTTTGATGTAATTAAGAACCTTCCTTCAGCAGTTCTTTTCGGCGAATCATGAGTTCCATCTCTCACGTCACAAATATCACTTAATTTAACTTTTTTCCAATTGCTTTTCATTTGCCCTTGTATTATCTCATACTATCTATTGTAGCGCGTAAAATTGTACGAAATTCATCTTTCTCTTGTTCTGACTTTATCTCATCGATTTTGTTTTCTATATCCGGCATTACTTTTTCAAGCATCTGGATAGTTTCTGGAGTAATGACATCGATATGCTTTTTACCAGCGTATTTAAATAATGTTTCTCTAGCTTTTGTTAGATTTCCGTCGAGTATTTCAGCCATGGAGTATATAATATCAAAAAGGGGTTTATGTATGAATTTTTTACATAAAGTTTTTGTAATTTCTTTTGTTTTGCCGGTATTTCGTGAATCTGAATATAAATTTTCTATGGCTTCAATAATAAGTTCTGATTCATTTTTGTAATTTAATATTTTACCAAAATACCTTTTTTCTTTTTCCGAATGTAAAGAGATTTGATTTGGATATTTCTCATCGCAGAATCTATCTAATGCATAAATGATCTTTTTTATATTTTCAATTATTCCATTTACTGTATTTAAGGAATCTTTCATTGATTCTATATATCCAATAAGAAAATTCTGTTCTATGGAGAGTTTCTTTCTTTCTAATAAAATATCTAAGTTACATGGAACTTTGATTATGCTCTTTTCTTCTTCTGTTAGTTGAATAGAATTAGAAAGATTTTCTTTTTGTATTGAATTATTCACTAAATTTTGGCGAAATACTTCTATGGACTTTTGCATGTGCTTCATGCACTTATCTAGTTGAAATAAATAGCCATATAGGTCTGGACTATTACGAGAGATAAAATTTATATTTAACTCTGAATATTTTAAGGAAAACTCTGCGACGGGAAACTTTCCTAATTCAAAAGAGTATAATTTGTTGTATATATTAAAATTAAATTTATCTTTTGATAATTTTATATAAATTAATACATTACTCGCTATTCTTATATTTGAAGTTATGAACTCAGCAAGGTCAACTATTAAGTTAGAAATTCCAAATAAATCACCATAAATACAGTTTAAAGTTTCTATCTGTAGTTTTTTTTCTTTTAACTTTTCAGTTCTGTAAGAACTTAACCAGTATATGACGAAAAGATTTACAATGGCTCCAAGGATACCAAGAAGCAGTTGAATCCACTCTATCCAGCGTGCATTATTGTCATAGTTTAAGGCTATGAATAACAAAGCGCACACAAATATGCAACTTCCTGCAAGCCAAAGTAAGCCTCTTAGGCATGGACATGATGATATTTGGTCATTTTCAGATTTCATACCCAATACTTTTTAGTTGCTTGCGAATTTCAGCTTCGAGCTTGTGGGACTCTTCGAATAGCTCGGAAAGTTCGCCCGTCAGGCGCTTCATCTTTTCGTCAAAGGGTTCTTGGTCCTCCACTTGCTCCTTTATGCCGACGTAGCGCCCGGGTGTTAAAATGTAGTCGTGCTTTGCGATTTCTGCGGTATCGACAACGGCGCAAAAGCCCTTTTCGTTCTCCAGAGTTCCCGCTTCGTATTTGTCGTAGGTATCGCCCAATTTTTTGATATCATCATCGCTAAGTTCGCGCAACTTGCGCGACTTCATTGTGCCCATTTCCCTTGCGTCTATAAAAAGCGTCTTTCCCTTTTGCTTCTTATTCCTGCTCAAAAACCACAGCGAAACTGGAATTTGCGTAGTGTAGAAAAGTTGGGGCGGCATGGCAACTATGCAAGAGACCAAGTCGGCCTCCACAATATTTTTTCTGATGTCGCCTTCGCCGCTCGTTTGCGATGAAAGCGAGCCGTTGGCAAGAACCATGCCTATTTTGCCAAAGGGCGCCATATGGTATATCATATGCTGTAACCACGCAAAGTTTGCGTTCCCCGCAGGGGGTATGCCGTATTTCCAGCGCACGTCGTTTCTCAGTTTGTCTCCGCCCCAGTCAGACATATTAAAGGGCGGATTTGCCATGATGTAGTCAAACTTTTCGGTCGGGAAGCAGTCGTTAAAGAATGTGTCGGCATTATATCTGCCAAGGTTTGCCTCTATGCCGCGTATGGCAAGATTCATCTGGGCCATTTTCCATGTAGTCGGGTTGGATTCCTGCCCGAATACGGAAATTTCGTTTATATTGCCCGCGTGGGCTTTTACAAACTTTGCCGATTGAACAAACATCCCGCCCGATCCGCATGCTGGGTCGTAAACTCTTATGCCCCGCGTGCCGCGCTGCGAGCTGCTAATTGGCTTTAAAATTTCAACTATCGTTTTTACGACGCAGGAAGGCGTGTAGAATTCCCCCGCCTTCTTGCCTTCCTGTTCCGCAAATTTAGACAAGCAATATTCATAGGTGCGCCCCAGAATGTCCCGAGTATCTCCCTTATCCTTCATCTTTACGTTTGTAAAGAGATCTACCACTTCGCCAAGTCTGCGCTTGTCCAATTCGGGGCGCGCAAAACCTTTGGGCAGAATATTCTTTAGACGGGAATTTTCCTTCTCTATAAGCGCCATTGCATTGTCGATTACTTTGCCTATCTCCGCCGTGTGCGCCGCATAGGATATCACTTGCCATCTTGCCTCTGGGGGTACAAAAAAGATGTTCTCCGCCGTATAAGAGTCTTTATATTCTTCCCAGCCTTCGCCTTCTTCTTTGAGCTCCAAGTATTTAGATTCAAACCTGTCAGAAATGTACTTTAAAAATATTAAGCCAAGCACAATATTTTTGTACTCGGAGGCGTCCATATTCCCTCTTAGAATATTTGCCGCAGTCCAAATTTGATCTTCGAAGCCTATGTTTGTCGTATTCGTATTACCCATATCTTTTATTAACAAGCAGGCATTCTATCTAATAAAGCCTTTTCGGCAAGTCATAATTTTATGATATTAAATATTAAAATCTGCCAAAATTTTCTATACGAGTCAAAGTCCTTATTATATCGCAAGATGCAATTCAAAAATGTTCAAAGTTTTGCACTTGTAAGCCTTGAAATTTAATTTTCCTGCTATGTACCCTATCATAAAGAAGGCAGAAAATCTGCGTATTAGGTGGCTTATATTTAGAAATTCTATCTTAAAGCAAAAAAACGTTAACAGACTAAAAAGCTGATACAATTTTCCGCATTTTGCTAAATAAATGCCCTCTGGGTAATAAAAACATAAAGTTTTTTTAATTTAAAAAATACAACGAGCCAAGAAGTAAATGGTAGCCCGCTTAATGAATCCAATGTCGTCACAAAAGATGCTTTGGAATTAACTGATACGGGTTCAGGCAAATTACCCGAAAAACACGAAGATTCGCCCAAAAGAGAAGATACGGGGCTTAGCGCGAACTCCGAACTAACTGAAAGTCCAAAAAACGCTTCGAAAGACCTACTCTTAGAAAAAGTTTCCGTTTTGATGAGCGGCTTTACGGGCAAGGAAGGATTAGCGTCAAGGCAAAGGTTGGTAAGCAATATTACAAAAGTAATCAGGGGAAGCGGGCTCGATTACCTTCCCAAAGATCATCCGAGGGCCATGCAGATTGCGTGGGAAACCGTAAAGAACGGCCTGGACGTAGAAAAGCTAAGGAGCGTTCAGTCGGTCGCGGAATTATATAGTAAATTATTTCTCAACGGCAATTCCAAGGAAGGATGGCTATAATGGTTTCAGAAATAGAGTCTGCCCATTCTAAAAAATGTGAAGTATGGAGTGCCAAATTAAAAGCAAATGGGCCGGGATTTATCAGGGCAAGCTCAGCTTTAGGGCCACAAAGTGCCCTAAAGCCGGCTTGCGGGGACGGGGGCAAAGCCCCCATCCCTCGCCCCGCCCCGGTCGCTACGCAATCTAAAAATAAAGCGCTTCCACAGAAAGCGGGCGCAAATACATTGCTCGCTATACGTGCCAGATATCATCTGCAAATCTGGCGGAAATTCCTTAAGATTTTATCTTTGAGATTCTACCTAGCGTTAATGGATAGATAACTCCTCTGGTTATTATATTGTACAGCATTACGGTTATCATAAAACCGTGGCGAAAGCATGTGTATTTTAGTTAGATAAAAGATGGACTTCAATCTCAAATACCTTATCTCCTAAACCAACTTTGAGATCAGAACACAGAGCTTTTGGGTCAATGTTCTATTCCTTTAATATTCACGCCCCGAAACTCTACCGAGAATTTCTATTTTAAATTTTTTAGCGAGTATCCGCTTGAGGCAGTCGGGCGCAAGGCCATAGATCTCTACATCGACGTCTTTCGGAGTAATTCACAGAAGAACGTCGTACACGGAACCGCCCACGCAGCGGCTCTCGCGACTCCGAGTTTACTGCTCTCAAATGCAATCTACACGCAGGATCTCTTTATACAGCTATCTATTAGAAATATTCATGAGAGTTCAATTTTCGGATTTTCCGCATCTTATTGGCTTCAAAAATGAATAGATTAGTTCTACACCTTGAGAGAGAAAAAATTTATGGAGTTTCTCCGTATTTTCGAAGAACTCCGATAAATTCCCCTCCATATTAACCAATACAGAGATCTCTAATCTGCAAATTTTTAAAGGTTGCAAAAAAAAGAGCGCCCCTGCCCTTCCGAGCTTTGAGAGCGCATCATGTAAAGCGTACTATAACCTGCGCATCGCCTTCACATAAATGTTAGAAAAGTGTATCGAGATATTTCTTACGCGGATAATCGCAATAGTTTTTCACCAGACATCAATTCTAACTATTTCAAGAGTTCAGAAACAAAATGCCATTTAAAAGCGCGCTTTATTTTATATTCAACACTTCACGTAAAGACTTACCCTCCAATTTTTCTTTTAATATTTTCTTTGACTTTTCAAAAGACCCATCCTCTTGAATAAGGCCATTTTTCATGCAAAAATCTAACCATTTTGCAAGAAATATACCCTGCGGGATATTTTCCGCCTTAACCTGAGCTTCTATACTTTTATTGAAGGCCCGCTCGGAGGAAAAATCGTAACTTGGCCCTCCGCAAGCAGCGAGAAACAATGAAAGCGAAGCCATCGCCGATATGAGTATTTTATTTTTCATGGTGTTTTTTATTCTATTATTGTTTTACGTTGTGATATTAATTTGGGAATTAACACGGCACTCCCCAAGCCTTGCGGTATTGCGAAGAACATCCGTATTTATGCGTCGAACAACTTTCGTTTTTCTCCTCGAATCTTATCTGAGGTTTATTGCGATATTTATGCATTGAAGATTTTGATGTGACTGCGCGGGTGCGCGGCTCAATTTCACTTTCTCTTGTATCGCGTAAAAACGCAACATAGCCGGCGTATTTATATCTGCCATTGCCATGCGTTGTTCCTCCTAAAATAAATCGAGAATTTTATTTCCCAAATCTTTTACACTATCGATTCCCTCTTCTAAAGTTGAGTATTCCGAGAGTCCCGCCTTAATATTTTCAAGGGTGTTTTCGCAATTTTTCACCACAGCAAGATATTTCTGAAAACTCTCCGGATTTATTTTCGATGAACTCTCGTTCAGAGCCTTTTTGGCGGCGGATATTTCCCCCTCCAAGTTGGGAACGGTCTTTTTCTTCATATCATAGGCCCTTTGTGCGGCGGTGGAAGAACTTTTTATCTTTCGTATTGTAGCCAAGGAAATCGCCGCAGCCTTAATATTCTTTTCCAGAGCCGCAAGTTGCAAAATAACTCTGGATTCCTCCGTCGAAAATTTAACCTTGCTTTGAGAAGAAGCCAGCACCTGTGATTGGATTTGAGCTGCGTTCTGTCCCGCTCCTGACACACCAGCAAGCTGTGTGGACGAACCCTCACCCTGCTTATATATGCTTTTGTTGCGCAACAAACCCTGCGGATATCCCGATCCTACAAGCTCCATTACAGTTGAAGAATACTTCTTGGATATGTCAATTTTGTAGCGATAAGTTTCAAGCGGAACCCCGACATCGTTTTTCTTATTTATATTCTCTGTCAGGATATCTCCATCAAGCGACCAAGTTCCCTCGTAGGTATTTGCCAAGTGTAGCATTCCCCTACTTCCGTCCTTGTAGTAGAAATTATGTACCAACTTTCCGTCCTTCCCAAAATTCGTTATGACTTCAAGTCTGGGCTTGTTCACCCCGCTGTACGGAGTGTTTGCAAGCTTCGGCGTATCTACCAAGCGTTCGCCAATCCGCCATGTCCATCCGCCGGGAATTTGTGGAGCAAACAATGCGGATTTCTCGGCTTGCAATTTGCGCTCGTCGTCCCAAGAGTGAAGAAACGTACCTTTCCATACTATTTTGCCTTCCGATGATTTCTCGCTCACTTGATGGAGTTCAAAATTTTTGCCGTCTAACTTTTCGATGAATTGCCATCTTGTCCAATCCGACTTTCCCTTCTCTGTCTCAGATATGTGAATTATCATAAATTCACCACTGACCTTCCACGTACCCTTCTCAAAGCGCCCGCTATTTTTCTCCTCAAAAATCACGCTTCCATCGTCCTTAAATTTGGCGATTGCCCCCCTGTTATACCAGTTACTATCCCAGATTCCGGCAATGCCCTTGCGGATATTCTTGGATGCGCTTTCGCGATCTTGAAGGTTTTTTTGCTTTTGGTAAAGCGTTAGTTTGTCGCGGTCTAAATAACTTGGCGACGATCCAAATCCGGATATCCTTACATCCTGTTCAACCCATTCTTTGTCGCTTATTCTTACAATTCTGGAAGCTACCTGTCCGCCTCCTCCATCACGGCCGAGCATAATTCCGTCGTTCTTCAACTCCCACTTGCGGCGCACAAAGCTCTTGTCCTTAAATCGCACGATGTAATATTCTGAATTGTCGCCGTATATCAGCACGCCGTCCTTGTCGCTCCAAATTCCGGGGAAGAAATTTTTGAAACCCGAAAGCATTTCATTGTAACCTTTTTTCCAAGCTTTGTCCTCGTCGCTACCCTGCACGATTAGCTCTGTACCGGATTCCGAGAATTCAGCCGCAGGCTTTCCCATGGCGGACGTTTTCCAATTCTGAACTTGCACCGACAATCTCTCGCTAATCTCGCCGCTGCCGTTTTCCCTGTAGTACAACTTAGCAACGCCTTTTTTGTCTATAAGGGTCCCCTTTTTCTGATTGAGCTTTACAAAATGTACCTTGCCGTCTTTGCGCCAATCAAACTTTTTATAACCGGGATCGTAGGTGCTCTCAACTATCTCGAATTTCACCTCAAAAGGGGCCTCCACATACCAGTCTCGCGAATATGGAGATTCCTGTTCTACGCAGCCGCCGAGTTTTAGTTCGGCTATTTTTACAAATGGCGGCAAATCTTTCTCTATAAGTTCCCTAACCTTTTCTTCTTTTACCGGGCTACAGGCGCTTACAAATGCGAGCGCCAAAACCAAAAGTTGGGTGCGATACTTGGCCGCCGAAGATTTTATATTTTTTACAAATTGATTCATTTTTGCAAATTGAGTTTGAGTTTTAGCCGAAAATTAAACGTCAAAAAAGAAGATGTAATATCTCGTAGTGCTATTTTCTTCCGTATTTCTTCACTATCGCCTCCGCCCTCTCTTTCGTATGGCCGAAGTCGTCAAAGAAAGGCCTTTTTGCGTAAATATATTTTTCACCGCTTGTTGAGTTGTCCCCGTAAGCCATGCGAACAAGTATTTCTTTAGAGCTGCCTCCCTTTATTAAGGGCTTTATATCGGCGCGGCTTAGGTTCATGTAGCGAGCGGGAAGCTCAAAAGTGTCCTTCGGGAAAAATATCTCGATTTTAACTTCAAAA
>ENA-ORMS01001609-ORMS01001609.1-human-gut-metagenome-genome-assembly--contig:-NODE-1609-length-17868-cov-16.676135_pt1 | contig 17868 bp, 16 predicted proteins | sample MGYA00242104_ERZ508997 | MGnify/ENA primary metagenome ERZ508997 (study PRJEB26280, sample SAMEA2338704) | human gut metagenome | biome: human gut; feature: human-associated habitat; material: faeces... | reverse complement strand
TTTTCTATATCCTCAGACAGGGATTTGCGAACATAAGAAGAAATATATTGTTCTCACTGGCATCCATAGGAACCATTGTATCGTGTTTGTTCCTGTTTGGTATAATATATGCGGTTGTTGTGAATTTTCAGTCCGGTATGCAGGATTTGGAGAACACAGTCACCATATCGGTGTTCTTTGATGAGGATACATCTGATGAGACCATACAGCTTATAGGAGAGCAGATAAGAACTCTCGATTATGTGAATACAATGGATTATATATCTGCGGATGATGCGTGGAATAAATTTGTAGAGCAAAATTATGATAATCCTGATGATGCAAAGGCAGCATTTGGCAAGGACAATCCACTTAAGAATTCGTCATCGTATGAGGTGACACTCAAGGATGTATCTAAGCAGCCTGAGTTTGTGGCGTTTGCACAGGGGCTTTCAGGTGTGCGTAAGGTCAAGAGCTCGGATGTGACAGCGGATAGTATATCAACGCTGTCATCACTTGTCGGATATGCATCCATAGGAATAGTTGTCATCCTGATGCTGGTATCTATATTCCTGATAAGCAATACGATCACCATAGGAATAACGGTGCGCAAGGAAGAGATAGGAATCATGAAGCTGATAGGAGCTACGAATGTATTTGTCAGAGCTCCGTTTGTCATAGAGGGTGTCATCATAGGTGCCGTGGGATCTGCTATACCGCTGGTTCTCCTGTATTATATGTATGACAAGATTCTGACTTATGTTGCGGGAAGATTCAAGGTCGTGACGACTTTGTTCGCATTTGTGAGTCAACAGGATCTGTTCAGGACACTCATCCCGGTGGGACTCATACTTGGAGTAGGCGTTGGTTTGGTTGGAAGTATATTGACAACCAGAAAGCATATCAGAGTGTGATAGAGCCGGATATATTGACTATTTCAGCTTAAGGGGATACTTGTTGTTTTGATAGTTGGGGTGACAAGGAGTAGTGGATATGAAGAAGAGATGGATTACTAGAGCTAACATAAAAAAGACGGCATTTGTCGTGGCGGGATGTGTTGCTATGGGATGTGTTGCCACTTTTTCCACGTGGGACAGTGACAGTGTAGTGCATGCTATGACAAAACAGGAGGCCGAGGATCAGAAGAACGAGGCAAAGGAAAATGAAAAAGAGGCAAAAGGTGTTCTTGACTCGCTGGAAGCACAGCAGAACAAGATAGTTCAGGAGGTTGCAGATCTTGATGCGCAGGCCACAGAGATACAGACTCAGATAACCAAACAGGAAAACCAGTCTGATGAGCTAAAGCAGGAGATAGATGAGACCCAGAAGAAACTTGATGAAGCTCAGAAGGCAGAGGATGTACAGTATGAGGCTATGAAGCAGAGAATTCAGTACTTATACGAGGAGGGTGAAGTTGAGTATGTGGATGCGTTGCTGTCTTCCTTGTCTTTCAGTGACATACTAAACAAATCTGAGTATATAGATCAGATATCTGAGTATGACCAGAAACAGCTTGCAAAGCTGGTAAAGACTAAGGACGAGATAGCACAGTATGAGAGTGATCTTCAGGCAGATCTGAGACAGGTCGAATCACTCAAGACTGATCTTCAAAACAATCAGACGCAGCTTCAGGCACTTATAGATCAGAAGCAGGAGCAGCTAAGTATATATGATGATGACATAGAGGCTCAGAAGTCTTTGATGGCCAAATTCACCGCTCAGAGAGAAGCGGCAGAGAAACTCATAGCTCAGCTGTCGAGACAGGAAGCTGGAAAGGCGGGAGCAGGCAGTGTATATACACCTGATGGCAAGGTGTATGATACGTCAAAATACGCTGGAAGATTTATGTGGCCGGTATCAACAGGTGGTGTGATCACAGACGAGTTTGGTTACAGGGATGCGCCAACGGCTGGGGCTAGTACGTATCACCAGGGACTTGATATAGGATGTGCATATGGAACAGATATCGTGGCTGCCGAGGATGGAACAGTTATTCTGTCATCGTACAATGGTGGCGGTGGCAATATGGTCATGATCAGTCACTATGATGGTATATGCACAGTATATATGCACAATTCACAGTTGTGTGTGAATGTGGGTGAGAAGGTTGTAAAAGGTCAGGTGATAGCAAAAGCCGGAAGTACAGGTGTGTCCACCGGACCGCATTGTCATTTCGGTGTGTCTATAGATGGAACTTATGTTAACCCACATGATTTCCTTGGACAGTAAAATTTATGGCGGATGGCGTATTTGAGAAGATGTTAGGAGATAACGACATGAAGATCAACAAGAAGACCAGTATAAGAAGAGTGGCTGTGGTTGCTGCATTTGCTTGTGGTATCGCAGGTATGGCCGGATGTGGCTCGGCTGGAGTTTTCAGCAGTAAGCTTGGCGAGAGCGGTGGAAGCTCAAAAAAAGCCAATTATGATGGCAATGTCATCACAAGTGATGTCCTTGACAAGACATCCAAGATAGAGAATATCATTGACAATTACTATTATTATGATACTGATGATGAGACTCTCCAGGATGGATTGTATAAAGGCATGGTGGAGGCTCTTGATGATCCTTATGCCGAGTATTATACAAAGGAAGAATACGCAAAACTTCAGGAGGATGATTCGGGTGAGTATGCCGGAATCGGAGTCACAGTAAGTAAGGATGAGGATACCGGATATGTGAGGGCTGTCAATATACTTGAAGGTGCCCCTGCTGAAAAAGTTGATATACAGCCTGATGATATAATCGTACAGATTGATGATCATGAGATTATGACAGACGACGATTTGGATTACCTTGTGTCACTTATAAGAGGCGAGGCGGGAACAGATGTAACACTGAAGCTGTACAGAGAGAAAGATAAGGCTTATCATGATGTCACCATCACAAGGGAGATTGTTGAGTACAGTACAGTATCTTCATTTATGATAGATGACAAGATCGGTTATGTCAGAATAACCCAGTTCATAGACAATACAGATGAACTTTTCAAGGATGCTGTAGAGGAACTGAAGAAGGATGGCATGCAGGCATTGATGATCGATGTAAGAAGTGATCCGGGTGGAATGCTCACATCGGTTGTAAATATATGTGATTACCTTCTCCCTGAAGGGGTTATCGTATCAATAAAGAATAAGAATGGAGAGACTGAGGAAGAGTTCAAGTCGACAGACGATGAACAGCTCGATATGCCTATGGTAGTCCTGACAAATGCTTACAGTGCAAGTGCGTCTGAGATCCTTACGTCAGCTCTCAAAGAATTTGGAGCAGCAACTGTTGTAGGAACAAATACTTATGGAAAGGGAATTGTTCAGAGTGTTATTCCTCTCGGTGATGGTTCTGCAGTAAAACTCACAACCCAGAAGTATTTCACACATGATGGAAATGATATACACAAAAAGGGAGTTGCCCCTGACATAGAGGTGGAGCTTCCTGATGATTACACCTATGAGGATTTCCAGGGCAAGAATGATAGCCAGTACCAGAAGGGTATTGAGGTTCTGAAGGGAAAACTGAAATAAGCATAGAAGTAAACATGACAGATATATTGCAAATTTATACATGAGACCTTTGGGCGGTTTGAAGTCATTAGCAGCGGCTTTTGAGCGGTTTGATATCATTTGCATCGGCCTTTGGGTGGTTTTATCTCATTGGTAGCGCAAAAGTTACATTTGGGAGATTTTCAATAGTATAATACAACTGTGTAGCTGATAGACACGTTATGTATTATGTATAATATGTAACGGATTAGTGGAAAAAAACAGATTGTATATGTAATTTGCATAAATAATTAAAACAACAAAATTTTTAGACAATATGCAGCACAAAAGTGCTGCATATTGTGTTATACTAGGAAATGTTCAGAAATTTGGGTATTTGTTAGTTCGGGTATCAAGATGGATACTGGATACTGGGTGGTTAAATTACCGATAATATTTGAGGATTTCTGATAGTATAGTATAATGGGAAAATAAAAAGGCAACAAAGGAGATATACATGGATAAGGAACTGATTATCGTATTGGACTTTGGCGGACAGTACAACCAGCTGATCGCCAGACGTGTAAGAGAGTGTAATGTATATGCCGAAGTACATCCGTACACACTGCCGCTGGAGAAGATCAAGGAGATGAATCCAAAGGGTATCATCTTCACAGGCGGACCAAACAGCGTATACAAAGACGATTCACCTAGCTGCAGCAAGGAGATATTCGAACTGGGTATTCCTATTCTCGGAATATGTTATGGTTCACAGCTCATGGCTCATCTGCTGGGCGGCAAGGTCAGCACGGCCCCTGTCAGCGAGTATGGAAGAACAGAGGTAGAGGTTGACAAGACATCTAAGCTGTTTGCAGATGTGAATGACAAGACCATCTGCTGGATGAGTCACACAGACTATATTGCAGAGGTACCAGAGGGCTTCAAGAAGACAGCTTACACTCCTGTATGCCCAGTGGCAGCCATGGAGAATGCTGAGAAGAAGCTGTATGCGACTCAGTTCCACCCAGAGGTTATGCACACAGAGGAAGGCATGAAGATGCTTCGAGCATTTGTCATGGATGTATGCCAGTGTGCAGGCGACTGGAAGATGGATTCATTTGTAAAAGACACAATAGAGAGTCTCCGTGCCAAGATAGGCGACGGCAAGGTGCTGTGTGCCTTGTCAGGTGGTGTGGACTCATCAGTAGCTGCAGTTCTACTGTCCAAGGCGATAGGCAAGCAGCTCACGTGTGTGTTCGTAGACCATGGCCTTCTTCGTAAGAACGAGGGCGACGAGGTTGAGGCGGTATTCGGACCAGATGGACCTTACGACCTGAACTTCATCAGAGTGAATGCTCAGGACAGATTCTACAGCAAGCTTGCCGGAGTAACCGAGCCTGAGGCAAAGAGAAAGATAATAGGCGAGGAGTTCATCCGTGTATTTGAGGAGGAGGCCAAGAAGATTGGTGCCGTTGACTTCCTCGTACAGGGAACCATATATCCTGACGTCATCGAGTCAGGCCTTGACAAGTCAGCGGTCATCAAGTCCCACCACAATGTAGGCGGACTTCCTGACTATGTAGATTTCAAGGAGATCGTGGAGCCACTCCGTCTCCTCTTCAAGGACGAGGTCCGCAAGGCCGGCCTTGAGCTTGGAATCCCAGAGTACCTGGTATTCCGTCAGCCATTCCCAGGCCCAGGCCTTGGAATAAGAATCATCGGAGAGGTCACAGCCGAGAAGGTCAAGATCGTTCAGGATGCCGACGCCATCTACCGCGAGGAGATCGCAAAGGCAGGTCTCGACAGAAGCCTCGGTCAGTACTTCGCAGCCCTGACCAACATGCGTTCAGTTGGCTGTATGGGAGATTTCAGAACCTACGATTACGCCGTAGCACTCCGTGCTGTAAATACAACAGACTTCATGACAGCAGATTGTTCAGAGATACCATTTGAGGTGCTTCAGAAGGTAATGAACAGGATTATCAATGAGGTTAAGGGTGTGAACAGGGTAATGTATGATCTGACTAGTAAGCCACCTGGAACGATTGAGTTTGAGTAGACAGATTGTTGTTTTTAAGGACTTGCAGCCTTTGATTTTACTAAGTTTTTGAAAACCTGGTTACAGAGCAAGTAATAAAAAAGTAATACTTTTCAGAAAAGAGAATAATTTTAGAGAGAACCACATAGGTGAATATTGCCTATGTGGTTCTTTTAATTTATAAGATCAGGTGCAAGCGAAGAGATGCATATCTTTAGAGATTGACTACTAACGCTATTGATATTATAATGGTTGCTAATTAAAACACTATTATGGTGGAGGAGGGGACATATTGGATTAAAAAATAGATGTGTTAATGATGATACGATAAAGATGAAGAAAGAGAGATTTGAGTATGAAAAAAATAATAATGATTTTTATAAGTGCGAGTTTTATTATGAGTCTTTGTGGATGTGATTTTGTTGATAATGCAGTCGATGATATGAAAAAGGATAGGGAGTGGGCAATAGAAAATAACGCTTTTACTGATGGAAATGGTTCAGGGAAAAAGAATAGCGATGAAAATGATAGTAGCTCAGACAATCAGACAGTCGATCAGCCAAAAGAAAGTGATGATTCTAATGAACTAAAAGTTGGGGAGACAACAACATTTACTGTAGATCAAGGTGAAAAGGAAGGAGAGATTGAATTAACTATATTGAATTGGGGAAGCGTATGGAGTGATAATTATGCGCAAAATATAATCTGGTTTGATACGGAATTTAACAATGTAGGAGAAAATCCGGTAAATATATCAACGGCTTTGTTTGCTGTTTACGCAGATGATTATTCAGTTGACTTATCGTATTTAGAGTCTGATGGATTACAGACAACTTCATTGGATAGCGGTCGTAAGGCAAAGGGAAGGGTTTATGCTGTTGTCGATGCAAACTCTGTCAACTCAATAGAAGTTCAAGTGAGCAGCGCAGTGTGGGTATTGCAAAGTATAGATACTTCGGAACCTAATTCTGTTGAAACTGATTCCACAACAGAAAATGAGGTCGCTACAGAGGAAACTTCTACCTCGTATGGTGATTTTTCAGGAGAGTATACAGGATCTAAATATACAGCGACCGTAACCATGTACGCAGAAACGATGACTTCTTCAGATGATGAATTGGTATGTGGTACTATAGATATATTCTGTAATGGGGAGAAACTTTTTTCTAAAGATTTGTATTTGGAGGATGAAGACACTGCACCGTGGAACAAGCAATATGATGTATTGTGTTCTTTTGCAGGTTTTGATGTAGGTAAAAATTATGCTGGATTTACACAGAGTGCGGGGAAAAATAGCCTTGATTTAGGATTTGATGGAGAATATTCAGACACTCTGGAAATAAATAACTAGTCAGTTAAATTACTACATAATAAAAGCTGAACTTGTCAATATTGTGATTATTGGCAAGTTCAGCTTTTTATATTGTATTTAAGAAAGCAAGTAATGATTCTTTTTGAGAAGTATTTAGTTGGTATATTCGTTGTATAAGAGGATCATTAGTCAAATTTAAGCTTTCATCGTCAAAAAAATCTTTTAAAGAAATTCCCAGTGCCTGACATAATTGGAATAGCACTTCTATAGTGGGATTTTTGTTCCCAAGTTCAATATCACGGACGTAACTTTGGCTGATTCCAGCAAGATTGGCAAGTTTGTTGGTGGATATTTGCTTTTGCTCGCGAAAAAAGCGTAGTCTATCTCCGACAGGGTACTCATAAGATTCATGTGTATTTGCCATATATGGAAGCCTCCTATTTATTCTTTATAGAGATAGACTATCAAAGTTTTTGAGATATAATTACATCTACAGAGTTGATATGTTATCTTTATAGATATATAATTAATTGATGTTCTCCAAATATAACGAGATTACAGGATAGAAAAAATATTATATTTGTTACTACAATGGTTAAAAGGTATGGCAAATGTTCTATTTTTATACAAGACGATTAAACTATAAAATTAAATGAAAGGGAGATAACTAATGTTTTGTTCAAATTGTGGTGTACAGATAGATGATAATTCAAAATTCTGTTTTAATTGTGGGGTGAAAATAAAAAATTTCATTGATGTTCAGGCGACAGAATACTGTATTGGAAAAGAGCAAAATTGCAATTCCCAAGAAAATTTAACAGGATTTCCGTTATTGGGTTCTGAAGTTATGATAAAAAAAGGACTGATAAGGTATTTAGATTTAAAAGATAAGGGATATAAGAAAGCCGATGAAATATATGCGGTTGCAAAAAAAAGATATGAAACCAAAGTGAAAAAAATAAAAAATGTTACATTGGATACGATGTCTGAGTTATTAAATAAAATAGGGCATGATGCGTGCAAGTCTATGAAAGAGTTTTGTACAGTTTACATGGATGACTTGAAAATATATGATTATTCCATAAGTGACTTTTTTCAAAAGGTACCTAATCACGGAAGCTGTTTGTCATACGTGAGCAGTGTTAGAGAGGATTTGCGTAGACAAGAACAAGCTTTAAGTGAGAAGGCGGCAGATAAAATGGTAGACAGAAGACTTCACAAGGAAAGTCGAGGCAGATTTGTGGGTGGAGGATTTGGAGTAGGAGGGGCCGTTAAAGGGGCTTTTCAAGCAGGGATTTTAAATTTAATTACAGGAACTGCATATACATTAGTTAATGCTGCTGCCAATACGGTTACTTTAGCTGGAACTGCAATGAAAATGGCGAAAATAACAGAAGACTTAGACCCGGATGAGTTCTTTTCGTGTCTAAGGGAGGATTTAAATAATACAGTGGACTCTTCGTTAGATGAGTTGAAAGATTATTTGAGTGAAGATGATTTATGTAATATAAGTGAAGAGAATATCAAGAGTTCTGATTCTATATTGGAAAACATAAGAGATGGAAGGATTCCTGTAAATATGGAAAAGGAATATATAATAAAGGGATTAACATTAAATCCATTAGATGAAGGATACTATATTATTCTTCTATTACGACATCAGAAAGAAAATGTTTCTGTTATGAATATGATAAAAACGTTGCATATTCATATGGAGGATTTGTTATCAGAGTATTTATTGCATTATGAAGAAATTGATCAAAGCGAACGGTTTGATTATAAAGTTGATAAAAAAAAGATAACAGTAGACGATGCAATCGAATATAGAGATAAGATTAATTCTAATATTCAGAAAGTATATAATTTAATTGATAATAAACTTCGAATAAAAAGAAAAGACATACCAGAAGGATTTGTTGATCAGTTTGTCGTGGATTGGGTTGTGGGAGAACCTGATGAAAGATTATTAACTATAGAGTTAGCAAGTTTTTCAGAGGACTTTGTAGTCGAGTTTGGACCAATGTCAGTAAAGGCTGATAGCATCGATGAAGAGATTGAATATTTGATTGCAAGGGAAGAATTTGAGAAAAAGATAAATAATGATGCTACCAAGTTTTTATACGATATTTCACAGCCTGAATTATATCCATTTAACGATGATACAGGTTATGATGGTTATGAAAAATATTTGAAAGACTTTGTAGAAAAACTTGAAAATTTAGTGACACAAATGGATGAAATAGATTCAAAGCATTTGTTTGCAGGCATATTGATAGACGGATTAAGTTCGTTGCTGAAAGAATCAAAGAAAAAAATTGAGCAATTACCAGCAGCTAAATTAGAGTTTGAAGAAGCAAAGAAAAAAAGAGAGAAAATCTACGAATATAGATTAAATACCTTTAAAAAGTATTTTAATACACATGAGGAATATGGATCTAGTTACCACGATGTTTTTTCAAGAGATATATCGGAGCAATTGAAATCAAAATTATCGACGAAATTTTCATTTAAACATAGTGAAAGGTTTTTATTTGTGTATGCCTATGAGGATGATTTGAACCATGGGGAGCTACTTACCGGTATGGTTATAACAGATCAGAGGCTATTTATATGGGGAATACGAGGAGAAGAAATATGGGAATTAGAAGACGTAAAGAAAATAGATGACTTTGTATTTGATACAAATACAATAAATATGCATGTTAAAGGATTTGATGACGAAGAGAATAAGGAAGAGCATAAAGATGTGTTAGCTGCGCTGAATCCCATAAAAAACAGAGATGAATTTTTGTATAAGCTTAATTTGTACTTGAGAGAAATAAATACAAACTGCTATACAAAAAAGAATGATTTCCAAAACAGATCAGAGGCACTGAAATGGGTGATGGATAATGAATGTGCTTCACATTTTAGACACGGAGTAGCTGGACATCCTTTTGTAGATTTAAAAACATTCAATAAATATGAAATAGCAAAGGAAAATATATATATTCCACTTACATCGAAAATTCTACTTTTATATGATACTTCTTTTTGGGGAAACTGGAAACAGGGAATTGTGTTTTGCGATGATGCAATATATCAAAGTGTTGATTCTAAAAAAGATAAGAGAATAGAATGGACAACTTTTGCTACAGGTATAATAAGAAAAACTAAATCAGGTGCTGGTGTATACATAGGTGATATGTTGATTTTAGGGGATAGCGATGATTGTCCATCGATGATGAGATTGTTAAATGGATGGCGAGATGTTGTGTTAACATACTATGATTTGTTTGAACATAATGAACTCCAAATTAGACATGAGAGCATAGTTAGTGATTCTATGTATTGTGTTCATTGTGGCCGGCAGATAAAGAGAACGGCAAAATTTTGTAATTACTGCGGTAATAGAATAACCACAAATGATAAGTAAGGGAGAATGGATTATGAAATGCAAAAAGTGTGGAACAGAATTTGAAGAAGGTATATTTTGCCCAGAATGTGGAGAGCGATATATATCAGAAGAAAAAAGAGAAGTAGAAGACAATGTGGAGACAGAGGAGGTAAAAAGTTCTCAGTCTGAGCAAGAAACAGAAAAACATAATGAGAGAGATAAAAATGTGTTAGAAACGGGGAATCCCCCTCAATATAAAGATGAAAATGTAGTTATTAATAATCAAAATAGAATAACTCCACAAGCTCCAAATCAAGATGAAAATGACAGAGCTCGAAGAGAGCAATTACTAATAAGTATGGCGGAAAAAGCAGAGAAGAAAAATACTCTGGGTGTAGTATCGTTGATTTTGAGTATTATTGGCTTGGTGACAACATTTATAGTTGTGGGTATTGTTCCAGATGTAATATCTTTAATTCTAAGCGTGGTGGCACTTTCTAAGAAGGGAAAGAAAAAGAAGGCTGCAACGGCAGGTTTGATTATATCACTTATAGGAACCGCTATTTGGATAGCAGAAGCGGTAATACTGGGATTGTGATTATTCCGTAATTTGGTACTTCCTGTTTATATATCATCTATATGATAACAATAAATCACAGAAAACAGGAAGGAGGATGATGTGATATAAACAGGCATACGATAGCAGTTATAGGACTTGCTGTACTTCAGGGAGTGGTTGTGTTTCTGAAGGAAACGGAACTCAGTGGAAAGTCGTAGATAACCACATATTTAATTTTAAAGAGAGATGAAGTTGTGTTTTCATCTCTCTTTTTCTATGCTCATTTTCGGGAAGGGGGTGAGAGTGTGAAAATGCAGCGTAGAGATTTATTAGAACAGGCATATCAGTTGATTGATGGAATGAGAAGTCTGTGTCAGCTTTTGGAATGTCCGGGAGTCCCACCGATCACAGAGGATGTCCTTGCGGTATTTGAATGTGTTGATGATGAAGTGCTCCGGCTCATTGATGAAGCAATGAAATTGGATAGCGATGATGACGAGGAATAATCATAAGGAGAAAAGAGTTACATGCAGAAGATTATTATTTCGATACTGTCTACAGTGATTGTTATTTGGAATGAACTACAAGACAGAAATGGAAAGAATAGAGAAGAAAACAAAGGTGAAAAGAGAAAAAAATAATATGGCAGCAAATGTAGAAACGATGTTTAGCGTAAGGGAAAAACCATGGCATGGCCTTGGTGTTGTAGTAGAGGAGGCTCCATCATCAGAGGAGGCATTAAGACTTGCCGGACTTGATTGGAGAGTAGTGCAGAAATCATTGTATACAAATTCAGGACTGGTTGATGGGTATAAGGCAAATGTAAGAGAGTCCGATAATACTGTGCTTGGGGTTGTTACAGACAGGTATAAGGTTGTTCAGAATACAGAAGCTTTTGCGTTTACTGATAATCTGCTGGGAGAGGGTGTAAAGTACGAGACGGCCGGATCTCTTCAGGGAGGGAAGAAAGTATGGATTCTGGCAAGGCTTCCGAGGGAGTACATCATGTCTGGAGAGCGAATAACACCATATCTTGTGTTTAGTAATACTCATGATGGTTCGGGAGCTGTGAAGGTTGCAATAACACCAGTGAGAGTTGTTTGTAATAATACATTGAATCTGGCATTAAGCACCGCAAACAGATGTTTCAGTATGGTCCATACAGGTGATATAAAGGGTAAGATTGATGAGGCAAGCACTCTTGGAAGTTAGTAAAGAAAAGCAGATAATCATGTTGTTTACACCTGATGAGTATTCTGATTCTGTTAAAAATATGTATGAGAGCATCGCTAACGTGCGAGAGTTAAAATTAAGCGCCGATGAAAAATATGTAGAAGGGATTGAGAGTTAATGGCAAGAGATAGAGTTTATATTAATTCAAACTATAGGTCTGAAATTGATGAGATGAAAGACCGAGATATTTTAGGATTCAGTATGGTTGAAAATAAAGATTCATTCCTCCTTGCTGTTGCTATGGGGGTTGATTCTCCTGAGGCTGTAAAAAGTAAGGATGGCTGGTTCCTCATGAAAAATCTTAAGACTACAGATAAAGCTTTACTGGCAGCAGTTCTTCTAGGAACTGCAAACGATGATAGTGATGTAGATGCTTTTGCAGATATTGAAAAGGCTTTAGACTTGTGTGAACAATGCGCAGAATCTGGCTTTAAGGATTTGAGAAAGCGTATTATCGATGCAGGAAAAGATAGAGAAATATTGGAACGAAGGATGATGAAAGAACTAGACTTGTTATATACAACAAATGTGGAAGCAGATATTTAAGTAGAAATTTCACCAATGCATTAAAAAGATCAGCGTTCATCTCCGAGTATTGTTCTGTTAGTAAATGATGACAAGAGGGCAGCCAAGAGGCTGTCCTTTTTTAATGGATGAGATTTTGACAATTCTTAAAATAATATTTAGTGAAAAAAAGTTGCATAAAAAATAATCGATGATATAATAATGATAAGTAAATAAAAAAAGTGACTTGGAGGAATGAGCCATGATTATAGAGGTAAGAGCAAAAAACTGTTATGCATTTGAGGATGATATTACATTTTCAATGAAAGCAGATATGCGAAATAAGAAATTTGGAGCCAATGTTCATAAAGAGAACAATTTTAATGTCCTTAAAACGGTAGGAATATATGGACCAAACAATGCAGGGAAAACATGTTTAATCAAGTGTATTAGGGCAATAAGAAATGTGCTTTTAAATAAGAAAAATGGACTGATGCCGAATATATTTACTGATAGTGATGTATGCGAATTAGGTGTTACATTTATGGCATCTGGAAGAAAATTTTCTTATGATTTTAAGTATGACGCAGAAAAAGAAGAATATATATATGAGTCATTTTCGGAGATATTTAAAGATAAGTACAACAACGAAAAGGAAGTTTGTTGGTTGAAAAAAGATACTGTTAGTGAAATATATGAGTGTATTGATGAATCTGTTCAGACTATGATTTCAGTTGTATCAAAGAATAATTTGTTATGCTATGTGGTAGATGCAAGTAAATTCGAACATATCAATGAGATGAAGCAGATTCTTGTCGGATTTGCAGAAAAAATTGATATCATCAATATGAATAATATACCTATGCAGCACACGATTGAACTCATGAAGAATAAGAATCAGTTGCAGCAGAAGGTTGTTGGGTTCATAAAAAATGCTGACTTATACATGGATAATTTTGAATATGTGGATATGGATAAGATACAGCTGAAAACTGGTGAAGGTGACGAAAAGCCAGATGAGAAAGTGCTTGATATTCCAGAGAACATTATGGATCAAATCAGATTGGTATCCACATATAAAGGAGTCCATGTACCAAGTATGATGTTTGATTCTACAGGAACAAAGAAAATTGCCGCTATGGCCAGCTATGTAATCGAAGCACTTGAACAGGGCAGAATTTTAGTCGTGGATGAGTTGGATAGCAGTATTCATTTTAAGCTTACCAGGGCAATTGTTGCCATGTTTAATAATGAATTAAATACAAGTGCACAGATGATATTTACAGTACACGATATAAATCTTATGGATTGCAAGAGAATGTTCCGAAAGGAGCAGATTTGGTTTGTTCATAAGGATGAAGAAGGTGTGTATGTATATTCACTTGCAGATTTTACAGCACAGCAGGGCGTACGAGATACAACAGATGTTATGGAAAAATATAGGAAAGGTGCACTTGGAGCTTTACCTGATCCAGAATTGATTAACTCTTTGCTCAGTATTAAAGGTGGTGTAAAGGGGGATGATGCTAATGCCAAATAAGCTCCCTAAGTTTTTTGACAATCACAAAATTTGTATTATCTGCGAAGGCAATGAGGAATATGAATATCTAAATCGGTTAAAGAATTTAAAAGTGTGGAATGAGCAATATGATATCTCATTGGTAAATGCCGGTGGAAATGGAAATATTCCAGCGAGATATCAGGACCGCTATCAAAATGGAGCAGACGAACTTGTACTTGTATTCTGCGATACAGAAAAGAAACCGCATGAGCAGTATGAAGACATTAAACGTAAGATTAATGAGTTTCATGGTGTGGATAATGCTGCAGATGAAGTGATTATGTTTGGGAATCCTTGTACGATGCAGATTATATCTAAGCACTGGACCGATAAAAATTTGAAATCTCCAGCAAAACCGGTGAACGCTCCCTTGATAAAGGAATATACCGGGGTGGAGAATTACAAAGGAAGAGCAGACCAGGTTCATGAGGTTATGGAACATGTTACTGCGGAGAATTACAAAGATATGAGTCGCCGAGTGAAAGATTTGGATTCAGATGATTCTGTTACTGGTAGCAGTAATTTTGGAAAGTTCATAAAGCTGTTTGAGAGTGATGATAGTGGGTGGATTGAAGCAATAAATAAAAAAATTGAATAATATAAGGAGAATAGAGAGGTAAATTGGATGAATCCACAAATAAAAGATCATTTTTATGATCAGTTTCTTAAAGAACCAACAAAAGACAATTTTCGGGATTTTATGAAAAAGTCATGCGGTGAATTGAATGAAATGGATTTTAAAGAGACTTGGATAGACAAGGGTCCGTTGGCAAAAATTATGTTAGCTATGGCAAATAATGGTGGAGGAATTATCGTATTCGGTGTAAAGGAAAACGAAGATAATACATTTGATATTTTAGGACTAGATAGTCTGAAGGATACTGCTGACATCAGTAATAGTATTTCTAGGCTTGTTTCATCGAGTTTAGATTATGAGGTGTTTAATTTTGTTTTTGATTCGGATGTTTATGGAAAATTTGAAAATAAAAAGTTTCAAATCATGGTTATACATGATACTCCAGAAAGATTGCCTTTCGTATCACTTGGACAGTCTGAAAAAATAGAAAAAGATGTAATATATGTTAGAAGAGGGACAAAGTCAGAAAAGGCAACATCTGAAGAAATTAACAGAATAATTGAAAGAAAAATTGCAACTATATATTCAGAAAATACGGATATGTCTTTAGACCAACATCTGGAGCAATTAAAAAAACTGTATTCAGAATTGCCTCAAAAAATACGAGTGTTAGTTCGAAAAGGCTCTCAACCAAACTTTGCAGCAGCGCTAAAAGTATTTGGAGAACGTATAGGGGCACTGTATGGAACTCCAGATGAATATGAGGAAAAGGATAATCCCAATTATCCTGATGAAGGATATGAGTCATTTATTTTGAGAATGATAGATGCAAAGAAATTGAAGATAGAGAAAGTATTAGATTTGAAATGATTGCTGACTTGAAAAAGTAAATTCCAGTGCAAGTAGGTGGTGGAATTTAAAATTTCATTTTTTACATTAGATTACCATTTGGAAATATGTTGTATAATGGGGGCAAGAGTGATAAAATAATACTGAACATGGTTCTAGTGGTCTAAGAGTAAGACGTTTATCATATGATAAAAGATAGTGGTGCAAATCCACTCTAAAAGTTTATAAAGTTTATGGATTTTTAGAATTGATTTGCAAAGAGGAATTAGTAAAAATGACATTAATTGTAGGGTGGCTGGCTTGTGATCAGAGAGGTCCATGTTCTGCATATATAGCCAGTGATAGTAGAATTTCTGATAATAGGAATTTTTATGATTATAGCCAAAAGACATTTGCATTAAAAAATACTCCTGATATATTAGGGTATTGTGGAGAAACACTATTTACATATCAGATATTAACTCGCTTAACAAGTATGTGTGATGTGGGAATGTTGTTATCAACAGATATGGATTATCAAGATAGAAGTGAGATTATATTTAATGAAATCAAAAGAGCGCATTCAGCATACAAACTTAATAATGGAATTATTAAAATATATCATATAGGGCGAAATAAAAAAAGAATATTTGATGCGAACGTATACTTTTGGAATGGAACAATATGGGAGAACATAAAAATATATACTGATTTTAAGAAGTCAATGAACCTTTTTTCAGATGGAAGTGGGAAAAAAGAATATGATGAGAACTTTTTGAGGTTCAAAAATGGAAATAACGAAAGTACAAGTAGAAATTATTTCCATTGCTTTTGTGATATTGTAAAAAATGTCAAAGATAAGCATACAGGAGGGATTCCGCAACTAGTTGGTCTATATAATGGAAGCAAATTCAATGGCATGTATCATGGAACGATTGTAGATGGACAAGCATATTATCAAGGATTAAAAATGGGAAATGTATATGGAATGTCCAATATAAGATGGTACAATGAAAATTTTGAAATATGTGATTGGAATACGAAACAGCGCGAAGCTAATGCGACGGTTCAACCAATATCAAAAAGGGCAACTCCCTGACTCTCCATTCTAAAGAAAAAATACAGTAGGGGGAGAGCGAGGTGCTTTTCAAGGGGGGGATAGATTCCCCCTTTTGAAATCAGGGTATCTCCAATATCAGGATAATATAGATTTTATGGCAACAAATTGGCAACAGAGAATCAGTGAGCCAAAATAATATATACAACTAAAATAAAATAACGGCAAAAAAGATACAAAACTTAAACAAATATATTTAAGAATATCTTTGGACTTGCCGAGTTTGAATAACGGATTAAAATGCCGAAAGCCTGTATTTATGCGGGCTTCCGGCATTTGTTTTATCAAATGGCTCTGGTTTGGCTCTATTTGTGTGGAGAGTAATGTATATATCTATGTACATATTACAGTAAAACAGATGTAGGAAGTTGTAGAAGAGAACAGCCAAAAGGTATATAAATAGAAGAAATAATAAGATTTTATAATGACTAGAGGTGTAATAATGAAGAATAAGAAATGGATATTTATAATTATTGGAATTGTTGTATTATGCATCTGCTTTATTGCGGGGGGTATTATTAAAAAAAATAATAATGGATATAAAACCACAGATTTAGTATTGAAAGGCTTAGAAAGAGCAGTTAATAATACTGATGACAATTCAATAATAAAATGCTATCCAGAATTTATGCAAAAATCACTACCTGTCTTGTCCTATGATTCAATAAAAGAATTTCATGACAAAGTGGGAAATATCACATTCAATGTTTTAAAACAAAATGATTTGGATTCAGATGAAATTTTAAGTAAGCAGAACGATATAAATGCGAAATACAATTGCAATATTAAATTAGAAGGGTATGCTTTGGTTGCTTGCAAGTACAATGATGATTTCGGAGAAACCACTTTTGAAATGATTAAAATAGATGGACGGTGGTATTTATATTATGATGTATATTTGCCTGAACCTATACAATATTTTGTTGAATAACTATAAAAGATACAACGTTACTGATGATGAAGTATCTTACGCAGAAAAATAATAAAAAACTGAAAAAATTGTATATATTCTTGCAGAGGCATTAGTTCTTATGTTAGGATACTATCTAAGGAAAGTACCCATGACAGGGCGTTAAGCGTCCGGGGAACGCTTGTTTAGCGCCGACCGGAGCGGAGCGTAGAGGTAGCCTCCCGAGTTTTATGATACTGGGCAACCGGAATACATAGGAAGGGAGGTGGCGCCGATGACGGCTTATGAGATCATTTCGATTTTCATTGGGATATTAGCATTGCTGATGTCCTTTGGTAGTTTGATTGTAGCGTTGCTTGCCTTTCTCGATAAGAGAAACAAGCGAAAATAAAAAT
>ENA-ORMS01001597-ORMS01001597.1-human-gut-metagenome-genome-assembly--contig:-NODE-1597-length-18013-cov-4.226417_pt1 | contig 18013 bp, 19 predicted proteins | sample MGYA00242104_ERZ508997 | MGnify/ENA primary metagenome ERZ508997 (study PRJEB26280, sample SAMEA2338704) | human gut metagenome | biome: human gut; feature: human-associated habitat; material: faeces... | reverse complement strand
CCCGTCTCCTCCATGAACGGCAGAGGAATTGACGAACTGCGTCAGGTTATTGAGAGCGTAGTGGAAAGCGAATGACTTTACAAAGTAGAACGGCAGGCGAGACGAGATGTTTCGCCTGCTTTCTTTTTCGACAAAAGGGGAACAGGGAGCGAGCATCGCAAAATGTAAAGCGTTGCATAAAAAGGGAACCAATATTTGTTTCATCTGTCACGAAATCAGTCGAAAATCTTTGACACTCCCTCCGAATAAAACCAGAGGGAGTGTCAAGATGCTTGTTCTCTAAAATGTAGTGCGCTTAAGCTCTTTCCAGCAGAGTGATTCCCATGTTATAGAGCAGACAGCCGTCCTCCATGATGCCAAGTTCAATGAAAGGATCGGTTTCTTCGCCTAAAAATTCACCGGTAATGCGGCTATCGTAGTAATATTTCCCATTCTCTTCCTTCCATACGGTGCTTTCTACAACAGCATAACCGTCCTCTCGGACGGTGACGCCATGCTTGACAGCTTCCGCTTTCATCTCCTCAGGCACGAACATGAGAGTGTTCAAGGTGCCATCTTCGGCAATTTCTGTCCGGAATTGTGTAAGCTGGACAAGATCTTCATACATCTCGTCGTCCTCAGGCGGCAGATTTTCCGGGGTATAGACTTTTACGCCGTCCGGCGTCGGCATACGCAGCTCTCGAACTTTCCAGATTCCGCAAATATTCATTCGTTTTTTCCTCCTTCATTACCGCATGCGCCGAAAAGCACATTGCTTTAGCCATGGGTGTGTCAAGCCCATGGATCCTCAGATTTTGGCGTGCGGACACCGGTGAGCAGATACTGCTCCCACAGGAACCACTTACCGTCTGAGCCACGCTGACGCAGCTTGATGGGACGGGGAGAATCGGCACCTCCGCAGGGGATAAACAGCTTCATGTAGCCTTGCTCCTCACCGGAGACATGGTTGCTCTCAATGGTGATGGAGTACGGCTTTGTAGGGGTGTAGTTATTATCCGGGGTGGAACCGGCAAAATAGGTGAACGGCAAATAAGTCTTTCCGTCACGGAAATGGTCGTTCAGAAAAGAAATATCCTGACCATTCAGGGGACGAGGACCGCGTAGCCAATTGAGCATTTCGGTGCCGATGTTCCGATCTGCCGAATAGGTGCAGAGGGCAAGAACCGTAAGGGCGGTTGTCTGAAAAGGGGTTTCCAATTTGGCTTCGGGCAGCTTTTGCATTTCGGCAAGGCTTTCCGGCAGGGACTGGAAGGTGAAGGTCTCCCGCTTGTTGCCGATGGATTGGGCGGCAGCAGTGACTGCCTGCTGGGCTGCTTATATTACTCATTTTTTTACCGTCCTTTTATTTCTCTGTGGATACAAGCACCCATTTTGCATTATTGATCTGCAGACTGTAGCCGCAGTAGGAGCAGCAATGGTTCTCATCTGGAATGAAATTGGCACCGCATGACGGACATTCCTTTTCAATGAAAAATGCACCGTCGGTTTTTCTGCGTTCTGGATAGCGAGCTCTCTGCAGAGTCAGTGTACGCTTCACCCGGTTGATATAGGGCTTTTTGCCCACAGGGAGGTAGGTTTCGCTGACCTGCACCACAGCGGTAAGCTCGGTGATCTTGCCTGTATTACGGACGCTTTTCAAAAGAATGGTATCGATACTGTGCTCCAAAAGGTTTTCATCGGTGTTGTCCTTGTAAAGGGCTTCATTGATGCAGGCCCGGAGGTAGTTTTCGGAATAGCGGACGATCTGCCCGGCCAGCTTATTCTGCTTATGCTCCCGGCAGGTATTGATGACCACTACCGCTACCCATACAAGGCAGGCAGCGCCGACACCAGCCGCAAGGGAGATTTCAGTGTCCGGTATGAGATAGAGGCAGAGGAACACACAAAGATACAAAACCACCGCAGCCGCCAGCAGATATAAAAACCGTCGCAGGTTAGTGCCGAGCTGCTCATAGATCTCAAAGTCCTCGGTCTGCCAGTCATAAAAATCGCTGCGTATCACAGCGCCGCAGTAAGGGCAAACCACCTGCTGGGTGTTCAGCTCCACCGCCCCGCCGCAGGACGGACAGCTTACTTTAAGCTGGTTGGCATAATAAGCTTTTTTTTGCTCGGTGCGGTCAGAGGAGCGAATATGCCGGGACTGCAAAATGCGCAGATAGGTATTTTTGCGGTAGCGCTGATAGACCGGCTTGCCATTGTGCCACGAAATAAGGCGTTCCAAGGCGATGGCGTGCAGAATACCCTCGCGCCATTCTCTGCCATTATCGCTCCAATAGGTAAAATCGTTTTTTGGCAGCGGGGTCACATCGGTCAAAAGGATCTCCCGACAGAGCTGCCGCCGTTCCAGTAATTCAAGCTGGCGCAGGGCGCTGCGGCGGAACGCCTTATCCATGCGGGGCGGGAGCAGGGTCTTGTCGGTTTTGGCAAAGGGCAGCAGCATATCCTCGAAGGCTGTTTTCATCTCCCGGCGCAGGTTGGTCCCCTCCAGCGGGGTGGCACGCGCCGCCAGCAGTCTTGCCCGCTTTGCCTTTTTGCGGTTTTGGGGCTGCAGCCCGGAAAAATCCGGATCGATGATTTTTTCGCCGATAAAAAACGTGACCAGCAGGGTGACCGCCCCGGCGATCCACAATGCAGTTGAAAGGCTCATCTGCTTCCCCCTTTATCGGCGCCTGCGGCGCCCGTTATTTTGCTCCTCGGGGAAAATATCCTCCGGGGTCTTGCCGAAAACGGCGCAGGTCATGGCGAAGGTGAGAAAGCCGCCCACGACGATGGCGATGCAGTACAGGAGAAAATCCACGGGGTTGCCCTCCGGGGCGACCTTGTAGCTCCCCTTGGGGGTTTGGTACACCTCCACCGTGACGATCTCTCCGTTACTCACCTCGCGGTAATAGGTCTCCCGGTTGGTATAGCTTTGACCGTCCACCTCGAAGGTGAGCTTCGCTTCATATTTGGTACTGATCACGTCGCCGTCATCGTCTTTGCTTTCGATGATCCTATAGCTGCTCACAACGGCGCTGACCCGCCGGACGTCGGGGGAGTTTTTATAGTCCCGTTTGGCAATTCTGCTTTCGACAACGCCCCACACCCCGCAGCCGAACAGCGCCGCCATCAAAAGCAGCGCCAGCACGTTGTAGAGCTTATCCTTTCTCTTTTCGGCGTCCTTCGCCATCACCGATACCCCTTTCGTAAAGAGGAAAGAAATTCCCCGATTCTATTGCGGTGTACCTAAGAGATTCCATTCATAGCTTTCGGCATTGTGGATATAGATGAGGTTACCACAGACGCCGCAAAGCTGCTCCCGCACAAAGTGGTCGCCGTGGTCGGTGCCCAGCGCAAACAGCAGGCAGGTATGCCCGTCGATGAGCTGCCGGTCGCCGGTGTACATCTTAGCTTTGTTGGCTTGCACTTAATGAAAAACATAAAAGGCAGTGAGCTAATGACCAATGAAAATGTTGATTAATCAGTTGACATTTGGCAATTTGAGATTATAATAAACTGGTATGCAAATGTGGGAAAAGTGAGAAAAGTGAGAAGAAAGGAGCGACCCATGCCAAAGGGAAAACATATCCTAAGCGGAATGCCAAAGGGAAAGCATGTATTTGGCACGGTAAAAATCGGAGACAAGGGCCAAATAGTAATCCCCAAAGAGGCTCGACAGGTTTTCGGACTCAGCCCCGGGGATACATTGTTGGTATTGGGCGATGAGGAAAACGGAATCGTTCTGGCAAGAGCCGAAGTACTGAATCACGTTGCAATGGAAATACTGGGAAAGGTCAATTCACAGGAGAATTAGGAGTAAAAATAATGGATACACAAAAGATTTATCACGATATGGGGATCAGCGATGCCGTGCTGGATTTCTGCCGTTCGGCAGAGGAGAAATTAAAGCCCCGTTTTTTGGAGATTGATGCGATAGCAGAATACAATCAGGCAAAGGTTGTAGCGGCAATGCAGAAAAACCGTGTTAGTGCAGAATGCTTTGCTGCATCTACCGGCTATGGTTACAACGATTTGGGCCGCGAGGTACTGGAAAAGGTTTATGCCGATACATTCCATACGGAGGCGGCGCTGGTTCGTCCGCAGATCACCTGCGGAACACATGCCTTGGCGTTGGCTTTGGCGGCTAATCTCCGTCCGGGTGATGAACTGTATTCGCCGGTAGGTCGTCCTTATGATACGCTTGAAGAAGTCATCGGGATTCGTCCTTGCAAAGGATCTCTTGCAGAATACGGTATTACCTATCGGGAGACCGAGCTGTTACAGGACGGCACCTTTGACTACGAAAATATCGGTAAGACAATCAACGAAAAGACCAAGCTGGTCACGATCCAACGTTCTAAGGGATATGCAACCCGCCCCACCTTTTCAGTACAGCAGATCGGTGAGCTGATTCGTTTTGTTAAGGGAATAAAGCCCGATGTTATCTGCATGATTGATAACTGCTACGGAGAGTTTACCGAGATTATCGAGCCGAGCGATGTTGGCGCGGATATGATCGTCGGTTCACTGATCAAAAACCCCGGCGGCGGGTTGGCGCCGACCGGTGGCTATATCTGCGGTACACAGGAATGTGTTGAGCAGTGTGCGTACCGTTTGACCGCGCCCGGTCTGGGTGCGGAGCTTGGTGCAACGCTTGGTCTGATGCAGTCATTTTTCCAAGGCTTTTTCCTTGCACCGACTGTTACAGCCTCTGCCGTCAAGGGTGCGATATTTGCCGCCGGCGTATATGAAAAACTGGGCTATCGGTGTGTTCCGGCTTCCACCGAAACACGACATGACATTATACAGGCAATAGAATTGCGCAGCCCGGAGGCAATGGTTGCCTTCTGCAAGGGCGTGCAGAGCGCCGCACCGGTAGATAGCTATGTAACGCCGGAGCCGTACCCCATGCCAGGTTATGATTCCGATGTTATAATGGCGGCAGGCGCCTTTGTTCAGGGCTCATCTATTGAACTTTCTGCCGATGGCCCCATTCGCGAGCCTTATGCCATCTACTATCAGGGCGGGCTTACCTGGGCGCATGCCAAGCTGGGTATTCTGATGTCCCTGCAGAAAATGTGCGATGCCGGAGTGGTTGAACTGCCGAAAGAATGACCCCACCGCTAATTGAAGCCGAAGACTTTTTGACAATAGGAGATACTATGAAACAAAAAATGAAAAGATTGTGGAACTACTTTACTACTTATGAAAAGATCTGGTTTATCAGCATTACAGTGCTGGCGTTTGTCTTTGCCTTCCTCTTCCCGGAGGAGGATTTTGGCGGAGTAAACGGCAAGGTCATCATGGCGCTGTATCTGCTGGATATTCTATTGAATATAACCTGTGAGCTGCTTATTTCCAAGCAGAGCAAGTGGAACTTCATTGTTTCGCTGGGAGTAGAGATTACCGAGATCCTTATCTGTGTGGTGCTCTCTTACCGCTTTGCTACCATGGCAACGACACTGTTCTTCTGGATCCCCATTGACATTATCAGCTTTATCAACTGGAACCGTCACAAGGACAGGGAGCAGGAGGAACTGACTGAGGTACGTCGGCTGACAGGGCTGCAGGAGGTGCTGGTTCTCGCCGGCATTGTTATATGGACGGTAGTCGTTGGATACTTCCTTACCACACTGGAGATTGAAGGGCTGCTTTCCTCCACCCCCACATTGGAGACTGTTGTTTGCTATTTAGATGCCTGCGCCAGTGCAGTGGGCATTGCCAATGGTGTGTTTATTCTGCTGCGTTACCGAGAACAGTGGATCGCATGGTACATCTGCGCTCTATTGGAGGCTGCAATCAATATCATTTCCGGTCAGTGGGTGCTGCTGGTGCTCAAGGCAGGCTACCTGACCAATACCACCTACGGATATATTAAATGGACACAATATATTAAAAAGCATAAGAATGAGCCCGCGGCATTGCAGGCAGATAGGGCAGGAGACCTTTTATAAGGAGAGATTCCCCGTTTTTCTTTCAAAGGAAAAGCGGGGAATTTCTTTGCTTGCATTTTGCTTTCAATAAGTGTATGATGGTGAATGTCGCACATCATCAGTCGGGAGGAAAATATGCAAAACAAACTGTTCGGGAGCCGCGAGTTTTATCGGCGCGTGCTGGCAATCAGTGTTCCCATTATGATCCAGAATGCCATTACAAATTTTGTGAGTCTTTTGGATAATATAATGATCGGACGGGTAGGCACCGTAGAAATGACCGGTGTTGCCATTGCAAACCAATTGATTTTTGTCTTTAATATGCTTGTGTTTGGCGCTGTAGCCGGTGCGGGCATATTTGGCGCACAGTTTTTCGGGAACAACGATATGGACGGTGTGCGTCATACGCTTCGCTTTAAGCTGGTAATCTGTACCTTGTTGACTGCGGTCTCTATCGCAGTACTTATTCTTTGGGGACCCCAACTGATTAATCTCTACTTAAAAGGAGAGGGCAGCGTGGAGGACGCAGAGGCTTCACTGCGCTATGGGTTAGAGTATATGAAGGTGATGTACATTGGAATGCTTCCCTATGCCATCACGCAGGCGTATGCTGCAACGCTGAGAGAGACTGGGGAGACACTGTTGCCGATGAAGGCGGGTGTTGCGGCAGTATTGGTAAACCTGACCTTTAATTATATTCTCATCTTTGGACATTTTGGTGCGCCGCGCATGGGTGTAGTTGGCGCTGCTGTGGCGACGGTTTTATCCCGTTTTGTAGAGCTGGTTATTGTAGTTACATGGGCTCATCGCCATACGGCTCGCTTCCCGTATGTTGAAAAACTATATCAATCGCTTCACATTCCGGGACGTCTGTTCCGCGATATTCTGCGGCGCGGTACTCCGCTTTTGCTTAATGAAGGCCTATGGGCTGCCGGCATGGCGATGCTAAACCAATGCTATTCGCTGCGCAGCCTTGATGTAGTGGCTGCTACCAATATCAGCAGTACAATCTGGAACCTGTTTGCCTGTGTATATTTGGCTATGGGCAGCGTGATCAGTATAATGGTGGGGCAGGAGCTTGGCGCAGGGAACTTTGAGCAGGCGAAAATAACCGCACGGCAGACGACATCTTTTTCTGTGGTGCTTTCGGTTGGAGTCGGTGTATTGATGGCATTTACCGGAACCTACTTCCCGTTTATTTACCTCACGACCGATGCTGTTCGCCATTTGGCAACAAGTCTCATCGGAATCGGTGCTTGCCTGATGCCCTTTACGGCAATGACAAATGCACTGTACTTTACACTTCGTGCCGGCGGAAAGACAATAGTGACTTTCCTGTTTGACAGTGCGTTTGTGTGGGGTGTCAATATTCCCGTGGCATATGTCCTCAGCAGATACACAACCATGCCGATCCTGCTTCTTTATGCATGCTGTCAGAGCCTTGAAATTATTAAATGTATCATCGGGGCTGTGATGGTGAAGAAGGGTATTTGGATCAATAATATCGTGGCGGATAAAAAAGGAGATTCATGACCGATTCTTCTATTTCCTCCGGAGCAGAGATGCTTCGGAGGATTTTTTTGATTCAATGGATTTGATGTTTTTTTTACAAAAGCAGCGTTTTGTACTTTACGTAGCAGCGTTATCCTAAAGACGCTGAAAGAAAAAAAGAACATGAAAAAAGAAAGGAAACAAAACCATGAAAAAGTACATTGCAATTCTTCTGGCAATCGCCTGCGCTGCCGCATTGCTGCTGACCGGATGCGGCAATACCAATGAACCCCAAGCCGACCCTCAGCCCAGCGAACTGTCCGGCTCGGTGTCCACCGATGGCTCCACCTCTATGCAGAAGGTCATCAATACACTGGGTGAAGCCTTCATGAACGAAAACAAGAGCATTACCTTTACCTACAATCCCACCGGTTCCGGTTCCGGAATCAAGGCAGTACAGGAAGGGCGCTGTGATATCGGTCTTTCCAGCCGTGCACTGAAAGCCGAGGAAAAGAAAGCCGGGCTGAAAGAGACTGTCTTAGCGTATGACGGCATTGCCATCATCGTAAATCCCGAAAATCCTGTCAAGGATCTGACCATTGAGCAGATCGCCGATATCTACACCGGTAAGATCACCAACTGGAAAGACCTTGGCGGCAATGATGCTGAAATTGTGCTCATCGGTCGTGAAGCCGGCAGCGGCACCCGTGACGGCTTTGAGACGATTACCGGTACCACCGATGCTTGCCAGTACCGTCAGGAGCTGACCTCCACCGGCGATGTGATCACTACCGTAGCCCAGAATCCTGACGCTATCGGCTATGCATCGTTGGCTTCCATCAAGGATACTGTGAAGGCGCTTTCCGTAAACGGGGTCGTTCCGAGTGAGGAGACCGTAAAGGACGGAAGCTATGCAATTCAGCGTCCGTTTGTACTGGTAACAGTAGAGGGAAAGGCGTTGAGCGAATGCGCTCAGAAGTTCTTTGAGTACATCACTTCTTCCGAGGCAGCGGGTCTCATTTCCGCTGCAGGGGCGGTAGCCGCCAACTAAAGTGTATGGAAAAAGACGGCGGCAATAGCAGCCGTCCTTTTCTGTTTTTAAGGGGAGAAATGCAGATGAAAAAAACCGGCGAGTTTATCGTTCAAGCGATCTTCTTTCTACTTGGACTTATTACTGTGGGGTGCGTGCTGCTCATCAGCGGTTATCTGATTGTTTCCGGCATACCGGCAATTCGACAAATCGGCTTAGGTAACTTTCTTTTCGGCAAGGTGTGGGCTTCTACCGCAGCGGAACCGTCCTTCGGCATACTGCCGTTTATTCTAACCAGCGTATATGGAACAGCAGGAGCAATTGTATTGGGCGTACCGATTGGCTTTCTTACGGCTGTTTATCTTGCAAAGCTGGCACCACCCAAAATAAAAAGCGCAATGCAATCGGCGGTAAGCCTGTTGGCGGGCATTCCTTCGGTGATTTATGGTTTGGTGGGTATGATGGTTTTGGTGCCGAATATCCGCAAGATCTTCCATGTTCCTGATGGCGCCAGCTTATTGGCGGCGATTATCGTGTTGGCGATAATGATCCTGCCGTCCATTATCAAGGTTTCCGTTACGGCACTGGAAGCGGTTCCGAAGGACTATGAAGACGCCTCTCTGGCACTGGGGGCAACGCCCATTGAGACCTATTTTAAGGTTTCGGTTCCGGCAGCACGCAGCGGAATTGCTGCGGCGGTGGTGCTTGGGGTAGGACGAGCCATTGGCGAAGCAATGGCTGTTATGATGGTTTCCGGCAATGCGACCAGTCGTATGCCGAGCCTCTTTGAGAGCGTTCGGTTTTTAACTACTGCGGTTGCCAGCGAAATGTCCTATTCCTCCGGCTTGCAGCAGCAGGCGCTTTTCTCCATTGCTTTGGTGCTGTTCCTGTTTATTATGCTGATCAATGCCGGACTGAACCTGCTGCTGAAACGGAACAAGGGAGGCTGACAATATGAAAGATCGATTGAGCGGCAAAAGGCGTGCCTATGCCGTGATAATGAAAGCTCTGATGGGAACTGCGACAGCTTTGACAGCGGCGCTGGTTCTCTTCTTGATCGTTTATGTTTTGAGAAAGGGGCTGCCTAATTTAAGCTGGCAGCTTTTATCCACAGCCCCCAGCTATCTGGCGGGCACCATTGGAATTCTACCGGACATATTAAACACATTATATATCGTTCTGGCAACAATTCTGATTGTGGTACCGCTGGGCGTTGGAGCGGCGATTTACCTCACCGAATATGCAGCAGGCAACCGCATTGTTTCGCTCATTGAATATGCTGCAGAAACGCTTTCAGGGATTCCGTCCATCATTTACGGCTTGGTAGGCATGCTGCTTTTCTGTGAATTTTTTGGAATGCAAACCTCCCTTATTGCAGGTGCGTTGACTCTTGTTATTATGAACCTGCCCACGGTGATGCGTACGACTCAGGAGAGCCTGAAAACCGTCCCGCAAAGCTACCGGGAGGGTGCGTTTGGATTAGGCGCAGGGAAATGGCGTGTTATCCGGACAGTTGTGCTGCCGGGTTGTGTGGACGGTGTTATCACAGGGGCAATCCTTTCGGTCGGACGCATTTTGGGGGAGTCTGCGGCGCTGTTGTTTACAGCAGGCTTCGGCCATGTAATGAATGACTTTTTTACTGCCATTACAAAACCGGGTGCAACCCTTACGATTTCTCTGTATTTTTATGCTAAGGAAGACGGAGAATTTGGAATTGCATTTGCGATTGCAGCGATCTTAATGGCAATGACCTTGTTGCTCAATATTGCCGCCGGCTTAGCTTCGCGGCACTTTGGAAGGGAGAAAAACAATGAGTGATATTATTTCGGTGCAGGATTTGAACCTATGGTATGGCAGCCAACAAGCACTGCACCACATTAATCTGGATATTCCGGAAAGGAGTATCACGGCGTTTATAGGTCCGTCCGGCTGCGGAAAATCTACTCTACTTAAGACACTCAACCGTATGAATGATCTTATAAAGGGAGTTCATATCACAGGCAAGGTAAGCTATAATGGACAGGATATCTATGCTCCATCGGTAGAAGTCAGTGAGCTGCGGCGCCAAATCGGCATGGTGTTCCAAAAGCCGAATCCATTTCCCATGAGCATTTATGATAATGTGGCATACGGACCTCGAACGCATGGTATCCGTAAAAGAAACGATCTGGACGAGATTGTAGAGCAATCCTTGAGGGACGCAGCAATATGGGACGAGGTAAAAGACCGATTGAGAAAAAATGCTTTGGGACTTTCCGGCGGACAGCAGCAGCGGCTATGCATTGCCAGAGCGTTGGCTGTGGCACCGAATGTGCTGCTGATGGACGAACCAACCAGTGCGCTTGACCCCATTTCCACCACCAAGATAGAGGAGCTGGCAATGGAACTGAAGGAGAAATATACCATTGTCATCGTCACCCATAATATGCAGCAGGCAGTCCGAATTTCGGATCAGACAGCGTTTTTCCTGCTGGGAGAACGAATCGAGTATGGGAATACAGAGGAATTGTTCTCTCAGCCTAAGGAGAAAAAGACCGAGGATTACATCACAGGGAGGTTCGGTTAATGAGAAGTCATTTTGATGAACAGTTGGCACAGCTCAACCGTGAGCTGACTGAAATGGGCGCCCTGTGCGAGGAGGCTATCGCCCTTGCTGCCAAGTCTCTTGTTGACTGCGATAAAACACTGGCGGCAAGAATTGCACCGCTGGACGGAGAGATTGATCAGAAGGAACGGGGGATTGAAAGTCTCTGCCTTAAACTGCTGCTTCAACAGCAGCCGGTTGCCAGAGACCTTCGACAAATCTCCGCAGCTTTGAAAATGATAACCGATATGGAGCGAATTGGCGATCAGGCGGAGGATATCGCAGAGATCGTTACCTACATGGAATGCGAATGCTCCGAAAGCTTACTGCTGAGAGAGATGGCAAAAGCAACAATTAAAATGGTAACGGAAAGCGTAGATGCCTATGTGCGGCGCGACATTGAACTTGCAGAGCGTGTGATTGCTGAGGACGACATCGTGGACGATTATTTCAGCAGGGTGAAACGAGAATTGATTGCACAGATTGCGGAAAATCCATCGGGTGGAGAACAGACCCTTGACCTTTTGATGATTGCAAAATATTTTGAACGGATTGGTGATCATGCAGTAAATATCGCAGAATGGGTCATTTTCTCAGTAACGGGTATTCACAAAAGCAGCGAGATGGCATGAAATCATAATAAAATGCCGGTACACAGCATCATCAATGGGAGAGCATCTCTTGCATAAATGGCGGTGTACCGGTTTTGATTTATTCAGTTTTGCTGTCGGATCTTGATAGGCAACAAGGGATATCTGGTTAATGTATCGCTGTTCAGGTCAGTTCGATGCATATTTACAGCCGTAATCTGAGGATTTTCATAGGTTGTATAATAATAGATTCCGCGGCTGGCATTGCAGCAGGAGGTATAAATGGTGATTTCATATTCATTGGGCGAGACCTCACAGCAACCGCGCACCTGCTCTACCGAGCCGAGAATGTGAAAGAACTGGCTGACGCTTTCCGGTTCGCTTTCGCTGCTGACCGAATTTGCGCGTGTGAAAGCAACCCGTACAAATCGTGAATCGGAAGACAGATCGCCCGGAAGTCCTTTAGCTCCCATGCCGCGGCTGTAGCAGGGCAGTTCAATCTCCGGTGCAAAGGTGTTTTCCGGCTGGTGGGAGGAAAGACCGCGGTATCGGTTCAATATCGCCAATTGCTGGGGGAACGGAGGGTTATTGGTCAGCACACCTACAGGGTTATCATAAATATGCAGTCCATCAGCCATGCTTTCCACCACAATAGCTCCCGATTCATCAGCGATGATCCAATGCAGGGAAGCAGACGGCAACTGACTGTTAAAAGGCGTGTCAGTCAGATTTAAGGTTTCCAGCGCATTGCGTGCCTCCTGCAGGTTGGCACAGCGGGCAAGCAGCCATGGGATAAACTCAAACTGTGCAATGTTTTCTTTCCCAGCGCAAGGGGAGGAATAGACGGCGTTTCCGACAAAGTTCAGCCCTGCCATGCCGAGCCCTTTTTCATTGATGGCATCGTAATAAAGCGGATAATCTTCTGTCACATATGCCATGCCGATTATAGCATAATGCTCGGTCAGCACTGTACCATGCCGCAAATGAATCGGGAAGCGACGGGGCATAATAGTTACTTCGCTTGGATAAGAAAACTCATAATCAAGTGTCCGCCCCATGTAAAAATCATGGGTACGGTAGGTGGCAGCGGTACACATATTTAATTCTCTCCTTTATGCGATATCGGAAAACAAAGGTACCATAACTTCGCAGAATGTGCTACAATACCATTATTGCTTATTTTATCTTAAATATAGCAGATTGCATTCTTTTTGACAAGACAACGAACCATTCTGGAGGGATATACACACATGTTGGAAAGATATGAGATTATGCGGGAAATAGGCCCCAGTATTTGTGATTTTGAGGGAAAGCTGAGTTATGCAGAAGCTTTTGGACTGTTTATGGATATTGCCTCCGCCCATGCCGAAATGCTCGGGATCGGAGTGAAGGCGATGGCTCAAAAAAATCTCTTTTGGCTAACGGTAAAAACACAGATCAACTTTATCAAACGACCGTCCATGCTGCAGGGAGTTTCCCTGCAAACATACCCGGAAAAACCGGATAAAATGCGCGGAAACCGCAGCTATATTCTCAGCAGTAAAGGGGATACGCTGATGGTCGGCAAAACAGAATGGGCAGTGATTGATACTAAAACGCACAAATTGGTGCCGCTGCAGGGGATTTATCCCGCAGAGCTATGCTTCAATAACGAAAGCTCCTGTATGGAGCCGTTTGCTCGTATCCCGGATCACTTTGAGGGGATCGAGCCGTATGCGGAGTATCGTGTACGCTCCACGGATATAGATGTGGGCGGTCACATGAATAATACCGCTTATGCACGAGCTGTTATGGGAACCTTTTCCGTTGCGGAGCTGAAATCCATGAACATCAACCGCATGGACATCATTTTTCGATCCTCCTGCTATGAGGGGGAACGGTTGGATTTTCGCCGGAAGCAGACTGAGACAGGGTTAGATATCCGCGTATCACGTGGGGAAGAGACAGTTCTGCTGGTGCGTATTCAGTAGGCAAGAAAGTATAGTGAAATTGAAGAAAAGAGATTCAAAGGATAAAAACCCTTGTTGCTTGCTGCTTTGATGCAATCCGGTGCCTTTGATGCCTTAATGTAAGCTGTTGAAAAAATATCCGCCGGTGTATGGTACGATTTGTACGGAATATACCGGCGGATATACTTATTCGGTTTTAATCATTAAGAGTACGCATTCACAATGACTCGATACGTCCATTTTGATGTCAGCCCCCCTCGACGTTCGCGGAAACAAATCCAGTCGTTTTCATCTGAAAATATCGGATTTTGCCCCGTTCGCCTCAAGTCCGTTCGTTAGCGGAAACATATCCACTGTTTCCTGACACCCGCATAGGATGGGCCTTTTCCGGACTTCGACTTTTTCATCGTCTCAACCTTTAATGGCTCCGCGAGTGTATGGGATTTCATCGTCTCAACCCTAATCATCCTCGTGTTTCCCACCGCGCTGGTATGGCTCTTTCTCTTTCCAGATTACGCCATCCTTCGTATGGTAATGCTGCCCATGAGCAGGAACCGTATGTTCTTCAGGTGAGGAACGCTCATCTGGATAGTCTCTACTTGATGATGTAACATCGTAATCGCCAGTGCCTAAAGAATTGTCATAATCATTATCAAAACTGTTACTTAAATAATCGTTTGATGCACTTGATCTTGAACCGCCACCTGATCCTTTACCGCTATTAGCGATTGCCTCAGTTCCAACTGCTACAGCCGCCACTCCGACGGCTTTCAACACACCTGTCAATACAGGATGTCTTTCGCTGAATTCTTTGACAGCTTCAACAGCATCCATTACCTTTTCTCCGAAACTTTTACTGACTTTGGGAGAAGGTTTAGGCACGGGCGGCGCAGAAGCACTTACCTTTTTCGGAGTAGAACTATCTTTCAGTTGATCTTCTTCTGAATTTTTCTCTATTGTTTTTTTCGGCAAGGTCTCTGCTGTCTCTGATGGTATTTGTGTAACGTCACTCGAAACTACAATCGGATCGGAGAGTTTTATAATCTCACACGGCACATACTTATTCTCTCCAAAATCTCGTGTCATTTTTGTTACAGGATCGAAGTACCCATTCGTAGCGTTTCTATAATCTCCACCATGCGCTTCCTGATGTTCAGGTCGCGATAGAAATTGAATGTTTTCAGGATCTCCTTGATACTCAGGATAAGCTTCAGCACTTTTCATGTGATGCCCTTCAAAAGCCTTCCCATCATTAACGTCATCTGGATTCTCGCTATGATAGTATGCTTTTCCCAACTCAAGTATTTCTTTCTGCTGTTCAAGTGTCCAATCTCTTGTCCCCTTACCCTCAGCAACTAATTCTTGTTCTTTAAGCCACGCAGCTCGTATCGCCTTACTTGCTTCAGAGGTTCGTCTCGACATAAGATCACCCCTCTATTCCAAGTAAGTCATAGAGATCGTTTAAGAAGGCAAAGAAATCATCGTAAACTTCATCCTCTTCGATGCGTCCTGCTTCTTGATTATAAATTGCTACCTGTTCGCTTTCTTTCTTAAAAAGAATGGGATCGCCGGTATCAAGAGCACCAATAACGATATATGAGTCATCCGGCCTGTCATTACACCCTATGTCAATGCATGGCTTATGAGAGACCCCGTAGAACTGAACCCCCGCAGGAAGGAAGCAGTCTCCACCGTCAGAATGCTGTAGCCATTCTTTATACTTTTCAGGGAGTTTAATTTCGTGGTTTTTCTCGAACTGAGTTATCTGTTCTTCAGTTGCTCCTTCGAGGAAAACCATCTTTCCCTGATCATTCAGTTTATCAATGATGGCTTTTAATTCTTCTGAAATCATGTAATCATCTCCTTGGCAAGATCAAATTGCCTGTTGAATATACGGCACAATCACATCGTAGAACCTCTTCGTCCAATCAGCGTGGAAGTTAGCCATCTGGAGCCAATCGGTCTCATTCTCGATGCTGACGTTATTCAGCTGAATGAATACCTTGGACGATTTGATGTCGTCGCCACGATTCCACTGGAGCGTCGTGCCCAGCGCTGATTCAATTTCTGCTTTATGTGTGTATAGGCTATCGAAGGCAGCCTTGTTTTCTTGCTTATTTCCTCTGCCAAATACGACCTCTGCCCGCGCTGCATCAAAGTTTGCTACGCAGCAAAGATAGAAGCCACCTATTGTGTGAGCAAAAAGGAGTGGAAATCATTCAGGCAGAAGCATGCCCGGATTATATCCACATGCTAATCAGTATTCCACCGAAATATAGTGTAGCACAAATCATGGGATATCTCAAAGGGAAAAGTAGTCTGATGATATTCGACAGACACGCAAACTTGAAATACAAGTATGGAGACCGGCACTTCTGGGCAAGGGGATACTATGTGGATACAGTAGGGCGAAACAAGAAGCAAATTGCGGAGTACATCAAGCATCAGCTTGACGAAGACCAAATAGCGGATCAAATGAGCCTGAAAGAGTTTATTGACCCGTTTACGGGTAGCAAGAATACCAAGGCATAAGTAAAACGCCCCTTAAGGGGCCTGCCACGAGTCGGCAATGCAGTTGGCCGAACCGTTCGAGGTCCCTTGAGGGGCGTTGTCTGTAGTATGCCCTTCTAGGGCTTCCTCAAGCCCCGGCTTAGCCGGGGGTCCTGACTTTCTTTACTTCCAACACGACAAAGGCTTTATTTCAATTATATTGGTTGGTGGGATTTGAACTTCATTTTTCATAAGGAGAACATGTTCAAACGGCTCACCAAAGGCTGTATCATAGGCCATCGTAAGATACATCAAGACTTTATCTTTATCACTCTGATCTTCGTCCCCATCAAAAATAATATCACTACCTTTAATATGAGCCGTAATTTCATAAGGGCAATGCGATCGCTCCCATTCTCCTGATAAATCCAGCCTCAATAGATTGTCAATATCCCATAATATTTCTGGACGACAATGCACTTGACCACCATACGGGCTTCGTTCCCATACAGATAAGAAGCCACATGTTGTGTAATCGAAATAAAACTTTCGTCCAATTGACCAGCATAAATATTCTTGCGTTCCGGTTCTTGGACAGCTTCCTGAATGGAAAGATATATCATACGTTCTTCCCTTGAAAGTCAGCAGGCCATTATCTAAATTCACAAGAACACCATGCTGATCTAAAAAGATTCTAATTTCTGATTCTTTACATAGATATGCCTGTTTTAAATCCAAAATTCCATATTTCTTTATCGAGGCGCAATTATTCGCGCTCGTTGTTACATGAAAATATATAAAATCAAAATCAAGGTAATTCTTCGGAAGCTGACCGTAGGTTTTAATTACATCTTCCACTAAATCGTCTGTGTATCTATACTCTCTTTCATGTCCTACATATTTTTCCCAAGTAGAAATCTCAACTCCGCTCAATTCCACTAATGTTTTACAGGCATTTGCGGATGACCTGATATCATATTTTTTTAGCAAAAGTTATTTCACCTCCTGCATCCAAACCACAGCTTCAACCCTGCCGCAAAAACATCCAAACCGAAGTCTCAACCCTGTGACATCCAAACCGGCAACTCAACCCTCCGCACATTTCCTTTGATATGTTTCCACGGAGCGATTTTTGCGGTCATTCTCTCATCCTGCCTCTGACGGTCAAATCTCCGAAAAGCCCATAAAATAAGCACTTTTTCGCTCCTCATCGTTCAACCCGTGACATCAATACCACCGTCTCCACATGCGCTGTCCTCGGAAAAAGATCGACAGGCCGATAGCACTGCAGCGTATAGCCCTTCTCCCGCAGGACGGCAGCGTCCCGCGCCATGGTAGCAGGATTGCAGCTTACCATTACAATGCGGCTGGGTGCCATGTGTACAACTGCCTCCAGTGTTGCACTGTCACAGCCCTTGCGCGGGGGATCAAGCACGATCACATCGGGGCGCAGTCCACGCTCCGCCAGAATTTGCGATGCTTTGCCGGCATCGGCACACAGAAACTCCACGTCCTTTACTCCGGCGCGGCGGGCGTTTTCCTTAGCATTTTCTACGGCGCTGGGAACAACCTCGACGCCGATGAGCTTTTGCTCTGGCTGTACCATGGAAAGACCAATGGTGCCGACTCCGCAGTAGAGATCAAGCAGCGTTTCCTGTGGCTTCAGCGCTGCCAGCCGTGCGGCTTCGTGGTAGAGCTGCTCGGCAGAATCGTGGTTCACCTGATAGAAGCTGTGGGCTGAAAGAGAAACTGAAATGCCGCACATGGTATCATGCAAAACGCCGGATCCTGTCAGCACCGTTTGCTCCGCACCAAGGATCACATTATCGCGCCGCGTATTATGGTTTAGCAATACGGTGGCGATGGATGGAAATGCAGCTTGAGCCTCTTGTGCAAATTGCTCCGCCTGCGGCATTCTTCTGCCGTTTATAATGAGGCAGAGCATAATGCTGCCGTCTGTGGCTGCC
>ENA-ORMS01001596-ORMS01001596.1-human-gut-metagenome-genome-assembly--contig:-NODE-1596-length-18014-cov-3.835960_pt1 | contig 18014 bp, 20 predicted proteins | sample MGYA00242104_ERZ508997 | MGnify/ENA primary metagenome ERZ508997 (study PRJEB26280, sample SAMEA2338704) | human gut metagenome | biome: human gut; feature: human-associated habitat; material: faeces... | reverse complement strand
CGCACGGTGGTGTGAGAGGTCGGCTCTCTATTTACGAGAGCCTCCTACTCGATTTGAGATTTTGTTTGGTTTATGTAATGGAATCTTCCATCAGGCCGAAGCCCGCAACCTCACTGACAGGCAGAGAGAACAGTACGGCGCCGGCTTCGCTGTCGGGGCCTGCCTGGTGCAGTACCGACTGCATGATGGCTGCCTTGCGATCGCTTTGCGCCACCATCAGAATAACCTCCTTTTCCGAGGCGATGGAAACATTGTAGAACTTCTTGGGGTTTTGGCTGCCTGAGCCTTTTCCGTGCAGCACCGTACCGCCGGTAGCACCAGCCGCGCGGGCGGCGTTCATCACCTGATCGGTGCGTCCCTCATTTGCAACAATGATGATCAATTCATATTTGCTATTCAGTTCGGGGGTATAGCGGGCAGTCTGCTGCTCGCCGTTATTCAGATATACCAATGTTTTTCCTCCTCCCACGCTTTTGATCGGGACGGCAATGACAATGCCGTGTCCCGGAATACCGATATAGAGCTGCTGCCGCATATTCTTGATGAATTGGCGGGTTTTTTCGGGGTTTGCCACTGTCATGATGACACGTTTTTCAGTGGATTCGATCCCCAAAAGATCCAGCATACTTTGGGCGGCAGTACCGTGCCCCAGCATAGTGACGGTTTGGGGCAGATCAAGGGCGGCGGCGATTTCGCACACCTGCTCCATTGCAGCGGGGTTAACAACCGAAATGAGATAATTCATACAGGGTTCACCTCCCAAAGCTCAATGATTTCATCATCACCGTAATGTTCACGGGTAAGCTCAGTAGTGGTGCGGCGGCTGTAAATGAAGCCGACCATTTGAATAGAGATGAGAGGCATCATAGCAACCATGGCAACCACGCCAAAAGCATCAATGAGCGGGTTGCCGCCCACCACGGTGGAGGCGCCGATCATAAATTGCAGCATAAAGGTGGCGGTCATGGGTCCGGAGGCTACGCCGCCTGAGTCAAACGCAATGGCGGTGTAGAGATCGGGGACAAAGAAGGAAAGCCCCAGTGCAATGATATAGCCCGGTATCAAGAACCACATGATAGAAATACCGGTGAGCACCCGCAACATGGAAAATCCCATGGCGAGGGCGATGGCGATGGAAAGGCTTTGTTTGATGGCGCTGCCGGGAATGGTGCCGGCACTGACCTCTTCGATTTGACTTTCCAGTACTGCAACGGCAGGCTCTGCTGAGATGATGAACCAGCCCAAAAGCATGGAAAGGGGAATGAGCAGCCAGCGTGTCCAGCCATCGGCAAGCTCGGCACCCAGCACCTCGCCCAAAGCGGAAAAGCCGACATTAACGCCTGTGAGAAACAGCACAAGCCCCACATATGTATAAAGAATACCGATGACAATTTTGGCAAGGTTGCGATGGGACATGTGCAGAGTAAGAAACTGAAAGGCAAAAAAGATGACGACGATGGGCAGCAACGCAATCGCCATTTCGCCCATATACTTGGGCAGATCATGCAGATAGGCGGCACCAATGGCAGAGGTATTGGCAAAAGATGCAGTGGCGGTTTCCAGCGTACCGCTGCTCTCGGTATAGAAAAAGCTGAGAATAAGTACTGCCAAAATAGGACCAATGGAGCAGAGCGCCACCAGACCAAAGCTGTCAGCCTCAGCGCGGGCGTCGCTTCGGATATACGAAACACCAACGCCGAGCGCAAGAATAAAGGGAACGGTCATGGGACCGGTGGTAACACCGCCGGAATCAAATGCCACGCTGAGGAAATCGGGAGCGGCAAAAGCTGCAAGAATAAATACTATGCCATAGAAAGCGATGAGCAGCCAGCGCAGCTTGACGCCGGTGACAATGCGCAGCATGCACACCGAAAGGAAAAAGCCGACGCCGATGCCGACTGTGACCAGCAGAACGGTATTATTGATGTGCGGGACTGTTTCCGCCAGCACCTGCAAATCAGGTTCTGCAATGGTGACGGCAAAACCCAGCATAAAGCTGACAATAAGGATCAGCGGCAGATTGCGCGTTTTGGTCAGCGCTGTGCCGATTCGGTTGCCAATGGGGGTCATGGAGGTTTCCGCACCCAAAGAAAACAATCCGATCCCCACAATGACAAAAATCGTGCCAATCAAAAAGCAGAGCAGCAAATCGGTGCCGACAGGGGATATGGTCAGGCACAGCAGCAGGACGATCACTACAATGGGCAGCACCGAGATGGCAGCTTCCCTGATTTTTTCAATAATCTTTACTCGGTTGGCGGCAAGTGCCGCGCTTTTTTTGTGTTTCAGTACACTCGCTCCTTTCTTGGTTCGGTGGGGCACAGTTTAATAATATGCGGAAAATACAAAACTCCGCACTTTACTATATTAAATATACCATACAGAGGGGTGCTTTGGCAAACCGTGGGGGGAAGTTTTACAAAATATTAACGATGTTGCAAAATCCCGCCTGTGCCGTTATACTAAATAAACCTAGATGATGGGAGAAAACACAAAATGAGAAAGACAGTGGCTGTAATACTGGCGCTGGCGCTGCTGACCGCTTGCGGGCAAAGCACAAGGCGGCAGTGGCAGATAGCACCGCAGATATATGGCGGCACGGTGGTGGAGGAAGCAGAAACAACGGTAACACTTTCGGCAGAGCTGCCGCAGGGCTGGGAAGCGGAGCTTTTTCCAATGGAAGATGGGACGCAGCAGCTTGCGCTGAAAGACGAAAAAGGCAGGCTGGGGACGGTGACTGTGTACCGTGATGACGGCGATACCTATGGGCGGCTGACCGAGGATCACATGCTGTGGCTGTTCCCGGAGGATCTGCATGAGGCGGTATGTACTGCAGCGGAAAAATGCAGTTATGCCGGTTTTGAATATTCCTCAAAGAACAGAGAATACGCAGAGCCGAAGACGAGAGGTTATTCTGTGCGGCTTTATCAGTTGCAATTTGACAGCTGGGTGGTCAGTGCCGAGATGAACCTTTACGAGGACGACGAAAACGCCGCTACAAACTGCGAAAAGTTTATTCGAGGAATTGAGTGCAAATAGAGAAAACAGGGCAGGGAGCCGCAAAATGGCGACTGCCCTGTTTTATGCTGCAACGCAAAGACCCCGCTCCGAGGAGACGGAGCGGGTCTTTGCAGGAATTATGTAAAGAAGAGGAGGAAAGCAAATTAAGCAGGGATCTCCTTGAGGCTCTGGAGAAGCAGAGGAACGACCTCGAACAGATCGCCGCAGATGCCGTAATCGGCAACCTCAAAGATGGGAGCGTCCTTGTTCTTGTTGACAGCAATGATACATTCGGAATCCTGCATACCCGCAAGATGCTGGATTGCACCGGAAATGCCGAGAGCGACATAAATACGGGGACGCACGGTCTTACCGGTCTGACCAACCTGATGGTCGGCGGTTATCCAACCGGCGTCTACCACGGCGCGGGAAGCACCTACGACGCCGCCCATAGCAGCTGCCAGCTCCTCTGCCAGCGCAATTCCCTTTTCCACATCGGCGCTGATGCCGCGACCGACGGAAACAATGACCTCGGCGCCGGTGAGATCCACCAAGCGGCGGGTTTCCTTAACGACCTGACGAACCTTGGTGATGCAGTCGGCTTCGCCCAAGGAAAACGCAGGACGCTCCACACGGCAGGCGGCAGCCTTGGCGGAGTCAAAGTCAGCCTTCTTCAGTACGCCGGGGCGCACGGTGGACATGCAGGGACGGAAACGGGGACAGATGATGGTCGCCATCAGGTGACCGCCGAAAGCAGGACGGGTCATCTTCAGGTTGCGGTCATTTTCATCAAATACGGTGTGGTCAACATCAATGGTGGAGCTGGTGCGCAGGAATTCCTTGTACTTGGCAACATCAACATCGAGGTGGGTGCAGTCGGCGGTCAGGCCGGTGTGCAGACGGGCTGCAAGACGCGGACCCAGATCACGACCGATATTGGTGGCGCCGATGAGGAAAATCTCCGGCTTCTGCTCCAGTACCAGATCGGCAATGACCTTGGTGTAAGCATCGGTAGTGTAGTTTTTCAGCAGGGGAGCTTCGCACAGCAGAACGCGGTCAGCGCCATAGCCACCGATCTCCTCGGTGAGGTGGGCGACATCTTCACCCAGCAGAACACCGCACAGTTCGCACTGTAGCTCATCGGCGAGCTTGCGACCCTCGGAGAGCAGCTCCAACACAGTGGGCATCAGTTTGCCCTCGCGCTGCTCGCAGAATACCCAAACGCCCTTGGCGTCTTCAATTTTGATAAGATTAGACATATTGCGCCCTCCCTTAAATCAGATGCTTGGTCAACAGCGTGTTGACCAGCGTGTCGCAGGCTTCCTTGCCGCTGCCCTCCAGCATAATGCCGCCGCCCTTTTGGGGAGGAGTGAAGGACTTGAAGATGTTGGTGGGAGAGCCCTTGAGACCGATGGTGGTGGGATCGATGAGAGCGTCACCGGCAAGTGACTGATAGTCAAAGACCTGCATGGGCTTTTCCATGCACTCCATGATGCCGGCGATGGTCATATAACGGGGAGTATTCAGCTCCTTGATGCAGGTAAGCAGGCAGGGCGTGGGGGCTTCCACCTCCATGTAGCCGTCCTCCAGCATACGCTTGCACACCACCTTGCCGCTTTCTTTCTTCAGCTCGGCAACGTAGGTGATCTGGGGCAGACCCAGCTTTTCAGCGATCTGAGGTCCGACCTGAGCGGTATCGCCGTCGATTGCCTGACGACCGCAGAAGATGATATCATCTTTTTCGATCCCCAGCTTGTGGATAGCGGCAGCGAGGATCTGGCTGGTGGCATAGGTATCAGAGCCGCCAAACTCACGACCGGAGACCAAAACGGCTTCATCGGCGCCCATTGCCAGCAGTTCGCGCTGCATACCGGCAGCCTGCATGGGGCCCATGGTCATTACGACAACTTTGCCTTCACCCAGTTCATCACGGAGCTGCAGAGCAGCCTCTACGGCATTGGCGTCATCGGGGTTAATGATGGTATCCATCGAAGCACGATCCAGCGTTCCGTCCGGCTTAACAGCGACCTTGCCGGAGGTATCGGGGACCTGCTTTACACAAACAATAAATTTCATAAGTCACAGCCTCCTTACAATTACTTTAAGAGCTTTCCGCTGATGACGTGCTGCTGGATCTGACTGGTGCCTTCATAGATGGTAAACACGCGGCAGTCGCGGTACTTGCGTTCAATGGGATAATCCTTGATAAATCCGTAGCCGCCGTGGATCTGCAGGGCCTTTGCTGCAATCTCATTGCAGGCTTCGGAGGCAAAATATTTCGCCATGGAGCATTCCATAGAACAATCCATGCCCTTATCCTTCATTACGGCAGCGTTGTAGGTCATTTCACGGGCAGCGTACAGCTTGGTTGCCATGTCAGCCAGCATAAAGCTGATTGCCTGGAAGTCGGCAATCGCATGACCAAACTGGCGGCGGCTCTTGGCATACTTAATGGCTTCGTCCAGACAGCCCTGTGCCACGCCGATGGATTGAGCAGCAATGCCCAGACGACCGATATCCAGCGTTTTCATAGCGTTGGTAAAGCCCTGCCCCTCTTTTCCCAGCATATTCTCGGCAGGAACGCGCACGTCCTCCAGAACAATATCGCTGGTGGCGCAGCCGATAATGCCCATCTTGTGCTCCGGCTTTCCGCAGGAAACACCGGGAGTCTTCATATCTACGATAAATGCGGAAATGCCGCGCGCGCCCTTGGAGGCATCGGTCTTGGCATAAACAACGGCGTAATCGGAGATAGGAGCGGCAGTGATAAAGCACTTACGGCCATTCAGTACATAATGGTCGCCGTCGCGAACGGCGGTAGTAGTCATACCGGAGGCATCGGAGCCTGCACCCGGCTCGGTCAAGGCGAAGCAGAGACGCTTTTGACCGGTGACAACGGGCTTGAGGTATTTTTCAATCTGTTCAGGGGTACCGGCCATCATAATGGGGCCGCTGGAAAGGGAGTTCGCCGAGGATACATAAATGCTCGCTACGGCGCTGACACGGCTGATTTCCTCCATGACCAGCATGTAGCCAAGGGTATCACCGCCTTGTCCGCCCATGCTCTTGGGGACCTTTACGCCGAAGAAGCCGACTTTCGCCATTTTGTCCAGAACCTCCTGAGGGAAAACGGCGGTTTCTTCAACCTTATCAAGAATCTCCGGAGTAAGCTCGGTTTCGGCAAATTTACGGGCGAGCGCCCGGATCATGCTGTGCTGTTCGGAAAGGATCATAAATAAAAACCTCCTTGCAAAGTTATTGCACAGCTTTATTGTAAATGGAATTGCTTGATATTTACATCGGCTGTAGTAATACTTTTTCTTTCATTCTTGAACGAAAATACTTATTTTCTACACATTTTTTGCTTATGGCAATACAATCTTGGTCAGATAGGGGTTTGACTTGAAGGAAGAGACCGCTTATAATGAATTTGAAATATAAGAAAAGGAGGGTTCGGTGCGGTGGCAAAGCTGTTGGATTATGAATGGAAGTTTCTGCTTCAGCTGGTGTCGCGCATTGATGCGGCGGAAGGCTACGAAGAAACCTGTCGGGTGTTGATGGAGCATCTGCAGACAGTGCTGCCCTTTGACCGTGCTTTTTGCCTGCATATCGGCAGGGAAGAGGGACGGGTAAGCATTTCGGAACCGGTCAATTATCGTTTAAGCGACGACTACTCTGTTTTTCTAAACGGCAGTTATCCCCGTTGGTCAGAATTCATTATGTCGCCATCCAGCATGGTGTTCAGCCAGTCAGAACTGGTGGAGGACGGAGAGCATTGGGAACGCAGCCGTGTTTATCGGGAAATTTGGCAGCCGCGGGACATTTATTGGGGGCTGTTCTCCTCTGTCATCTATCAGGATCAGCCGCTTATTTTGCTGGGGCTGTTCCGTCAGCGGGGCAAAAAGGACTTCTCAGAGCGGGATCGTTTTATCCTTTTGGCTTTGCAGGACGCACTGGAGCAGCGCTTTTCACGGTTGCTGATGAACGAAAAACCTTCAAGTAATCTCGGCCTGAAAAAAGTAATGCTGCCCAAGGCAGCGAGCTTTGGACTGACCAAACGGGAAACAGAAATTACAGACCTTATCTGTCAGGGATATTCCTCGGAGCAGATTTGCGGACAGCTTTACATCTCTCCGGCAACTCTCAATAAGCATCTTTCCAATATCTACTGCAAGACCGGCGTAAAGAATCGGATTCGCCTCATCAGCCTGATGATGGAATAAGGGAAAGACATTGAAAAGCTATAAATAATAAAAGGCAATCTGCCGGGATCAACTCCATGGCAGGTTGCCTTTTTATGTGATTCATTACACTATTGTCCATACGGGTTTTCTTGAAAATAGTGCAGCAGATAGTTTTTGAGCAGGGTGGCGCCATTGGAAAGATAGCCGCTTTGACGCCAGGAAAGCGAAATATACCGGTACATGTGGGCATCGGAGATACGGCGCTGGACAATGCCTCTGCGCCCGGCATTGCTCCATGTGATCTCCGGCATAAAGCAGATGCCAACGCCCAGCTCGATGAGGTCAAGCGTCGTGGAGGGATTGTCGGAGTGCAGAATAACATTGGGCGAAAAGCCTGCCTTTTTGCAGGCGGTGTTGGTCATTTCGGTGAGCTGACGTCCCCGCACCTGCACAAAAGGTTCGTTAGCAATATCCCGCATAAAGATGGCAGGCGCACCGGCAAGAGGGTGATTACGCGGAACAGCAAGCAGCAGCTCCTCCTGAAAAAGCGTGACAACATTCGGGTCATCGGATCGTTCAGTAGAGCCATTGATGCAGATATCATAATTGTCACGATCCGGCATGCTGAAATCATTCTGAGAGATCTGCAATTGAATCTGTGGGTGACGATCTAAAAAACCGGGCAGCACGGTGGTGAGCAGATGAGTGCCGATATTGATGGACACGGATACTGTGGTGGATTCCCGACCGAAGCAATCGGAAAGCTCAGTTTCCATCAGCGAATACTGGTCCAATATTTCATTCGCATACCGCAGCAGGATTCTGCCGCCGTCATTCAGCACAAGGTTTTTGCCGGTTCGCTGGAACAATGAGCCGCCCAATTCATTTTCCAGCGTGCGAATGCTCTTGCTTAGTGCAGATTGGGAAACGAACAGGTTCTTGGCAGCCTTAGACATATTTTGCGTTTCGGCGACCGCTTTGAAGTAGCGCAGAGAAGCCAGATCCATTTGCGACCTCCTTATTTTTCATTATATTTTTCCTCAATACTACATGAATTTCATTAAAAATTCAACTGCGATGTATCTGTAAAAAAATTCAAACAGGGAAAAGCGCACAGAAGATCAGATTAAAATTACGCAAATTCACTACAATTATGACTAAATGGAATAGATAAATAGCCAATAGTGATAACAAAATGCATATTTCGTGTTGCAGCGTGTTTTTTCGTATGCAAGAATGAGTACAGAACATTCAACCGGTGAATGAAATCTAATCAATATCGAGTACAGAGGAGGTATTGCGATGGAGAACATGCCTGTGGTAAAAGAGTTCATTGAGCTTGCCGAGCTGGACTGTGCCTCCCGCCATGAGCGATTGGTTGTGGACGCTGTTACCAAAAAGCTCAAGGAACTTGGATTTACGGTTCGCGAGGACGATACCGCTGCCAAGGTAGAGGGCGAGGCAGGCAACGTTTGCGCCTTTTTGGAGGGCACCGCAAAGGGCTGTGTGCTTTTTGCCGCTCATTTGGATCGCGTGCAGAATGGTTTGGGGATCAAGCCCCGGTTAAAGGACGGCAATCTTGTCTCCGACGGAACGACCATTCTGGCTGCGGACGATCTTTCCGGCGTTGCCGCCGTTTTGGACGGTATCCGCCGTGCGTTGGCAAGCGGCAAGCCCTATCCGCGCATTGAGGTTTTATTCTCGGTCTGTGAGGAAATCGGTGTTCAAGGCACCAAGCATTTGGATACTTCGCTGTTTGAAGCCAAATACGGCTTTGTGCTGGATTCCCCCGGACGCGTCGGACGTGTACTGGATGCCGCAATGGGTAAAGCCGAACTGTTTCTGGACATCAAGGGGAAAGCTGCCCACGCCGCCTACCCCGAGCTGGGCGTCAGCGCGACACACGCTGCTGTTCAGGTGCTTTCCCGAATCGGCGACGGTCGTTTAGATGAGGACACCGTTATTAACTGGTCTTATCTGGTGGCACCCGGCCCCTGCAACGCTGTACCGGATACTGCCAATGCCAAGGCATTTGCAATGAGCCTGCGAAATGAAAAGCTGGAGGCTTATCTGGAACTGTTCCAGAAGACCGCGAAGGAAGTGGCGGAGGAGACCGGTGCAGAGATCGACGCACATTATATCCTTAATTATCCTGCCTTCTTTGTTCCTGCAGATCATCTCCCGATCAAGGTAGCGTGCGAAGCTCTGCACAGTATCGGCGTAGAACCGCGGGTAGAGCATGGCGGCGGCGGACTGGACGCCAACCGACTCAATGGTTATGGCATTGAGTGCATCGGCCTTTCGACCGGCTACAGCAAGAATCACACTGTTAATGAAACGTTGGTCGTAGAGGATCTGGTGAAATCCGGCGAGATGGTGGAAAAGATTATTGAAGCCTGTGCAGAGTAAAAGACAGAGAACAATGTTTCATATTTTAGAAAAGAAGCACTAAGAATAAAGACAGAATAAATGAAAAAGGAGTAAAATTCCATGGATGTTTCCGCACTGAAAAATGGATTTGGCATGTGGCTGGTCTGCGGCATCATGATCGTTGTGATTGTTATTCAGGCACTGCTGTTCCTGCGTACCGCTCGCAGAGAGGCTGACCATCTTGAAATCAGCCGTGAAAGACAGAAGGAGGGTATGCGTTCCGCCCTGATTACCGCTTTTGGCCCCGCCTGTGCACTGGTTGTTATGTGTCTGGCGCTGATGGCGACAATGGGTGGCCCCAACTCTTGGATGCGTATGGCAGATGTAGGCTCCGGTCGTTCCGAGCTGACCGTTGCTACTCTTGTTCAGGATATGGCTGCTGCTGCCGGCGGCGATGTTGAGACCAACACCTTTGTTTATGGCTTGTGGGCACAGGCTGTCCATGTAGGCGGCTGGCTGCTGGGCCCTCTGGTTATGATCCTTTGCATGGGTAAAGTAACCGAGACCATGAACGCCAAGCTGAATCCCAAGTGGATGAAAATCCTCATGAGCGGCGCTCTCGTATCCCTGTTCACCTATCTGCTCACCAATCAGGTCTATGGCAAGGCGAGCCCTTATGCAGTTGCGGCTGTATTCGGCGCAGCGTGCATGTTCCTGCTTAACAAGATATTCGCTAAGAACCGCAGAATGCAGGAGTTTTCCCTCGGTATTTCCATGATCGTGGGTCTGTTGGCTGCCGTTGCGGCAAAGAGCCTTATGGCATAAGGAGGGTTTGTAATGTCTTTTGATAAAAAATGTATGCGTCTGGGCGTTATCACCATGCTGTGCGCACTGGTTGCCAACTTTCTCCCTGTAGCTTATCTGTATATCACCACCGGTGTGGTTCCCTCTGGCGGAGAGATCGGTCAGATTATTGCGATGGTCGCCGCCTCCTTCCTGATCGGCTGGATTCTGCAGCCCATCACCTTCTACCCCGCACTGGGCGTTGGCGGCAGCTTCCTTGCATGGACGACCGGCAACGTGTCCGACCTGCGTATGCCTGCCGTTGCCGCTGCTCAGAAGAGCGCTGATGTAGAGGGCGGTACCGAAGCCGGTAACGTCATTTCCACCATGGCTGTCGCTGTCAGTAACCTGCTTACCGTTGTACTGCTTACCGCTTTTGTTATCCTCGGTTCCACCGTTATTTCTGCACTTCCTGCCAGCGTTACCGCCACCTTCAGCTATCTGGTACCCGCCATCTTCGGTGCGCTTATCTGCGACTACCTGATGAAGAATGTCAAGTACAATGGCCCGCTGTTCATCTCCGGCGTTATTGTTTACATCGTTCTTAAGAAGCTGGGCGTCGCTTCCACCTGGATCACCCTGCTGGTCGTTATCATCGGCTTCTTTGTGTCCCGTCTGGTTTTTGTTGCCGATAATAAGAAAGCAGCCAAGTAACAAAAAATTGAAGGAATATACCCTGTAAAGATTCCCCCGGGCGCCGCCGATAAAATGACCCCCGGTTGGCGCCCGAACTCTTTCCTCTATTTATTGTCTAAGGAGAATAATCGCAATGAACAACAAAGTTTTGGAGGGTATTCGTGTAGTCGACTTGACCACTGCTTATTCCGCTCCGTTTGCTACCATGCAGCTCGCCGATTTCGGTGCTGAGGTTATCAAAGTCGAGAATGCCGCTACCGGCGATCCAGCCCGTACATGGAACCCCATCTACAAGGGCTGGAGCGTGCAGTTCTTCAATATGAACCGCAACAAAAAGAGCATTACCTTGAACCTCAAGACCGATGAGGGCAAGCAGATCCTGTTCGATCTGGTCAAGACCGCCGATGTCGTGGTGGAAAACTTCCGCCCCGGCGTGATGAAGCGCCTTGGCATCGACTATGAGGTGCTGCGTGCCATTAAGCCCGACATTATTATGGCTTCGCTTTCCGGCTATGGTCAGACCGGCCCTTACGCCCAGCGTGGCGCCTACTCCAATTTGGCAGAGGCACTCAGCGGCGTCATGAGCGTGACCGGTTATCCCGATGGTAAGCCCACCGGCTCCGGCGTTGCCTTCGGCGACAGCATCGGCGGTCTGTTTACCGCTTTGGGCATTATGTACGCCCTGTTCCATCGTCAGCGCACCGGTGAGGGCCAGTACCTCGAGGTTTCCATGTCTGACGCTATGCTGCATATGATCATGCAGGGCATTGTGCAGTACACCATGACCGGCGTTGAGCCCGGTCGTATCGGCTGCCGCGACCTTTGAGGGCTACGGCTGTTATGTCAGTCTCGACCTTGAGACATGGTACGGTCCCGTCAATGTCTTTGAGGCGAAGGACGGCTACTGTATTTTGGGCAACACTACCGTCAATAAGTGGGATCCCTTTGCTGAGGCGATCGGTCATCCCGAGCTGATCGATGATCCCCGCTTTGATACCAATGAGCACCGTGTGGAAAATGCGGACGAGCTGTTCGTTTATATCAATGACTGGACGAAGCAGCGCACCCGTGCTGAGATCGAAAAGATCATTGCCGATGAATTCCGTCAGGCATATAGTCCCGTGCTGCGCGTCAGCGAGGTCATCGAGAACGAGCAGTTCCTTGCCCGCGATATGATCGTGGACATGGAGGGTCCCGATGTCGGCAAGTATAAGATGCAGGGGATCCCCATCAAGATGATGGCAACACCCGGCGAAGTCCGTACCAGCGCCCCCGTCTGCGGTCAGGATAACAACGATATCCTAAAGGAATTGGGTCGTACCGAAGAAGAGATCGCCGCTCTTAAGGAGCACGGCGTGATCTGATAGATCATATAAAAGCTACATATCAAGAAAGAAGGAAATTGAAAATGGCTTACGAATTTGTAGGAAAACTTTACGATGAATTTGAGATGAACAAGCAGTACTATACCTCTGCTCGTACCATTACCGAAGCGGACGTTGTCAACTTTGCGGGTCTTTCCGGCGACTTCAGTGCGCTGCACATCAACGAAGAGTATGCCAAGAAGTCCATCTATGGCACCCGTATCGCCTACGGTGCCCTCACCTACATCATCAGCACCGGTCTGGTGTGCCAAACCGGTCTCTTTGATGGCAGCTACATTGGTCTTTTGGGCTGCGAGATGAAGTTTACCAACCCCGTCCGCTTCCAGGATACCATCACCTGCGTGCTGACCCCCGTTGAAAAGCGCTTGAGCAAGAAACCAGGTCGCGGCATCATTCGTTTCCACATTGAAACCATCAACCAGAAGAATGAGGTCGTTGCCGATCAGTATTGGACCATTCTGATGGCAACCGACCGCGAGCACATGGAATAATATCCATTTAACCTCCCACAAAAAAATAGAGATAACAGGGTGTCGATGTAGGGTCGGCACCCTGTTCTTTATTACAAAAAATGAACTTATTAAGGGAGTGACTATTCATGATCAGGACAGCAATCTAATGATCCTGCTGCACAATAGATAGATGAAAAGTCTACCATATTAAGACGAATAAGTTTTTTGACATTTGTTAATTTTTACCCAAACTTTGAACTGCGTACCATATATATACCACAAAAAGTATAAATTGTCCGCAAACTTCGCCTTTACTTCATTCTTAAAATGTTATATAATTATACTCAAATGGTAATAAATATTTCACAAGGAGGCGAATACAGTGCCGATGGAGCCCATCATGGAGGTGCTGAAGACAGAGGAAGAAATGAATTCCAAGCGTGAAAGCGCCGTCACAGAGTGTCGGCAGAAGCTGCTTTTTGCCCAGCGTAGTGCCGAACGCCTGCGGGAACAGGCAAGAGCAGAAGCCGAGGCGGAGGTACGTGAAATGATGTCCGAAGCGGAACGGCAGGCGGCGCAGCAGACCTATAAAGCATTGGAAGCAGCTTCCGCCGAATGGGAGCATAAAAAAGAGGAAGCCCGACAAAGGATCCCGAAAGCGGTCGGGTGGATCGTGGAAAAGGTTGTGGAACGCTAATGGCTATTGTAACAATGCGTCACCTGCGGCTTATTGGGCTGCAGGCGGAGCGGGAAGATATGCTGAGGCGGCTTCAGCATCTCGGCTGCTTGGAAATCACCGAGCCGGAGCCGGCGTCAGATGATCCGCTGTTGGAAAAGCTGCATGTACCGGAGGCAGCGGAGCTGCAAAGGATACGAGAGCAGTACACGGCGGCAGAGCGGGCATTGCAAACGCTGGCAGATCATACCCCAAAGGAAAAGAATGCACTGGAGCCGCTTCCGTTCATTGATGAGCAGGCGTTGACTGATGAAAGCCAGCTGGCTGACGGAAAGAGTGCAGCGGAGCGGTTGAACCGCTGCCGAGAGGAATTGGCTTCCCTGCAGTCGCGCAGCGAAAAGCTGGCGGCAGAGGAGGCTCAGCTTCTTCCTTGGGAGAGTTTCACCATGCCGCTGGAATGCGCTACCACTGAAAAAGTGCTGATTCAAATGGGCACACTGCCCGCCGCAGTGCTGCCGCAGCAAATACATGAGACACTGGATGCGGCCGGAGATCTGTATGAGCTGCGGGAGGTAAGTGCTGACCGGGAGCACCGCTACATGGTGCTTACAGTGCACATTTCCCAGGCGGAAGACCACATAGCCGCGTTGAAGGCATTGGGCTGGAGTCGTGTGACATTGGGTGAACGGACTGGCACTGCTGCTGCCAACTTGTCTGCTCTGCGGCAGGAACAAACGGCACTGGCGGAAAAGAGAGCATTGCTGGAAGAAGCAATTATCCAGTGCGCCAACCAAAAGCCGGAGCTGTGCCAGCTCTCAGATGCCTCCCGCATCGAAATGGAACGGGGAGAGGCAAAAGGACGCACGAGGGAGACTGCTGAAACCTTCCTTTTGGAAGGGTGGTTCCCGGCGGAGAACACCAAGGAACTGGAGATGCTTCTGGGAGGGTGCACCTGTGCTTGGCAGATGACAGATCCCGCCCCGGAGGATTATCTGCGGGTGCCTGTTAAGCTGAAAAATAATCGCTTTACGCAGCCGCTTAATATGGTCACAGAGATGTATTCTTTGCCGGCCTATGGTTCGCTGGATCCTAATCCCTACATGGCACCATTCTTTATTCTGTTTTACGGCATTATGATGGCGGATATGGGTTATGGCCTTTTGATGATGCTGGCATCACTCATTGTGCTGAAGAAGAAACAGCCTACCGGCGGCAGCTACAATTTCTTTGCGCTGCTGGGATTATGCGGCATCTCTACTTTCTTTATGGGTGCATTGACCGGCGGTTTCTTCGGGGATTTCATCCCGCAAATGCTCAAAGTCATTAACCCGGAAAGCACCTTCACCTGGTTCTGGCAGCCGCTTTTCTCTCCCATCAATGATATCATCATGGTAATGCTGGGGTCGCTCGCCTTGGGCTGTGTGCAGATCCTTGTCGGTATGGTCATCGGTTTTATCTACAAGCTCAAGCATGGCGAGATTGCGGAAGCCTTGTGCGAAGAGGCGGCATGGTGGGTTATCATCGGCTGCGGTGTGGCACTGGGCGTTACCGGAAATAAAGTTTTCCTGTGGGTGCTTTTGGCGGTGCTGGTCATCAGTCAAAGCTACGGAAAAAAGGGTATCGGAGGAAAGATCGTCGGGATCGGCGGTTCAATTTACAACCATATTACCGGTTATTTTGGCGATATCCTCTCTTATGTGCGTCTGATGGCGCTGATGCTGGCGGGAGCCGTTATTGCACAGGTCTTTAATACTCTGGCAGCTATCCCTGGCAATCTGATTGTATTTATTATTGTATCGCTGTTGGGCAATGCTCTTAATTTTGCCCTGAACCTGCTGGGGTGCTATGTGCATGATATGCGGCTTCAGTGTTTGGAATTTTTCAAGTATTTCTATCGGGACGGCGGGCGTGCTTTCCGCCCCGTTGCGGCAGAACTCAAATATTACAGAATAGCAGAACAATAAAAAGGAGCGTATAGACTATGAATTTTTTGGAATCTTTCGGCGGATTGGCACTGGCGCTGCTGGGCGGCGGTTTGGCAGCAGGACTGAGCTGTGTCGGCTCGGCAAAGGGAACCGGTATGGCAGGTGAAGCCGCTGCCGGCCTGATGTGCGAAGATCCCGGCAAGTTTGGTAAAGCAATGATTTTGCAGGTGCTGCCCGGTACGCAGGGTCTGTATGGTACCGTCGTGTGGTTTTTCTCCATTTATGCCATTGGCCTTTTGAATGGCAATACCGACTTGAGCGTGATGGAGGGCTTGCGCTGCTTTGCGGCCTGCTTGCCTATGGCGTTGGGTGGTCTGCTCTCAGCCATTGCACAGGGGCGTGTGGCGGCTGCATCCATTAATATTCTGGCGAAAAAGCCTTCCGACTGGTCCAAGGGTCTGGTACTGTGCGGCATTGTGGAGTTTTATGCAATTCTTTCGCTGCTGGCTTCGATGCTGATGCTGTACTTCCTGTTCCTGGCGTAAGCAAAACGGGAGAAAGGAGCCCTTATGGAAGGAATCGAAAAGATCACCGCGCGCATCATTGAGGATGCCGAGCGGGAGATTGCCCAAATGCAGCGGGAAAATGAAGAAAAGATCAATGCCTTGACGGCGGAAGCCCAGTCGGCGGCGGAGCAGGAGAGCCTGGAGCTGCTGACCCGCGGACGCCGTGCGGCGGAGGAACGGCGGGAGCGCCTGTCATCTTCGGCGACGGTGGAGTGTCGCAAGATGGAATTGGCAGCTAAACAGGAATTATTGAATGAAGCTTTTGCGGTGGCGGTGGAAGAGTTATGCCACTTGCCTCGAGAAAAATATCTTGCGCTGATCGCTTCACTAGCTGCGGAAGTGGCCGAAGGAGGGGAGGAGATGATCCTTTCCCCACAGGATGCAAGTGAAATTGGACCAGAGGTTGTACTGCTGGCGAATACCGCCTTACGCGAAGCAGGTAAACCGGGAAAGCTGACCCTTAGTGCCGAGCCCCGTTCTATTCCGGGCGGATTTATCCTCAGCCACGGTGATGTAGAGCTGAACTGTGCCTTTGATACCCTGGTGCGGCTGCAGCGGGAAAAGCTGGAGAAAGAGGTCGCTGCGATCCTCTTTCCCGTACAGTAAGGAGGGGCTGCGATGACCCCCATCAAGGATACTGACTATTTGGCGGTCTCAGCGTGGCTGCATGCAATGGAGACCCGCCTGCTGACTCCGGAAAAGGTAGAGCGTCTACTGGAAGCAGCCAGTGAGACGGAAGCCCGTAAGCTGCTGACGGAATGCGGTTATGCCGAAGCTCTCCCACTGGAGGAAGCGCTGCGGGAGCATCGGGAAACGCTCTACAAAGAGCTGGCGGCTGCTGTGCCGGATCCAAGGCTCATTGAGCTATTCCAGCTCAAATACGATTACCATAACATCAAGGCGATCCTAAAGGCAGAACGCCGAGGAATTTCGCCGGAAGCATTTCTGCTGCCAGGCGGTCGGTATGATGCCGCTCAGCTGCAAAGCGAATGGCAGCAGGAGCATATGTTCCAGGTAAGTGATACAGCCCGCCGTGCGGCGCAGGAAGCAGCAGCTCTTCTGCGGGAAAATGATCCGCAAGGTGCTGATCTACGGTTGGATGCTGCTTGTTATGATGAAATGCGCACTTTGGCTGAGGAAATGAAAAGCAACTTTTTACAGGGGTATGTGCGGCAGCTGATTGACGCCGCAAACCTGCGCACCGCCGTACGGGCCGCCCGCAGCGGCAGCAGCGAGGTGCTGCCCCGTGCCCTTTTGGAGGGTGGCAGTGTTTCCCCCCACGGCATAATGATGACAGAGCCTGGAAAGCTGGGCGAGCTGTTTGGTGCGGGGGCGCTGGAAAAGGCGGCAGCTTTGGGCGCCGCGGCAGCGGGGGGCGGTTCGCTTACCGCCTTTGAAAAAGCCTGTGACGAAGCGACCGATGCTTATCTGGCGGCAGCCCGCCGTACCCCCTTCGGGGAGGAAACGGTGCTGTGCTACCTTGCCGCCGTGGAAAATGAGATCACAGCCATTCGCATTATAATGACCGGCCGGCAGGCGGGGCTTTCGCCCGAAATGATCCGCAGCCGGTTGAGAAACGCAGGATAAAGGAGGCGCCCTATGTATAAAATTGCCGTGCTGGGCGATGCCCAGAGCGTACAGGGCTTTGCGGCGCTTGGCTTGCAGGTATGCCCGGCCGAAAATGCCGAGCAGGCCCGTCCCATCCTGCACCGGCTGGCCAAGGAGGATACAGCCATTATCTACATCACCGAACAGTTAGCGGCTGGTCTTACAGCGGAATTGGACCGTTACCGCAAGTCGGCCACCCCTGCCATTATCCTCATCCCCGGCAAAGAGGGAAGCCTCGGACTGGGGATGCAGCAGGTGAAAACCACGGTGGAGCGTGCTGTCGGCGCCGACATCATTTGAGGAAAGGAAGAAAAGCCCCATGGGAAAAATCGTTAAAGTCTCCGGGCCGCTGGTGGTTGCCACCGGCTT
>ENA-ORMS01001595-ORMS01001595.1-human-gut-metagenome-genome-assembly--contig:-NODE-1595-length-18025-cov-8.125431_pt1 | contig 18025 bp, 17 predicted proteins | sample MGYA00242104_ERZ508997 | MGnify/ENA primary metagenome ERZ508997 (study PRJEB26280, sample SAMEA2338704) | human gut metagenome | biome: human gut; feature: human-associated habitat; material: faeces... | reverse complement strand
GGGAGCCGATTCGCTGTCGGCTGTTTGCAGATCGCTGTGGCCACGGGCGCGAGGCAAATCTGGCCGATTCATAAAACGATCAACACGGCACAAGGGAGTGGTATACCCATTTCCCTGTGCCGTTACTTACAAACGGGAGGGAGTACAAATGAATCAACCAATCAAACGCGGAGAAATCTACTGCGCCGATCTGAGCCCGGTTGTGGGCAGCGAGCAGGGCGGCATCCGACCGGTTCTCGTGCTGCAAAATGACACCGGCAACCGTCACAGCCCGACGACCATCGTTGCGGTTATCACGGGCTGCCCGACGAAAGCAGAGCTGCCGACGCATGTGGCCGTCCGCGCCAACGGTCTGCGCTGCGATTCCGTCGTTCTTCTGGAGCAGATCCGCACGCTGGACAAATCCCGCCTTGGCGTTCGCCTCGCCCGGCTGGATAAGGAAACCATGGGCAGGATTGACCATGCGCTAATCGCCAGCTTTGGAATCAAATACATGGAGGGATTGCTGTGAGGCAGGAAGAATCGACCGAGCTTGCGGCCTTCGCTTACAGTGTCGGACTGCTTCAGCTTCTGCAAAAGCTGGACTTGCTCAGCGAAGCCGAGGTCGCCGAAATTACCGCGCTCAGCGCTGCACGATATCATACAACGCAGCTTTATATAAAGCCAAAAAAAATAAAAAATAACACTGGATAGTTCCGAACCTTTGTGGTATTGTCTGTGTTACAAAAAAGGAGGGAGCGTCCCATGAAAACAGTCACCGAGATCACGGCAGAGAAGAAAGAAGCGTCAGAGATCCGGCTGGCGGCGTACTGCCGGGTGTCTAGCGCTTCTGCGGATCAGCGCCATTCCTTTGCCGCGCAGATCCAATACTACGCCGACTACGGCAAACAGAACCCGCAGTACAAGCTCGTGGATGTCTACGCCGATGAGGCCGTCACCGGCACCTGTGCCGAGAAGCGCGACGATTTCCTGCGGCTTATGCGGGACTGCAGGAAAGGCAAGATCGACCGCATCATCGTCAAATCCGTCTCACGCTTTGCGCGCAATACGCAGGAACTGCTTGCAGCACTGCGGATGCTCTCGGAGCACGGCGTCAGCGTGTTCTTTGAGGAACAGGGCATTGACACCGCCCGAATGGACAATGAAATGATTATCACATTCCCCGGTATGGCCGCACAGCAGGAAAGCCTGGCCATATCGGGGAATGTGCGTTGGAGCTACCGGAAGCGGATGGCATCCGGGGAGTTTAACTGTACCTATCCCGCTTATGGGTTCCGCCTGATCGACGGGAAATTGCAGATCAATGAGACGGAGGCTGCCGTTGTCCGGCGTATTTTTGCGCTGTATCTGCAAGGACTGGGCAGACAGGCGATTGCCGATGTGCTCAATCAGGAGAGTATCCGCACGCGCCGCGAAGGGAAACAATGGCGCGCTACCGGCATCAGCTATCTGCTCGGCAACGAACGCTATGTCGGTGACGCGCTGCTGCAAAAGAAGTATACAACGCAGACCCTTCCCTTTCGTGAAAAATACAACCATGGGGAATTGCCGCAATACTATGTGGAAAATAGCAATCCGGCGATCATCAGCCGCGAGGACTTCGCGGCGGTGCAGGCGCTGCGGAGGCAGCGTCAGCAGGTGTGGCGTACCGACAGAGGAAAGCACCGCCTTTCCGGTCTGCTGCGTTGTCCGGATTGCGGAAGGAGCCTGCGCCGGCTCTGCTGCAACGGCACTGCCTACTGGAGCTGCGCTTTTCAAAACTCCGGCGCTTCGACCTGCCGGAAGGTGCGAGTCCGTGAGGAAGAGGTCATAAATACATTCTCCCTGCTTTTGCGAAAGCTGCGGGCCAATCGGGAACATATTCTTTTGCCACTGATTCAGCAGCTTACGCTGGTGAATGAGTATTCCTGTGGAAATCAAGTGCGGCTGCACGAAATTGACAAGGTGCTGGCGGACCGCAGTGCGCAAAAGCTGGTTGTCACACGGCTGCATACCAAGGGAATTTTGACTGCATCGGACTATGCGGCGCAGGCGGACGTGTTGGACGACGCAATCAATCACCTTCGGCTTGAACGGCGAAGACTTCTGACAGAAGCGGAAAACGATGGGCAACTCGATGACCTGAAAATACTGAATCAGCTTTTGGAAACCGGCGAGGATGACGAAGGCATTCTGGAGCAGATCATTACGGAAATTGCCGCAGTTCGTAATGAGGTACTGCGCTTCAAGCTGCTCGGCGGCTTGGAGCTTACAGAAATAATTCCGGAGAAAGGACGCTGTACAAACGCATGAAAAACAGGATGCTTCCCTTTGGCTATGCCTATAATCATGGCGCGGTGGCCGTCAATGCCTGCGAAGCGGCAGTGCTTGCAGAAATCTTTGAACGGTATCTTTCCGGGGCCTCTCTGCTGCAAATCGCGCGGGAATTAAACGCACGGCGGGTTCCTTACGCGCCGGGAATTGAAAACTGGAATAAAGCGCGGCTAATGCGAATGCTGGAGGATCCCAGATATACCGAAAACGATGAATTTCCGCAACTTCTTAGCAAGGAGCGCGCCGCGGAACTCAAACGCACAAAGGCAGCGCGTAACACACAAAGCGCAATTGACCGCACCCAGCCGGTGTATCATCTCTGCGTGCCAATTCTCTGCCCCAATTGCGGTAGCCCGATGGGCAGACGCAGTAACCGCGAGTGCAGAATCTCCCAGCGCTGGGCGTGCAAAAATCCGCAGTGCCGTACATGGATCGGCATTACGGATGAAGCGCTGCTGGGAGGAATTACAGATCTCCTGAACGGCATGATCGCCCATCCGGAGCGGCTTCAAGCCACGACAGACGCTTATAGTCCGGGCGAAGCCGTGCAAAGGCTGGAAGCCGAAATCCGGCAGACGTTGGAGCGCGGGATGTTCGATAAAGCCATCCTCCGCCAGAAAATTCTGGATTGTGCCGCACGCAAGTACAGTGAGATTGGGGATGCTGCCTATCTGACGGAAGCATTGAAAGCGGGCCTGGAGCAATCCGGTCCGCTTTCGGCATACTCGGAGGCTTTGACCCGCCGCTGTGTCAGGGCAATCCTCCTGCAAGCGGACGCGACCGTGCGCCTTACGCTGGTCAACGGCCAGACCATCGGGAAGGAGGAAAGCAGATGACACAAACCGGCAAGGTGGTGCGGGTCATTCCAGCGGACGTGACAAAGCAGACCGTCCGTGCGTCCTACGAGCAGATTCCGGTCGCGGCCTACTGCCGGGTATCGACCAAACAGGAAGAGCAGCTCAACAGCTACGAGGTGCAGAAGCAGCACTATGAAGAACTGATTCTTGCGGAGGCCAAATGGCGTCTGGCGGGCATTTTTGCCGACCGCGGCATCTCTGGCACCAGCCTGAAAAAGCGCGACGAGTTTAACCGCATGCTTCGTCTCTGCCAAAAGGGCAGAATCAAAATGATCATCACAAAATCCATCAGCCGCTTTGCGCGCAATACGCTTGACTGCATTGCCGTCACGCGGAAGCTCCGCGAGATCGGAGTGGATGTCTACTTTGAGGAGCAGAATCTGCACAGCATCGACGCGTCCTCGGAGTTTTATATCTCCATCTACGGCAGCGTCGCGCAGAGCGAGTCGGAAAACATCAGCGCCAATGTCAAATGGGGCAAGGCGCAAAGCGCCAAGAACGGCAATGTGTCCTTCAACTACAAGCACTTCCTCGGCTACCGCCGCGGCGAGGACGGCACACCGGAGATCGTTCCGGAAGAGGCGGAGACAGTCCGCACCATCTATAGCCGCTTCCTCGCGGGCGACAGTCTGCACGACATCGCCGTCCATCTGGAGGCGCAGAGCGTCCCCTCGCCCGGCGGGAAGCAGGCGTGGCGGGAAACGACCATCCGTTCAATCCTCTCGAACGAAAAATACAAGGGCGACGCGGTGCTGGGCAAGACCTATGTGGAGAATTGTCTGACCAAGCGCATCAAGGCCAACCGCGGCGAGCGGCAGAAATTTTATGTGGAAAACAATCATCCTGCGATCATTGACGCCGGAACATTCGCGCGCGTGCAGGAGGAGCTGGCGCGGCGGGGCAGCAAGCAGAAGGTCAAGCAGGTCGGCACCAAAACCGAGCAGGGCAAGTATTGCGGCAAATACGCGCTGACGGAGCTGCTGGTCTGCGGTGAATGCGGCACGCCCTATCGCCGCTGCACATGGACGGCCAGAGGGGAGCGAAAGATCGTCTGGCGGTGCATCAGTCGGTTGGACTACGGCAAAAAGTACTGCCATCATTCGCCGAGCCTTGAGGAAAGCGCGGTGCAGCGCGCAATCATGGAGGCAATTTCCACTGCGGCAAGGCAGAACGCTGACGTCCTGCAAACGCTCAAGCTGCACATTGGGATGGGGCTGCACGGCGAAGCCTGCGAGGATCGGACGATGGATGTTCAGATTCGCATTGCGCAGATCGATGCCGAGTTCAGCGCCATGCTCGACGCCGTCTCAGCCGAGAATGGCGGAGGAATTGACGAGGCGCATGTTACCGCGCTGATGGAGGAAAAGCAGCGCCTGACCGAGCAGCTTGCACAGCAGGCCGACGCGCAGCAGACGCAGACGAGACTGCACTCGCGTCTTGATGAAGTGTATGCCGCCCTCGACGCACTGCAAAACCACCCGCTTGCCTATGACGATTACCTCGTCCGCCAGACCCTTTCGCGCGTGATCGCCGTGTCGAAGCACCTGATCCGGGTCGTCTTTCCGGACGGCCTGGAGGTAGAGCAGGAGGTGGAAAACGGCAGATGATTCTCAGAGAATAAGGTATAAATCACTCTGAAAAGAATATTTTTCAACGGTTTTCTGTTGACATTTTCTTTTGTGCGGAATATAATAATAGCGGAAGGTGAGCGTCATCTCACCAGTGCGGCTGGCACTTAAAATCCGAAATGGATGCAGGACCTGTGTGCCTGAGCGTTGGCGGACAACGGAAAAACCCGATAAAGAACCGGAGTACAAAACTCCGGCTGTTGGCGGACAACAGAAAAACCAGTCATTTTAGGAGAGGCCAGTAATACTGCGGTATTACGGTCTCTCCTTTTTTGCAAGAAAGAGAGTGTCCCAATGGCATGAAACATTATACGAAAGCGCAAGCGATTGCAGTCGTTGTTGCCTGTGCGGAAAAGTATCGCAGTGAACTTGCAAATCGGAATATTCTATTTATATGCCAAGATAAACATAGGAGAATATCTGCAATAGAGTTTTCGTTTGATGCAAGCAATTTTATGCATTTGACGGGCTTGAAAACTAAAAAAAACGGCAGAACAAAGACGGTTCAAATGATACTATCAGCGCAAAAGAATTCTATGATAAATGTCTTTCACATCGCTTGAGCGTCGATGATTTTGAGTTTGCTGCCGATGGAACGACAGCTCTTAAACTGGATGTCTTGCCTAAGCTGCTTTCTGGTCATCTTTCGGCAACGATGATCGGTGATTACAACTCCTGTAATCCGCGGCTGATAACGGATAAACTTGCAGGCGGAACGACTGCGTGTATGGGCTTTGTTACCACAGGCTCCAAGCGGCGTTATGTTCCAAATACGATTTTGGAGCTCGATATGCGCGACTACGTCTGCAATCAGGTTCGCGTGATTGCGGCTTACCGTAAGCCGATGAATAGCGAACGCTACGAGAAGGCTACATATTTTGCGAAGAAAATCGATTGGGACTTGATTATTTTTCCAGATGAGTACTCGTACTTGCCCAAGCCAACTCCAGTTGCTCCAGTAAAATAGAATCCTGTTTTTTGGCGGCGTATAATCAGAAATCTGATGGTTGAAAATCGTATTTTGTGGGTCAATGGGAGAGGTTGGGATTATTACTTGTGGACACCTTGTAAGTTATAAAACTATAATGCTGTAGGAGAAACGCACATGGATACTTTGTCAACTAGAGATATTCTTTATATAATAGCAGATTTTTGGTTTATCCGCCCGGCGCTTCAGGCAGTTGTCTTTAATAAGCTATTTTATGATGGATACGTCTGTTGCAATGAAGGATTATACCCCAGTAATAAGGAAACTCTGCAAAAACGGCTTAAAGGGACGGAGTTCTATCCTTTGATAGAGAAAAATCCTATTAATCTACAAGAACTCTATAATAAGTGCCTTTCTATGCCGAAACAAGAACGATTAATGACACATGATGAACATCAAAGCGTTGTATATATACTGTTACAGGCGGAAAAGAGAACTGAGTCTGAGTCAGTTCGGCTTATGCGCCTTTTAACTCACTACTTTGGCACAACGCGGTTTCACCAACACGGGAATTTTATTGTCGCAGACGATGTTGAGCTAATAAAAGTAGATTCATTGGATCAATACGTTAAAGAGGTAATGGAGTTCCCAGATAATTACAACCTACTTTTCAGGGGGCACACAAATATAAACTATGAAATCAAGCCTTCGCTATTTAGAGCTCCGCAGTTTTACAAGAATGAATATATGATGTATCAGGAACTGGTACTTCGGTGTCCGGATGATTTTCTGAGATGCGATACGCATCTGGATTTTTTAGTTGAAATGCAGCATTATGGACTGCCTACGAGGTTACTTGATTTCTCGTTTAATCCTCTGGTTGCACTCTATTTTGCTTGTGAGACAAGGAATAATACGGGCGAAGTCATTGTATATGCCGTGAAAAATGAGAGCATTTTATACGCAAAAGATAAGACCGTCACTATGCTTTCGTGCCTTCCTATGATGAAATATAAAAAACAGTGTGATATTTGTAATGCAATGAGTGCAGCCAATTCGCGGGTTATTCAAGAAAAAGATTTTGGCGAGTACTGGAATGAGCTCCGTATGGAACTTCCTCAAATTGATTCTTCATTTGACAGCAATCTCCTGAGATGGCCAGTGTTTGTAAAGCCCACTCGAAGTAACAGAAGGATTACGCATCAAGAAGGAGCCTTCCTTTTATGGGGTATTAACTCAGTTATCTATTCTCAATCGGAAGAAATCGGCTCCAACTTCATAGGAGACCAAGAAAAGTATCGTTTTAGCAAGGCTGAGAAAAAGAGAATATACTATATTCCTTCTTCTAAAAAGGAAGCGATTCTGAAATCGTTAAATCGCTTGGGCATTAATACGGCCTACATATATCCGGAAATTGATGACGTAGCTGCATATATCAAAAATTCCATGCAGTGATATTTGAATTTCATTTGACGTTGGAAACACTGGCATGCGCGAAATGCCTTGAATGTTGAAGTGATTTCTTGAATTGCTCTGCGATGATGTGCTATACTGTAGATGGTACGTATGTTGTAAAATGCATGTAGACACCGTTGGAAAGAGGATGGAAATATGAGTTGCAAGCTGACAATTGAACAAATCTGCACCATGACGGAATCTCCGCTGTTTGACCGCAAGAGCGCTCGCATCGACGCAAAGACGCTTGCGATTCATTTAATTGCCTTTGCCAATGCGGACGGCGGCGTGATTGCGGTCGGCGTGGAGGATGACGGTACGATGACCGGCATTGATGCCTATCAGGAACATATCAACGAGCTGCTGCGTGCGCCGTTTGACTACTGCAAACCATCTGTCCAAATTGAAACCGAACTGCTTGCCTGCACCAACAGGGACGGTAAGCCGGACCACATTCTGCTGATTGAGGTTTTGCAGAGCAACGAGCTTCACGCCAATCAGGCGGACGATGTTTTCTTCCGCGTCGGGGATAGATCCAAGAAGCTCAATTTCGACGAACGTCTCCAGCTCATGTATGCCAAGGGCACACGATACTTTGAGGATACCCCTGTCCCAGACGCGGCGATGGAGGACATTGACCTCGACTTCGTTCGGGAGTACACACAGAAGCTCGGCTATCGGAAAAGCCCGGAGGAGTACCTGCGGGAGAACAAAGAATTTATCTCTACCAAGGGCGGCAAGGAAGAAGTCAGCACCGCCGCCATGCTGCTGTTCGGCAAGAATCCGAAACACTATTTCCCCCGCGCCCGCATCCGCTTTGTCCGGTACGAGGGAACAGAAGCCAAGGTCGGCGTGGAGATGAACGTCATCAAGGACGTGGTGTTTGAGGGGCGCATCTTGCATGTCATCGAGAAGGCGTTGGAGTTTGTGCGCAGCCAGATTAAGGAGCGTACCTACCTCGGCGCAGACACCCGCTTTGTCACCGAGCCGGAATACCCGGAGTTTGCCTGGAAAGAGCTGATCGTCAACGCCGTTGCGCACCGTGATTACAGCATCAAGGGGACGGATATCCAAATCAAGATGTTCGATGACCGGCTGACGGTGGAAAGCCCCGGCACACTGCCCGGCATCGTGCGTCTGAACAATATGCGGCATGTCCACTTCTCACGCAACCCGAAAATTGCTCAGTTCCTGCATGAGTACGAATATGTGCAGGAGTTTGGCGAGGGCGTAGACCGGCTCTATGAGGTCATGGAAACAGCAGGACTTCCGCAGCCGGAGTATCGCGTGGAAGCGTTTATGCTCTATGCGACGATTCGGAATACTCCTCGTGCGGAGCAAGAACTTGGGCCCTCGAAACAGGATAGGACCCAAGTTAGGACCCAAGTTGAGACCCAAGTTAGCACACAGAAAAAAATCTTGGCGTTCTGCTCGTCGCCGCACAGCAAAACCGAAATTGCCGAACATTGCGGATATAAAAATACCAAAGGCTTTACCGCGCGCTATCTGAAGCCCCTGCTGGAAAGCGGGCTACTCCAGATGACCATTCCCGGTAAACCAAACAGCCGAAGCCAGAAGTATGTTGCTGTCAGGACAAAATAGAGCTATCACTTGTGATGTGACTTTTTGCGCGAATATAATCTGCTCAGCCCCAATATATGAGCACGGGAACCGCGTACAAGCGGTTCCTGTGCGTTGTCCTATCTATGGAAAAGTGATTTATGACTATAGTTTTCGACAGCTTGTTAGGAATTGCTTGCGAGTTGGCACTTTTTGTAAGAATTATCTTTAATAAAGTGATTGACTGAAAGGAATATTTTAAGAAATCATTACTTTTCTACAATTTGCATGTGATGACATACCTGCATGGAGAGGAGAAATCTCTGAGAAGAATATCGGTTCGGTATTGAAGAATAACAGTTACGCATTAAATAGTTAATCTTGTGTTGCATAATGTCGTTTAAAATGGTATAATGAACATATCTAAGAATATTTGCACATTGGATATTGGGATACCTATGTATAACAAGCCGCTGGTGCTGCTCTTGCAACTTCCAAGAATGGGTTGACCATCTTTTTAACAAATACTATGTCGCCCCTATTTTGCTTCTTTGTGAGGTTTGCAAGGTAAATAAGAAAAAATTGATACAATAAAGCGAGGAGGAAGAAAATTATGCGAAAAGCTCTATGTGTAGGGATTGATAGCTATAGAAACATATCCAATTTGCACGGGTGTGTTAATGATGCCAATTCTGTGAAAGCCGCTTTAGAGCGAAACGGAGATGGGACGCTAAATTTTGATGTTAAACTTTTGTGTGCTTCAAGTGAGACTTCTTACATTTCGAGAGGGAAACTAAAGGATGCTGTTGAGGGCTTGTTTAAGAGCGACGCAGAAATCGCTGTGTTCTATTATTCTGGTCATGGGTCGTTTGATACTACGGGAGGGTATCTTTGCACAAGCGAGATTAACCGTGCCGATGATGGCTTGTCTTTAAATGACATTATGGGGATCGTATCGCAGTCAAAAGCACAAAATAAAATTGTTATTCTTGATAGTTGCTTTAGTGGTGCAATTGCTAATCCCACAGAGATGCCAAATTATTCACTACTAAAAGAAGGTACAACAATTTTAGCCGCATGCGGAGAAAGTGAATATGCTACAGAGGAAAACGGCCAAGGCGTTTTTACTTCACTACTGGTTGAAGCATTATACGGTGGCGCAATGAACCTTCTGGGTGAAGTGTCCCCTGGTAGCATTTACTCTTACATTGATCGATCGCTTGGTGCGTGGGAACAACGCCCTGTGTTCAAAGCAAATATCAAGAGTTTTGTTTCACTTAGAAAAAATGTGCCGCCTATTCATATTACGGAATTGAGAAGGTTGACGGAAATATTTCCAAATCCGTATGATGAACTTGCGTTAGATCCAACTTTTGAACATGATAAGCATGAAGCAGATACACAAGAGGTAAACAAGACGAATGAAGAAATTTTCTCTGTTCTTCAACAATATGTAAAACTTAATTTAGTTGTTCCTGTCGGAGAAGCTCATATGTATTATGCGGCGATTAACCGAAAGTCCTGCAAATTAACAGCCCGTGGTCAGCACTATTGGAATCTAGTATACAAAAACACGATTTAGAAGGAGGGAATGTTATGAGAATTAATGTTTTTATTCCACACAGATGGAACAACGGTGATTATTCCGAGATTAGTTCGTTGCTTGACAGAACAAAGTATGTGATCAGTGACTATTCTGTCCCTGCCACTTCGCCCTTCGACAGTATAGATAAAAGGTTTAATGTAGATCCTCAGATACAGAAGCAAATTAAATATGCAAGTGTAGTGGTATGCTCGAATCGTCCTGCAAACAACGGCGGTATGTCTATAGAAGAGATTAAATTTGCAGTTAATATTGGAAAGCCTGTGGTTGCGGTTAAAATAACTGATAATACAAGCCGATATATTGACGAATTGAGAATTCCGGTCATTGCCAAACGTAAGGATTCTTTAGAATTATGGATTAGGCAAAATGTGTAATTGATATAATTTTGCTATTCCGCAAGTTAATTCCGCCCGCATCGCGCTGATTTCCCAAAGTGTATTTTTTCGGGTTTAGTTCACGTTTATTTGTAGTTTAATGCAGCAAATGCATTCAAGAATCATATAATTAATGAGGGAAGAAAGAAGGCTTTTTAATGGGAGCAAATAAAACAAGCAAAGAGGTTGTTTCATTTCCTCTAAATGAAACAACAAAACCAAGATTTAATGCAAATCAAATTCAGATAGACGTCTCCAAGCGAATTGTAGATGCTGGAATTCCGAAACCTACACATAAACTGGTGGTTGGGAGGTCTGGAAAAATTGGGTACGCAAAATGATGTTTATCGCTTTCAAGAAATTCAGAACAAATACGATGATGGTGTAAACTCTACTTCGATCAATCCATATAGGACAGAGTATAGACGTGACTACGCACGGGTATTGCATTGCCCATCTTTCCGAAGACTTGAGAATAAAACGCAGTTGTTTCCAAGTCAGGAGAGTGATTTTTTTAGAAATAGATTAACTCACTCATTAGAAGTGGCACAAATTGCTCGTAGTATTGCATGCAAGTTTAAAGCCCAATCCCCTGAATGTGAATTCATTGAGCCTGATGTTTGTGAAGTTGCAGGTCTAATTCATGATATAGGACATCCGCCGTTTGGCCATAATGGTGAAAGAGCGCTAGATGATTGCATGAAGGACTGCGGAGGATTTGAAGGAAATGCGCAGACATTACATATTATTCTTAGACTAGAAAAGAAAGAAAAGCCGACTGATGTTTTTGATGCCAGCGGCAACGATTGCAGATGTGGATTAAATTTGACAGCAAGATCCATTGCCGCAGGGCTTAAATATGATCATGTTATTCCGGTTTTTAGGGATGCCTCTGCGGGGTTGCAAAAAGGGTATTACCAGTGCGATAAGAATATCATCGAATCAGTAAAGAAAAAACTGGTTGGGGACATGAATCACAGCCCCTTTAAAACAATAGAATGTGCTATTATGGATATTGCTGACGATATTGCATATTCTACTTATGATTTAGAGGACGCATTTAAGGCTGGATTTCTAACCCCTTATGAAATGATGGCTGCTGTTGATACCATATATGAGCAAATATCTACTAAATTAAAAAAAGACAATATTATTGCTGATGCAAATGAATGCAGGACAAGCATAATCAGACTTTTTTCGGATGTTTGGAAAGATTCTCTTGCTGCACAAAAACGAATTAAAACATCAGATAAAGACTATGCGCCTAAAACGCTTACTAATTTCTTGAATTCCTATCTGTATTCCAAAGAATTTGCATCAAACGGGTACCTCAGGAACAAGTTTTCATCTTACTTAGTCAGTCGGTTTATTTCTGGAATATCAGTTGATTTAGATGGTGCGTATCCAATTCTATCAAAAGTTGAAGTGGATAGTGAGACAAAGCTATTAATAAATGTTCTTAAGCATTTCTCATATGTTTACCTTATTAACTCATCTAGGCTCAAAGTTGTTGAGAATCGTGGATATGAGATAATTAAGAAAATGTTCGAACGGCTTACGGAGAAAGATGGATACAGGCTTTTACCAGAGGATTTCCAGTCGATTTACTTTCAAGCAAAAACGGACGAAGGAAAGCGTAGAGTAATATGTGACTTTGTTGCGGGAATGACGGATAGATATGCAGTAGAATTCTACGGAAGACTGTTTTCTCAAAATCCGCAAACTATTTTTAAGCCATTGTGATATCCCAACGGAGTCCATGATGAGCGAGGACGTGCGCAAGCGGGAGCTTGCACCGCTTCAAAGCATCCGCGATAACTATGAAAAAGTCGTGTTGTCCCTTGAACTGGGCCTTGATGCCTCCTACGACGGTATCAAATCTGAAAACCTTATCGACTGGCTGCTCGGCGAGTAAGCTCTGCATTTTCAGATCATGATGGTTCAAAATCATGCGGTCGAAACCCAAATGCATCTCTTTCATAGTGCAGTGACAGAAAAAGAGGACGAAAAAGATATCCTCACGAAAAACCCCGAGTTTCTCGGGGCTTTTTGCTGTCCAAAGGCCGTTTTTTCGGATCGCGTTTTTGTAGATGTAAAACTGCTGTTTTCCCGTTGTCAGGAGATTTGAACTCTCACCAAACCCAATATTACGATCTTTCAGCAGATGTGAACCAATATCCATCTGCTTTTTATTCTCTAAAACAATTGAATTACCACGATATACCCTGCCCTGGCTTGAAAAAGTCGGGGCTTTTTTTCTCAGCGAAAGGAGGGCAAACCCATGAAATCATTTAGAAGCAACACCCACCGCAGAGTGTTTCTGGAGGCCAGCAGGAACATGAGCTCCGGCAATTATGCCGCGCTTGCGGCAGTGTATCTCCTGACCGCTGACTGCAAGCTGTGGAATCAAGTCAAGCATTGCATGTTCAAGCATGTGAAATTCAAGATCTGGAATGAAACCGATGGTTATTGGGTCACTGCCACCCGGAATGACGCGGAGGGTGTGTATTATGTCACAGGTCATGTCACCGAAGAAGCCGATGCCACCGTGTTCTATCCCGTCACTTCCGATGGCTCTTACGGCAAGATCATCGTCAAGGGCCTGGAAGATGATGAATATGTGCTGACTGAGATCGAGACCGCCAACGGCTATGTCCTGCTGAAAGACAATATCCATGTGGTGATTACCGCTGCCGAGGATGAAACCCGTCCCTGCACCATTTACCAGAAGGATGTGCTGGGCGTTCTCCAGAACGATCCCCACTACCAGTTTGACGGCGGCTATGACCTGCACCTGAGCGGCATCCCCCAGGAGGCGCAGATCTACAACATGCTCACCGCTTCCGCGACTGTGGACGGCAATGCCGTTCAGATGCGTGAGGACAACGGCAGCGCCAATGCGGAGGCTCTGCTGAAGGTGGTCAACAACCCCGGCTTCGATCTGCCCGACACCGGCGATAACGGCACCATGATGCTGAGCATTATCGGCATTGTGATCATGGCAGGCGCGGCGCTGGGCATCTTTATGGCAACCCGCAAGAAGCCTGACACGGACCGCAAGTAAACAAAAAGCCGGAGGGAAGAATCCCCTCCGGTCTACTAAAAATTGCTTCTGGAATAGCGAACAGTGACAATCAGAACTTCCCTGGCAGATTCATCTACGCGATAAATCACGGTATAGTTTTTTGCCAGTGGCTGTCGGTATCCCTTGTTGGCATAGGCTCCGGTTCGGCGCTCCGGGCAGCGATACGGCATATATTCCAGCGACAAAATCTGTTCTTCCAACTCGTTTATGAGTTTGGCTGCCACATCCGGCTCCAGTAAACTCCTGGCAATGTAAGCGTAAATGCTGTCCAGATCCCGCAGAGCCTTGCTCAGGATCTTGACTTCGTATTTATCCAGAGTGTTTCCTCCGCAGGGAGTCCAAAGCTGATCTGGCATCTGTTTTTTGGCCGTTCAGTTTGTATTCTGCTTCCGCTTCCGCAATAGAGGCGTCAATGGCTGCGTTTTCCATGAGTTCCTCATAAGCCTCCATGCTCATGACAACCAGGTCGCCGTATCCGTTTTTGGTGATGAAAACCGGTTCGCGCTTTGCGTGGCAGAGGTCAGAAATCTCTGTCGTATTTCGTAAATCGGTGATGGGTCTGATTTGGGGCATGATACCGCCTCCTTTCATGCCATTATTATAGCATTATTATGTACAATTTACAAGGAGGGATGTAGTAGTCAAGAAAAGTAGACACGGACAATAATTTTTGCCGAAATCCTTTTTCAAAAGTGGACACGATGATTCGAAGCCTTGTAATGTCCTTGTTTGCAAGGGATCCTGAAGCTGAATATGGACGCGCTTTACAGCAATACCGGGGCGCTCAAGCTTTCCGTTGGGGAGCTGAACGATGCTGTGAATAAACTGTACAGTGGTACAAAGGACTTGGCGAGCGGCACTTCGGAGTTTGTCGATAAGACCTATGGATACGCAGATCAGCGATGAGATCAATACTATGACATCGTCCATCACCGGCAGCAATGCCGAAGTGGTTTCCTTTGTTTCCGACAAGAACACCAATGTAGACTCCGTCCAGTTTGTTATGAAAACAGCGGCAATCGAGAAAGCCGAAGCCGCCGTGAGTGACGTAGTAGAGGAAGCACCTTTGACCTTCTGGCAGAAGCTGCTCCGCCTGTTCGGACTGTATTGATCATTCCTATTTTAACATTCAAAAGCGGCGGGAGTTCCCGCCGCTTTTTCCAATGCCAGCATACTACAACTGTATTCGCTGATATATTGAAATTGTCAATACCCAAGGATCTCATAATGCCCCACGGGATACTGATTCTGTCGGTAGGTAGGGGTAGCTCTCATAAAGTCGGCCGGTCTGGATGCAGAAATCAATCAGCTCATCGTCGATGCCCCTTTGGTGCAGGTAGTGCAGTGCCAAGCCGGAGCAAGCGTTTTATCGCTTGCTCCGGCTTATTTTGTAGACCATGGCGCGCTCGCGTGTCGGCCTCCGATAATTATAATCGTAAATAATGTATCGTCCCGCTTTTGCCGTCTGACAAAAGCGGGACATTTTCAGAGCAGAGCAAAACGTGCAGCAGATTTGCCTTGCGTAAAATTGCAGTAAATTTGAATAAAAGTATATCAATTGAGTTGATTTTTGAAACGAGGTGGCAGTATAATTATAATTAAAAAACAGACAACATCTGCAAGTTCTGGAAGACGCAGGGATTTCCCGGACAGAGGACAAATTCCGGCCGTCTCCCATACGGAAAGACAGCGTCTGCCGCTTGACCGCTATCCTCCGCGCTCACGTATGCCCGGAAGATGACAACCAATAAAATGAAGAAAGAAGATGAAACCGTGAAGCATCCAGTAAAACGCTCCTTCGCAATCCTGCTCGCACTGGCCATTCTGGCAGGCCTGTGCGTCCTCCCTGCCAGCGCAGCGTCCTTCCCTTCGTCATTGTATCTGCGGCAGATTACCAATGTAAGCTGCACCCGCGCTTCCAATACGATGATGTGCCGGGCAAGAGCCTATCTCAGCGGCAACGATAACTGGTCGAGCATCACGGAATATGATCTGACCAACTGCGGCGCATGGTCCGACTCCTACGGCATGAGCTGGAACTATACGCTCTCCAAGCCCGGCGACGGCATCCATTCGATCAGGGTCAGTGAGACCGCCGTCAGCGGACTCAGCCTCGGCACGGTCAAGGCTCTGCTGAACGCGCATCCCGAGGGCTTTGTCATGTACTGCGGCCGGCTGCCCCATGCAATCTTTATCACGGACTACGCAGGCGACACCATCTACTGCGCAGATCCGGGTTGGGGCTACTCCGGCGACCGCCGCCCTCTGACCAGCAGCTATTTCGGCACCTGCTACGGCTCGCAGGCGAACATCTTGGCAAATGTTACCGCCTACTGGTACGTCGCGGGCTATAACATTTCCTCCTCCGGCAACGCTCCTACCGGCTGGCTGGACAGCGTGACCAGCGAGGGGGTCGGCAAGATCCGTGTCAGAGGCTGGACACTGGATGCGGATTCTCCCACGACCTCTCTGGACGTTCATGTCTACATCGGCGGTGCCGCGGGCGACAGCAACGCCGAGGGTCATGTGATCAAGGCCAATTTGGAACGCTCCGACATCGCGGCGGCCTATCCCGGCGCGGGCAGCGCGCACGGCTTTGACGCAGTGATCAACACCTCCAAGAGCGGGGATCAGCCCGTTTATGTCTATGGCATCAATGTCGGCGGCGGCGGAAATGCTCTGCTGAACAATTCCGGCGCGCACGTCAACATCATTGCGGATACCGCCGCGCCGACCATCAACGACGTCAAGGTCAGCAACGTCTCCGGGCGCGGCTACACCGTCACCTGCAAGGTTTCGGACAACGTCGGCGTGACGAAAGTCACCATGCCGACCTGGACGCTGAAGAACGGTCAGGATGACCTCGTCTGGCATACGGCGGCCATCTCCGGCAACACGGCGACCTTCCATGTCGGCATCGGCGACCACAATCTGGAATCCGGCGATTATCTGACCCATATTTACGCATATGATGCGGCAGGAAACAGCTCTTCCGCCGCGGCGCCTGTGGTCACGCTTCCGAACATTCTCTCCGGGCCAACCGCAAGCGGAGCTCTGGAGGACGGTGTTTACACCATTGCAAGCTCCCTGAATCAGAATATCGTGCTGGACGTTGCGGAGGTGTCCAAGAACAGCGGTGCGAACATTCAGGTTTGGACGGCTGCCAACAGCGAAAACCAGCTCTGGTACATTCAGAGCATCGGCGGCGGCCTGTATTCCGTCCGCGCGCTGCACAGTGCCCGCTTTATGAACGTGGCCGGCAGCGGCAAGACTAACGGCACCAACATCCATCAGTGGAGTGATAAGACCCCCAACGGCGACGAAAAATGGCGCATTCAGGACAACGGGGACGGCACCTACACCTTCCTCGCGGCGGTCAACGGCCTTGCACTTGACCTGGCAGAAGGCAAGGTGGCCAACGGCCAGAACGTGCAGTGCTGGACCTCCAACGGCACCGGTGCGCAGAGGTGGGTGCTGTACCGCAGCAATGTGCAGGCAGACTTCTCCGCACCCGTCATCAGCAACATCCGCGTCACCGAGGTTTCCCCCAAGGGCTACCGCGTGACCTGCACGGTCACGGATGCCTCCGGTGTGGCGAAAGTCAAGATGCCCACCTGGACGCTGAAGGACGGACAGGATGACCTCGTCTGGCACGAGGCGACGGTTTCCGGCACGACTGCTTCCTTCTATGTCAATATCTCCGATCACAACAACGAAACCGGAAAATATCTCACGCATATCTATGCTTCGGACACCAAGGGCTACGAAAGCAGCGCCTCGGCGGGCGAAGTCAACGTTCCCGAGGACACCAAGGGACCGGAGATCTCCAATATCCGGATCACTGAGGCTTCCTCCGGCGGCTACCGCGTGACCTGCACGGTCACGGACGAGACCGGCGTAGCAAGAGTCAATATGCCCACATGGACGGAAGCGAACGGACAGGATGACCTCGTCTGGCACGAGGCGACGATCTCCGGCAATACCGCGACCTTCTATGTCAAGGTCTCCGACCATAAGAACGAACCGGGCAGGTACATCACGCATATCTATGCCTATGATACCAAGGGGCAGGTCAGCTCCACTGCCGCGCCGGCGATTACGGTCCCGACCATCGTGGGAGGCGCGCCCATCACCGGTGAGATTTCCGATGGCGTTTATACGATCGCAAGCTCCCTGAATCAGAATATCGTGCTGGACGTTGCGGAGGTGTCCAAGAACA
>ENA-ORMS01001578-ORMS01001578.1-human-gut-metagenome-genome-assembly--contig:-NODE-1578-length-18169-cov-17.664679_pt1 | contig 18169 bp, 10 predicted proteins | sample MGYA00242104_ERZ508997 | MGnify/ENA primary metagenome ERZ508997 (study PRJEB26280, sample SAMEA2338704) | human gut metagenome | biome: human gut; feature: human-associated habitat; material: faeces... | reverse complement strand
CCCGAAACCATTCTGAAATATCTGGCAGCTACGGATACGGCCACGACAGGCTTAGGGTATAATGATACTTTTCTACGGAACCGGCGGAGTACCCGGCGGGGGTGAGATTCCCATGGACCCGATTCGCTATCGGGCGTCTGATGATTTCCTTTTCTGCATTTTGGGTTCGAGGAAAAATGAAATGCAGCGACGAAAGCCCCAAAAGGTATTTTGAGGCTTTCGTGGATCAGAAATGATTCAAATAAAGAGAAAGGAGGAAAACCCCATGGAAAACTGTAAGGTGATCGCCATCACGAATCAGAAGGGCGGCGTCGGCAAGACGACAACCGCAGTCAATCTCGGCGTGGGACTTGCAAGCTCCGGCAAACGGGTCCTGCTGGTGGATGCTGATCCGCAGGGCAGCTTAACGGTGAGCCTCGGCATAAAGAACCCAGACGAGCTGGATGTATCGCTGTCTTCCCTTATGCAGTCGGTCATTGATGATGAGCCGCTTGCGGAGGGTGCAATTATCCGGCACCAGGAAGGTGTGGATTTGCTTCCCTCGAACATTGAGCTCTCCGGTATGGAAACAGGTCTGTTCAATGTCATGAGCCGTGAGTATGTTCTGAAGAACGCCATCGACGGCATGAGAAAAAGCTACGACTACATTCTGATTGACTGTATGCCCTCGCTGGGTATGATGACGGTCAATGCGCTGGTTGCGGCAGACAGTGTGATTATCCCGTCTCAGCCGAACTTCCTGTCAACCAAAGGTCTTAACCTGCTTCTGCGCTCCATTTCAAAGATCAAGCGGCAGATCAACCCGAGATTAAAGATTGACGGCATTTTGCTGACGATGGTGGATAACCGCACCAACAACGCCAAGGCGATTATTTCCTCGCTTCGTTCCACCGTGGGAGAGAACATCCGCGTGTTCCGTTCCGAGATTCCCTTTTCGGTAAGAGCTGCGGAGTGCAGTCTTTCCGGAGAAAGCATCTTCTCCCATGACAGGAACGGCAAGGTCGCAGCAGCGTATGAAGCAATGACGAAGGAGGTGACAGAGTTTGAAGAGCGTGCAAAAAATCGATCTGGGCCTGACCGGGTACGATGAGCTTTTCATGAATGACGCGGAGCGAAAGGAAAATAAACTCCCGCGCATTTATGATATTCCCCTCTCGGAGATCGACGATTTTCCTGACCACCCCTTCAAGGTGAAGCTGGACGAGGACATGGATCAGCTTGTCCAGAGCATCAAGGAGCGTGGGATCATCACCCCTGTCACCCTCCGACCAAAGGAGGATGGGCGGTACGAGATTGTGTCGGGGCATCGCAGAAGGAAGGCTTGCGAGCTTGCCGGCTTTGACACCGTGAAGGCCGAGGTGCGGGAGATGACCCGAGACGAGGCCATCATTCTGATGGTGGAATCGAACCTGCAGCGTTCTGTGATCCTGCCGAGTGAAAAGGCTTTTTCGTATAAGATGAGGCTGGAAGCTATGAAGAGGCAAGGACAACGGACGGATTTAACTTCGTCTCCAGTGGAGACAAAGTTAAGAAGCAGCGAATTGATTGCTCAAAATTCGGGAGACAGCCGAGCACAAGTTGATCGTTATATCCGCCTCACGGAGCTCATTCCGGAGCTTCTGGATTTGGTTGACGAAGGGCGTATTGCGTTCAGACCGGCGGTGGAACTCTCTTACCTGCAAAAAGAGGAACAGAGTGCCCTGCTGGAGCAAATCGCCTATGTGGATGCCACGCCGTCCCTCGCCCAGGCCATTAAGCTGAAGAGGTACTCTCAGGAGGGAAAGCTGAACAACGAGGTCATCGAGTCGATCATGAGCGAGGAAAAGCCGAACCAGAGGGAGAAAATCAACATCAAGTACGCTGAGGCTCGAAGGTTTATCCCTGCCAGCGTTCCTTACGAAAAAACCGGTGAGTATATTCTAAAAGCGCTGGAATATTATCACCGGTATCAGGAAAGGCAGAAAAGTCGGAATGACGCAAGATAGGTTCTTCGCCAAGGGAGCAGTCTACCCTTTTGACGATACGCCAGCGCCGTTCCCCCTCTCACACTCTCCCCCTCATTTACCGGCAATACCAGCTCAAAAGGAAAATATACAGGCGGCACAATTGAAGAAAACCAAGTGCATTCGTACAATATGAGAAAAAACAGTTATTGGAGGTCATCCCATGAAAAAGAATCTCATGTTGTGTGCGCTCCTACTTGCCGTATTGTTTTCCGGATGCGCCGCAGAGCCCTCGCAAGGGCAAACGGTGGGAAACACACCGAAAGCTCCAACACCACAGGAAGGAACGCCTGCTTCCTTTGAGCCGGTATCCACAGAACCAAACGCTCCCACAGAAGCCGTCGATCCCGCAGATTCCATGCTGAATGAGGACAAGCACGATAGCAGCCCGAGCTTTTCTTCTGAGCCGGTAAGCGCACCCACAGAATCGAATGCGCCGTCATCGGAAGAAAACGAACAGGCCCCCGTGATTCCGGAGAAGCCGGAGAAAATAGAAAGTCCAAAAGAGGAACCATCCGTTCCTGCGATAACCGAGCCGGAACCGACTTCGGTGCCCGAGCCCACATTTGATATCGAGCACTGGATTTCTTACGCAAAAAGCACGGCGGTGAGCTTGGGACTGACCTTGGAGAACTCGGCAACAGAATGCTGGGACAATCCGATAACCGCAGATCAGGGCTGCATCTATCTGGAGCGAGACATTAACTCGCGCTTGAAGCGATATGCCGAGGACGAGAGTATCACGGATATCTGTATTTGGTACGAATGCATCGGCACAGGCAGTTACCTGATTTATATCGGGTACGCATAAAACTTTATACCACATTGAGAAGCGTCGTAGAAATACGGCGCTTTTTCATGCCAAAATTCAATTTCAGAAGGAATGAAACTAATATGAAAACAAGCATTTTCAGACGGGGAATATCGGGACTGCTTGCAGTCCTGATGACATTCACCGCGCTCATGGGCATCGGCACGACTACGGCCTTTGCTGCCTCGACTGCCGGAGAAACTGCTGAGTCCTATTCCGTAGGCTTCCCCAGAGACGGGGACGCCAATCTGGACTACAGCGGCACATGGGGCCATGATGAGCTTCACTACATGAACGGCTGGACCTCCGGCGAGGCAACCTGGATGACCACGCTGCACACCATCGGCTCCTTCGATGGACAGGCCTGCTACTGCATTGAGCCGGGCGTGCCCCGCTTGCTGGGCAAGACATATTCCCACCATGGCGAGGATTATTGGAAGAACTACCCATCCGACTGCAACAGCACCATCGACGCTGACACCATCAAAACCCTGCTGGGCCGGATCATGCAGTACGGTTATCAGGGCAATCTTTCCACCTCGTGGAGATCGCAGAATGATGCGGATGCCGACAAACTGGCACATATGATGGCCACCCAGGCGTTAGTGTGGGAAACGGTCGTTGGAGAGCGGGATGCCAACTTCAACCATGTGGACCCCGGCAGTGCCGACGCAGTGAAATCCGTTTACCGCACCACCCACCCGCTGTACAGTCGCTTTTCCGCTTATTATGACAGCATTGAGGCCAGCGTGCAGAAGCATACCATTGTCCCGAGCTTCATGGCTAAAAGTACCGGCAAAGCACAGACCGTCGAGCTGAACTGGGACGGCAGCTGCTATTCGGCCACGCTGACCGATACCAACGGCGTCCTGGGCAATTACCGTTTCTCTGCTAACCAAACAGGCGTTTCCTTCTCTGTTCAGGGGAATGTGCTGACGATCTCAACTCAGAATGCGCCTACCGGCACGCTCCGTGTCACTGCCGAAAAGGAGGCTCTGCGTAAGGGTGTTGTGGTGTGGAGCGATGGCCACTATGGTCCGGACGGCACCATGCAGGATGTTGTTACCTACAGCGCTACGGTCAGCGACCCGGTCACAGCCTTTCTGAATCTGAAGGTCAGCTATGGCGGCGCTAAAATCATCAAGACCAGCGAGGACGGCAAGGTGGACGGCATTACCTTCACCATCACCGGCGAGGGCGTCAATCAGAGCGTTACCACCGACCGAAACGGTGAAATTCGCATCGACAATCTGATGCCCGGCATTTATACCGTCACCGAGCAGAGTTATGACAAGTATGTACCCCAGGAAAGCCACCGTGTTACCGTGCTTGCCGGGCAGACGGCGACGGTTTCCTTCAACAATGTACTCCGCCGCGGCGATCTGACCGTAACCAAGACCTCCGAGGACGGGCTGAATCAGGGTGTGAAGTTCCACCTTTCCGGAACCTCCCTTAGCGGCCTTCCTGTAGATGAATACGCCGTCACCGATGAAAACGGTGTTGCGGCTTTTAAGGATGTGCTCATCGGCACCGGATACGCACTGGAGGAGATGGACACCGCCATTCGCTATGTGGTTCCCAACAGTCAGAGCGCCGCAGTGGAATGGAACAGTGTAACCAATAAGAGCTTTTCCAACATCCTGAAGAAGTGGAACGTCACCGTGACCAAATCTGACCATGAGGCTGGCACGGCGCAGGGCGACGCCTCTCTGGCCGGTGCTGCCTACGGCATCTATAAGGGCGATCAGCTTGTGGATACTTACTACACCGACGAGAACGGCCAGTTCACCACCGGCTATTATGTCTGCGGCGACGACTGGACGATTCGTGAGATCAGTCCCTCCGAGGGTTATCTGCTGGACAGCACCGTTTATCCTGTCGGTGCAGAGGCGGCCAATTACACCGTTGAGCTGAACGCTGCGCCTGCTGTGGCTGTAACCGAGCAGGTGCAGAAGGGCAATATCGCCATCATCAAGCACTCGGATAACGGCGATACGCAGATCGAAACTCCCGAGGAGGGTGCAGTATTCGCCGTCTATCTGAAATCTGCCGGCAGCTATGAGGCGGCAAAGGATACGGAGCGGGACTATCTGACCTGCGATGAAAACGGCTTTGTCCAAAGCAAGGACCTGCCTTACGGCGTGTATACCGTGCATCAGGTTTCCGGCTGGGAGGGCCGTGAGCTGATGAGCGACTTTGATGTGTTCATTGCCAAGGACGGCGAGACCTATCGCTACCTCATCAACAACGCTAACTTTGAGTCCTTCATTAAGGTCATCAAGGTGGATGCGGAGACCGGCAATACCATTCCCTATGCGGGTGCGGGCTTCCAGATCTTTCGTCCGGATGGCTCCAAGGTGGAAATGACCTTTACCTATCCGGAGGTCACCACCATCGACACCTTCTACACCAATGACGCCGGCATGCTCATCACGCCTGAGAAGCTGGAGTTTGGCAAGGGCTACTCCCTCAAGGAGGTCTCTGCTCCTTACGGCTATGTGCTCAGTCATGAGGAGGTCAAGTTCGATGTGACCGAAGAGAATTCCACCGAGGAAAGCGGCGTGACGGTCGTTGCGGTGAAGCTGGGCAACTACGCGCAGAAGGGCATCATCAAGATTTCCAAAACCGGCGAGGTGTTTGCCTCTGTTGCGGCGGCGGACGGGGTCTATCAGCCGGTCTATACGGTGCAGGGTCTTGCAGGAGCAACCTATGAGATCAAGGCCGCGGCGGACATCTACACCCCGGATGGTACGCTGCGCTGTAGTGCCGGCGAGGTGGTGGATACGGTGACCACCGGCGCAGATGGCATGGCGGAGAGCAAGCCGCTGTATCTGGGTAAGTACGAAATCACCGAGATGAAAGCCCCCGACGGCATGGTCATTAACAAGGACGCCCATACCGCAGAGCTTGTCTATGCCGGGCAGGAGATTGAGATCACCGAAACCGCTGCCAGCTTCTGCAATGACAGACAGAAGGCGCGGATTTCTCTTTCCAAGGTGCTGGAGCAGAACAAGCAGTTCGGTATCGGTATGAATAACGAGCTTTCCGCCGTGACCTTCGGCTTCTATGCCGCCGAGGAGCTTACTGCAGCAGACGGCTCTGTCATTCCTGCGGACGGTCTCATTGAGATTCTGTCCCTTGACGAAAACGGGAAAGCCGTGCTCAAGAGCGATGTTCCCTTCGGCAGCTACTATGTCAAGGAAATCAGCACCGACAGCCACTATATGCTCTCTGATGAGAAATACCCTGTGACCTTCGCCTATGCCGGTCAGGAAATCCCCGTTGTGGAGCTTGCCGTCAATGACGGAAAGAGCATTACCAACGAGATGATCTACGGGGAGATCCACGGCATGAAGAAGGATGAGGACGGCAAGGCGCTGGCCGGAGCTACCATCGGCCTGTTCCTCACAGACGGCACAGAGCCTATTCTGACCACTGTTTCCGCAGAGGACGGCAGCTTCTCCTTTACAGGTATCCCCTATGGCGAGTATGTGGTCCGTGAAATCGCCGCGCCGGAGGGCTATGTGATGGATGAGGCCCACTATGCTGTAAAGGTGGATCAGAACGGCGCTGTGATCGAAATCGAGATCACCAACAAGCTCATTCGCGGCAGCGTTCAGCTGACCAAGGTGGATAAAGACTATCCAGATCATCACCTGAACGGCGCAGTCTTTGAGGTGTACCGTGACGGAAAGCTCGTGGGCCAGATGGAGGAGCTGTCCGACGGCGTCTACAAGCTGGATGATCTGCCCTACGGCGATTACACGCTGAAGGAAATCGAGGCTCCCAAGGGCTTCTTCCTTGATGAGAAGACCTACAGCTTCTCCGTTAAGGAAAACGGCAAGACGGTCATCGTGGAAACCGAGGCCGGAAAGGGCTTTGTCAACCAGGCACAGACCGGAGGCATCCGCATTGAAAAGACTTCGGAGGATGGCGTGCTGAAGGGCTTTACCTTCCGCGTGGAGGGCACGGATATCACCGGCAATGCCTTCAGCAAGGACTTTGTGACCGACGAAAAGGGTCAGATCCACATCGAGGGGCTGCGCATCGGCGATTATGTGATCTCCGAGGTGTCCAACAAAGCCAACGAAAAGTATGAGCTTCCCGCAAATGTCACTGTAACCGTTCACGAAGGAAAGACGGTCGTTGCCAAGTTCCATAACAAGCTCAAGCCTGTTACGGATATTCCCAAAACCGGAGATACCACCAATATGCCTCTTTGGGCAGCACTTGCCGGTATCTCTGCAATCGGTGCAGGTGCGGCGGCCTTCTTTACCTTCCGCAAAAAGAAGGAGGTAGGCAAGCATGAACGCTAAGGTCATTATCGGCATCGGTCTTGTGGTGTTTATTATCGCAGGGCTGATCGTTCTTCGCCTGAAGAACAGAAAGTAAAAACGCCAAGGGGCGGCATCCGCAAAAAGATGCCGCCCCATTTGCAAAAGGAGACGCTATGGAAGAGACAAGAAAAATCGGAGATTACTCCGTAAAGTATTCCATGTATATCGGGCACAAGGATATTGCTCTGGGCGAGAATCCCAACGCCGACAAGGATGAACGGTATATGTGCTGCTTCGTAGAGACCAACGCCATTTTCGAGCGCTATTCCGGAGTGCTGGTCAGCGACGATTTTGCAGAGATTGCAAAGGTTTTCGGGCAGCGCGTAGCGGACGCCGCCGAGGAGATTATCCAGGAGAACGAAAGAGCCTGCACGGAAGTCGGTATGAATGACGAACTCGCAGCAGATAGCTGTGTACCAGCTTCCTACGAGGATTCCATTGAGAACAAGGTCGTTGTCGTCAAGGGCAGCATTCTCCGGCCTGAATTCCGTCATGCCAATCACCAGCTTATGCTGTGTACCGGCGGCTTTGGTGCGCAGGCCAATGCGCGAGGCCGCACCTGCTACTGCATTTCCCTGTACGACGGGAGAAAGACCTCCTTCTACCGCACGGACTTTCTCGGCGTCATGGATGAAAAGAAGCTTCCCAAATGGGCGCAGAAGGGCTTGGAGAAAGCAAAAGAGATACACGCGCAGGAAAAGAAACCGCCGAAAGAAAGAGGTGAAGCGAGATGATCGAGTTTGAGAAAAGAGCAATGATCGAGGCAGAGGACAAATATACCTTTCGCCAGAGCACGCAGATTTCCATGCAAACCGGACTGATCGGCCACCTCCGGGCTGATATGGACACGGACGGCAACGGCTTTTTCAGCAGTTGGTTTGACTTCCGGGAAGAGCTGAAAACCGACGAGTTTAAGGCGGAGTTTGACGAAGTCATCAACTCTCTGCGTGAGGAAGGCGACATTCTTCATAACCGCAGGGCGCTTGCCAAGTACTGCTATTGCACACCCCAAAGCCGGATGCAGGAGGAACCGGGCTACTATGGCGTCCGTGTGGACACCGAAAAATACGCCTACCTTCTGCGCCTGAACCCGGACAGGGGCGAATATAACCTGTACTGCTATTGCTATCGTCGGGATTGGCTCGATCAGCACCTGAAGGACGCAGAGAAAGGAATCCGTTTTATTGACAGCCATTACAAGGAGCTGTTTCGCATTCCGGATGGCGGCAAGGTGAAAATCCACTATTCGTGGAATGAAGACCAGATTCGCACCTGCCGGTATATCGACGATTACCATGTGGAGATCGGGAGCAACCTCTATCACATTTGCGAGTTTGCCGAGCGCATGGAATACGGCGGCCATACCTGCGCGCCGATTCGGGACAACCTGCCCGAGCGGTGCTACAGCGTTCTTTCCGGCAGCGACGAAATCATTATAATCAAGCGCGGCGAAAAGGGCTACTTCAAGACGGACATTCCCGTCACCGACAAGGACGAAGCCCGGAGCATCGTGAACGAGTACAACACAAAGCTCGGTGTCAGCAAGGCGCAGGAAGAAGCCATGAAGGCCGGCTCTATGTTCGGCTTTCAGGTGCCCGCCGCAGACCCGAGAAATTATGACGCAGACGGAAAGCCCGTGATGCCGAAGGACAGAGGTGATGCACGATGAGTAAGGACGATTATCGTATCTGGTCTAATGCCGACCTTGACTATGAGGAGTGGAAAGATTGGATGGAGGAAGAATATCCGACGCTTTCCGAGGACGACCGCGTCGCCATGATGTATGAGGAAAACGGGCACTACCTTGAGGACGAACGCCTGAATCTGGACATTCAACTTTCCCAGCCCATTCTGGTTGTTGCCGATCTGGGGCTTTGGAATGGCAGGCGCACGGGATATAAGGAAATCCCAAGCGGCAATATCCGGGACTGCCTTTACTCTGATTACGACTACACCACATGGTATGTGGACCGAAACGGAGACTTCCGGTGCGATGACACCCACCATGACGGCACAAACCATTATCTCTATCGGGTATATAAGGACAATGTTTCCCAGGCGCAGAAAGACCGGCTCAAGGAAAAAATCTACAACGGCACAGCCACCAGGGCAGACATTGTCCGTGTCACCCGCAGGCTTGGCGATGAGATCGGAAAAGTGTACGGCTGGAGCTTTCCTACCCGACAGAGAGAACGAGGTGAGGCACGATGAACCAAGCACTGCCGAGCGAAAGTTATATTGCCAGGCTGGACTATTTGGCTTTCAACGGAAAAGTTTGCAGCAGCGTTGAGTACAGCGACGAGCAGCGCTTCCTGGAAGACCTGAAGGAGTCGCTCTATCACGGAGAGCCGCTGTGCGTCGTTCTCTACCGAGACCGGAACGGCAAGACGATTTCTCGTGCGTTTCTGAACGACCTGGATACACTGCCGAAAGGACTTTTCATAGAGGACAGTTCCCCCAGAAAGCCGAAGGAAAGGGGTGAAGCACGATGAGGGTAAATGCCATGACAGAGAAGTTTGAGGATGTGACGGTTCTGGGGCATCCCATGCTTTTTACCTGCCTGCGGGTAGACCGCGATACCGTTCCACAGGGCATGTACATGTACGAGGTTCGCCACGATGATGACCAACAGGGCGAGCCGGTTCAGATTGCCAACTGGATCATGGTGAATCATTGGGGAACGTTGATTTCCAATAGACCCATTCGCTTGGAGCCCCGACCGGATGGGAGAAACGCCTACCGCGACATTGATCCTGAAAACGATTGGAACTATGAGGGCACGCTTACTACCGTGAAGGAGTACATGGAGAAGAATCCACCGGCGGTTCATAAGCAAAAAGACCACGAACCTGCGAGATAAGGAGAAGCTATGGATAAGAAGAAAGCCATCTGCGAGTATCTCCGTAAAAATCATGTCGGCAAAGAAAATGCCATCCACAGCAAGGAGCTTGAAAAGCTGTTTCTGCTTGACGGACGAAATATTCGCCGCAAGATCAGCGCCTTGCGACAGGATGGCTTTCCTATTTGCAGCGATGAAACGGGCTACTATTACGCAGATAACCAGAAAGAGATCAATACCACCGTCTGCCGGCTGAATGAGCTTGTGACCAAGGTGTCCAACGCCAGAACCGGGCTTTTATTTGCGTCGATCCTCGGAGAGAATGCGCAGACCGTTGAAGTCACTATCAAAGTAAGATAAGGAGGGAGTTCCCATGCCGAGCAAATACAGAATCATTTTGGAGATGGCATCCCAGACTGCCAGGGATATCGCCTCCAATGCCGACCGATATACCGATTTTCTGATTACGGCGGCAAACAACTACAAGTACAGCTTTAAGGAGCAGCTGCTCATCCATGCGCAGAAGCCGGATGCAACGGCGTGTGCGGAAATCGACACATGGAATAAACTCGGCAGATGGGTAAACAAGGGCACGAAAGGCATCGCACTGCTGATCGACAGAGATGTTCCCTACAAGCTGAGACATATCTTTGATATCTCCGACACCAACAGCCGTGCCGGAAGGAACATCACCCTTTGGCAGATGAAGCCGGAGTACGAATATGCGGTATCGGAAAGCCTTCAGGCCAGCTTCGGCGATGTGGAGGAGCCGCGAGATTTCCCGCACCTTCTCATGGATATTTCCGGTTATGCCGTGGAGGATAATCTTTCAGATTATCTCATGGAACTGAACGCTGTCAAAGCTGGCAGCTTTCTGGAGGAGCTGGACGACACAAGCCTTGAAGCGTGGCTGAAAACCACGCTGAAAAGTAGCGTCGCTTTTATGGCGCTCTCCCGTGCGGGGTATGAGCCGAGGCAGTATTTTGACCGGGAGGATTTCAGCCACCTCTTTGACTTCAACACCGTGGAGGTTATCTCCGTGCTCGGCGCCGCAGTCAGCGATATTTCTGAGATGGTCATCCGGGAAATGAGCGAAACCGTCAAGGAAATGGAGAAAGAGGAAGAGCGGAAGATTCGCACATTTGCGCAGACCGGTTTTTCTGCGTATCATAAGAACCGAACAGAAAACAAGGAAAGGAGCAACGAATATGGAACTGACCTATACGATGCAGGGGGATTACCTGATTCCCGATCTGACCGTGCCGGAGAGCCCGAAGCTTGGGAAGTATGGAATGCTGCGGCGGACATTCCTCCGCGAACACCGGGATGGGATTTACACCGGGATGCTGCTGAACGGAACACTGAACAGTCATCTGGAGGAGGTGGACCGGCAGGCACAGCAGATGCTGGACGACCTGACCGAGCAGATGAAGGCACTGAACGGGGTGACGGAGCAGCTGAAGGCAGAGGATCAGATGCGGTGGGTGCAGATGATGAACTCCATTCGCCACTCGGCGGAGGAAGTGATTCTGAACGACCTGATCTACGCGTAACGCTCCCCACAGTTGAACAGCAGCAGGAAATTATCGCAGAAGCGGAGGAAGAAAAATCCTCCGCTTTTTCTATTTCTCAGGAGGACATCGACGCCATTCTGACACGGGGCAGCGGCATCCATCAGGGCAAATTCCGCATCTATGAGCAGTTTCTCAAACAGGATTCTTCTGAGAACAATATCGCCTTTTTGAAAAACGAATATGGCATTGGCGGCGCGTATCCTGCCGTTTCCGGCAGAAATCTCGATGAAAGCCACGACGCCAAGGGAATCAAAATCAGCAGAGGCAGAATCTCTCGGCCCGATGCAGAACTGCTTTTGCGGTGGAATAAGGTCGAGAAGCGGATCGGGGAGCTGATCCGAGCCGACCGCTACCTGAGCCAAGCGGAGAAGGACGACTATCCCGCCTACCGGGAGCAGGCAGAAGCTCGGAGGAAACGAGGTGAAATCTCTGATGAGTTCCGGTCGATTGTCTATGATTACAATGACTTCGTGACGCAGCTTGGTGAGGAAAGCATAGCATTGAATCTGTACTATCTCTCAAGCTGCTGGAGTGCGTTCAGCGTGGGCGATAAGAAAATGCACGCCCGTACAGCGGAGGGTGACTTCATCCTTCCCATGATGCGCGAAGCAATGAATACGATCATTGCGGACAACACCCACCTGACCGCACGGTGCGAAGCCATGCTGGAAGCGTTGAACAGCGATGTGGCGAAGTCCCTTGAGCCGACCTTTGATGAGCTGAACCCTCCGCCGGAACCCCGGAAGGAATACCGCTATCATCTCGGTGATACGGTCTATATCGGCACACAGAAATACGAGCTACTGTCTTTTGACGAGAAGAAGGTCGTCCTCTTTGATACACAGTTCCCGCTGTTTAACAAAGAGCTGTCTCGTGAGGAGTTCGATAACCGGCTCAAAGAAAATCCGCTGAATGACGAGCTGCTGCAAGTCGTGGAAGAACCCCCTGTCGCAGACAATACGAAGGCGAGAATATCCCTTGACACCGGCAGCAACAAGGTTCACTGGATTTACTTCAATCCCGATGCAGATGCAGGTGGACAGTATGTTTCCGGTGATCTTGATTTCTCTGTTTTTGAAGAGCTTGTCGAGCAGTATGACATTGCCAGCCATCCGGAAAACGCCGCCGACTTCCGAAATGACCTTGAAGAAATGTCGGATCAGTTCCTTGCGGATATCAATACTCCGTTCTTCATGGAAGCTGAAAATGACTATGAGATGGACTGCGACTATGTCGAGTTCACGCCGGAAAACCTCCTGAAGATTCACGAGGATATTCTATCTTTAGAGGCAGACCGGGAAGCAGCGCGAGAGACTGACCGATATGAGGCGGAGTTTGGTGCGGACGGCACACGGGTATTCAGAGAAACGGAAGATTTGGCAAAAGACGATTCCGAAATTGAGAGCCTAACGGACGAAGAATTGGATGCTCTGCCCATCAGCACCGTCAAAGACGGCGAGGTCGTGACCTACCCCAATGCGGAGGCCTTGCTGGATGACCAGGAAGAAGCGCTCGCCCCGCCTTTACAAGTGAAAAGGCCTTCCAAGATCGCGCCTCATGTGCTGCATCCGGAAATCAACACCGAGTACCGAACCAACTTCCAAATCGAGAGCGATGATATCGGCGTGGGCACGCCGCTGGAACGGTTCTATCACAATATCCGTGCCATTCAGCTTCTGAATAAGCTGGATGCGGAAAGCCGATTGGCGACACCCACCGAGCAGCGTGTGCTTGCCGACTATGTGGGCTGGGGCGGTCTATCCGAGTTCTTCAAGGAGGACAATCCCCATTATACCGAGCTGAAGAATGTGCTTTCCGATGAGGAATATGCGTCGGCGAGAGAATCCACGCTGACGGCCTTCTATACGCCGCCCGTGGTGGTCAAGGCGGTGTACAGCGTCTTGGAGAATATGCACTTTCAGACCGTCAATGTGCTGGAGCCCTCCTGTGGCATCGGAAACTTTATGGGACTTGTTCCCGAAAGCATGAATGACGCGAAGTTCTATGGCGTGGAGCTGGACAACATTTCCGGGCGAATCGCCCAGCAGCTGTATCAGAAAAACAGCATCGCAGTGCAGGGCTTTGAGAGTACAAACCTTCCCGACAGCTTCTTTGACGCTGCAATCGGCAATGTCCCCTTCGGGCAGTTCAAGGTGCCGGACAAGCGCTATGATAAGCACAACTTCCTCATTCACGATTATTTCTTCGCCCGCACCTTGGATAAGGTGAGACCCGGCGGCGTGATCGCCTTCATTACCTCAAAGGGTACGCTGGATAAGGAAAACCCCAATGTCCGAAAGTATATCGCGCAGAGAGCCGACTTGCTCGGCGCTATCCGGCTGCCGAATGATACCTTCAAGGCCGCTGCCGGCACAGAGGTCACATCGGACATTATCTTCCTCCAAAAGCGTGACCGATTGGTGGATATTGAGCCCGATTGGGTGCATCTGGCCACCGACGCCAATGGCATCCGGATGAACGCCTATTTTGTGGACAACCCTGAAATGGTGTTGGGCGACATGCAGATGGTCAGCGGGCCTCACGGCATGGAGTCCGCCTGTATTACTTATGAAAATGCAGAGCTTGGGGACCTCTTGCGGGATGCCATCCAGAACATTCATGCCGAGATTACCGCATTTGAAATCGACGATCTTGAAGCGGAGGATGAGGACCTTTCTATTCCCGCTGACCCTGATGTGCGCAATTTCAGCTTCACGGTGGTGGACGGTAAAATCTATTACCGTGAAAACAGCCGCATGAATCCCGTGGATGTTTCTGCAACCGCCGAGAGCCGTATCAAGGGCATGATTGCTATCCGAGATTGTGTCCGGACGCTGATTGAGTACCAGACGGAGGACTATCCCGATGCCGATATCAAGGCAGAGCAGGAAAAACTCAATCGCCTCTATGATGATTTCAGCAAAAAATATGGGCTTATCAGCGCAAGAGCCAACAATTCGGCTTTCAATTCCGACAGCTCCTACTGCCTGCTTGCCTCGCTGGAGGTGCTGGATGATGAGGGCAACTTCCTCCGCAAGGCAGATATGTTCGCCAAACGAACCATCAAGCAGAAGGTAACGGTGCAGTCGGTTGACACGGCTTCCGAGGCCTATGCTCTGTCCCTTGCAGAAAAAGCAAGAATCGATATGCCGTATATGTCAAAGCTCACCGGCAAAACCGAGCAGGAGCTGTTCGAGGATTTGAAGGGTGTTATTTTCCTCAACCCCATGCACATAAGCGAAGAGGACGGCAAGCCGAAGTATCTCCCTGCCGATGAATATCTCTCCGGCAATGTCCGTGAAAAGCTCCGTTGGGCAAAGCGGAGTGCGGAGCTCTACCCCGAGGATTACGGAGAGAATGTCCGTGCTCTTGAGGCGGTACAGCCGGTTGACCTGACGGCAAGTGAGATTTCCGTAAGGTTGGGCGCAACATGGCTGCCTCCGGAAACCATCGAGGAGTTCATGTTTGAGCTGTTCAGCACCCCGCGCTACTGCCAATGGAACATCCATGTTCACTACGCGCAGTACACCGGCGAATGGAATGTGGAGGGGAAATCCTATGACCGTAGCAATGTAAAAGCCCACAACACCTACGGCACCGGCAGAGTTAATGGCTATAAGATCATGGAGGAAACCCTGAACCTCCGAGATGTAAGAATCTTTGACTACATCGAGGACGGAAACGGCAGAAAAACGGCTGTGCTCAACAAGAAAGAAACCGCCATCGCACAGGGCAAGCAGGAGCTTATTAAGCAGGCCTTTGCTGATTGGATTTGGAGCGATCCGGAACGCCGGGAGCAGCTGACCAAGCTGTATAACGAGAAGTTCAACAGCATTCGCCCCCGCGAGTATGACGGCAGCCACCTGAATTTCGTGGGAATCAATCCGGAGATCACGCTGAGGCCGCATCAGGTCAATGCCATTGCCCATATCCTCTACGGCGGCAACACCCTGCTTGCCCATGTAGTGGGGGCCGGGAAGACCTTCGAGATGGTAGCGGCTGCGCAGGAGAGCAAGCGGCTGGGCTTGTGTCAAAAAAGCCTGATTGTGGTCCCCAATCATCTGACGGAGCAATGGGCGAGCGAATACCTCCAGCTCTATCCCTCCGCCAATATTCTTGTCGCCACCAAGAAGGACTTCGAGACCAAGAACCGCAAGAAGTTCTGCGGGCGCATTGCCACCGGCGACTACGATGCGGTCATCATTGGGCACAGCCAATTTGAAAAGATCCCCATGTCCATGGAACGACAGCGTGCCATCCTGCAGCAACAGCTGGATGAAGTGCTGGACGGCATTTCTGAATTGAAGAAAAACCGTGGGGATAATTTCTCCATCAAGCAGCTGGAGCGAACCAAGAAAACGGTCAAGCAGAAGCTGGACAAGCTCAACGATCAGTCCCGCAAGGATGATGTTGTGACCTTTGAAGAGCTGGGCGTTGACCGTATCTTCATTGATGAGGCGCATTACTATAAAAACCTCGCCGCATTTACAAAAATGCGGAATGTGGGCGGCATCAGCCAAACCGAGGCCATGAAGTCCAGCGACCTGTATATGAAGTGTCGGTATTTGGACGAGTTGACCGGCGGCAGAGGCGTTGTGTTTGCCACCGGCACGCCCATCTCCAATAGCATGGTGGAGATGTACACCATGCAGAAGTATCTCCAGTACGGAGCGCTGCGCAGGAATGACCTTCTCCACTTCGATGCCTGGGCCTCCACCTTCGGCGAGACGGTGACGGCTATCGAGCTTTCTCCGGAGGGCACGGGCTACCGCGCCAAAACAAGGTTTGCGAAGTTCTATAATCTACCGGAGCTCATGGCAATGTTCAAGGAGACCGCAGATATTCAAACGGCGGATATGCTCAAGCTCCCCGTGCCGGAGGCCCATTACCACAGCGTTGTTTTGAAGCCATCGGAAACGCAAAAGGAAATGGTGGCCTCTCTTTCAGAACGAGCCGAGCGTGTCCGTAATAAGATGGTGGATTCCAGCGTGGACAACATGCTCCTCATCACCAATGACGGCAGAAAGCTTGCCCTGGATCAGCGGCTCATGAACGATATGCTCCCCGACAGCGAGACAAGCAAGGTGGGCGCGTGTGCTGAGAATGTCTTTGACATCTGGCAGCGCACCACCGACCGGAGCTCGACACAGATGGTATTCTGCGACTTGTCTACGCCCCACGGCGACGGCAAGTTCAATGTGTACGATGATCTCCGGAACAAGCTGATTGCCAAGGGCATTCCGGCAGAGGAAATCGCCTATATCCACACGGCAAACTCCGAGGCGCAAAAGAAAGAGCTGTTTGGCAAGGTGCGCTCCGGTCAGGTGCGTGTGCTCATCGGTTCCACGCAGAAAATGGGAGCCGGCACCAATGTGCAGACGAAGCTTGCGGCACTTCATCATTTGGATTGTCCGTGGCGACCGTCTGACCTGCAGCAGCGGGAAGGACGAATCATCCGCCAGGGCAACGAAAACAAGGAGGTCGATATTTACACCTATGTCACGGAGAACACCTTCGACAGCTATCTGTATCAGTTGGTGGAATCCAAGCAGAAGTTCATTGGGCAGATCATGACCAGCAAATCCCCGGTGCGCTCTGCGGAGGACATTGACGAAACCGCCCTGAGCTATGCGGAAATCAAGGCGCTGTGCGCCGGCAATCCCCACATCAAGGAGAAGATGGATCTGGACATTGATGTGTCCCGGCTGAAGCTTCTCAAGGCCAACCATCTGAGCCAACGCTATTCGCTGGAGGATCAAATCCTGAAGGAGTTTCCGCAAAAAATCAAATCGTTGGAGCAGCGCATTGAGGGCTATAAAGCGGATATTGACCAGCTAAAAAGAAATACCGAGCCCAACGAGGACGGTTTCTCTCCCATGATTATGCCGGGCGGCACGGTAAGAGAAAAGAAGGCTGCCGGCGATGCCATCCTCGGCCTTTGCAAGTCCATGACAAGCCCCGACCCGATTCCCATCGGTCAGTACCGAGGCTTTGATATGGAGCTGTCCTTCGATACCTTCAGCCGGGAATATAAAATCACGCTGATTCATCAGCTGCGGCACACGGTCACGCTGGGCTCGGACATCTTCGGCAATATTCAGCGACTGGATAACACCCTCGGCGCTTTTGAGGAACGGATGGCGGCGTGTGCCGAGCAGCTGGAGAATACGCGGGTTCAGCTTGAAAATGCAAAGGCTGAGGTTCAGAAGCCCTTTCCCCAGGAGGAAGAGCTTGCAGCGAAAACGGCCCGTCTGAACGAGCTGAACGCCCTGCTCAATCTGGACAAGAAAGAGAATGAGATCGTGGACGGCGAGCGAGGCGAGGAGGAGCCGCAAAAAGCGACCATAGACAGAGAACGCTGAGGAGGTAAACCACAGCGGCAGTGCAGGATATCTGCGTTGCCGCTGTGATTTGCAAGCTGGAAAATACGCCGAGCGTGTGATATAATGGAACTGACAAATCGGAATTTGTGATGGTAGATAATATGGAATGGTTTAATGTTTTTGGGCTGATTTTTATTGCAGTCATTATGATACCCAATGTTGTATTTGCGATTAAGTGCAAAGATGGATTTGATAATAAGTGGAACAATAAATATGTTGAGG
>ENA-ORMS01001573-ORMS01001573.1-human-gut-metagenome-genome-assembly--contig:-NODE-1573-length-18203-cov-3.138748_pt1 | contig 18203 bp, 7 predicted proteins | sample MGYA00242104_ERZ508997 | MGnify/ENA primary metagenome ERZ508997 (study PRJEB26280, sample SAMEA2338704) | human gut metagenome | biome: human gut; feature: human-associated habitat; material: faeces... | reverse complement strand
GAGAAGCTTTCCCCCATAGAGGGAGGGGCGCGCGATGCTTATATTTGCAGGACGTACGACGGCAAAGGGTACGTGATGGTGACGACGGATATGAGCAACCGGAAGAGCCGTTCTTGGTTCAACCATGGCATAGACTTGCTTCGCAGTGACGACTTGATACATTGGGAATCCGTGGCTTTCGATTTTCGTAAGGGCCCCTCCGTCTTTTCCGATCCGGATTCTCCGGATGTGTATCGTGACTATACCGGGATAAAACGGGTTTGGGCTCCGCAGATTTTTTGGGATCCTGCCTACGTATGGCCGGACGGGACGAAAGGCGGATATATGATCTACTATTCTTTGTGGAACCCGGAGGAAGAAAAGTATGACCGTATGTATTATTCTTATGCCGACCATTCGTTTACGACATTGACCAAGCCCCGCTTGATGTTCGACTGGGGCTATGCTACGATTGACGCGGATATCAACTATATCCCGGCCGATGGCAAGTATCACATGCTGATAAAAAAGGAAGGCGGAACGCCGGGAATCTTTGCTGCCGTGGCCGATAAACTGACGGGACCTTACCGGATTAAGAGCGAAACGGACTATGTGCGTTTCGAGGGCAACCGGAAATGCGAAGGATGTTCGGCTTTCCAACTGATAGGCGACAGCACTTGGCGGGTGGCGTATATCCAATATTCCACCCGGCCTGTCCAATATCGTATCTGTCAGGCAGACGAACGTTTGCAGAATTTTCATTCCCCTGTCACCATAGAAGGAGTGGAGGCACCGCAGCACGGTTCTTTCATGCGGTTGACCAAAAAGGAATATAAACGCCTGAAGAAATGGTCGGACCGCGAGATGAAGCGGAGAGCGGAAGAAGATAAAAAGCAGAAATAAGTTGATGGATAAAAACGGGGGAATATGCACATAAAGGTCATTTCCCCGTTTTATTTCCCGGTAAACTTGCTGGGAGGTACGTTAAAGTGTTTGGTAAAACAACGGGTAAAGTATTTCGGGTCGTTGAAGCCGACTTGGTAAGCTATCTCGGAAATGTTTAAGGTATGTCCGGTTTTGCTTATGAGAATTTCTTTAGCTATGTTCAGGCGATAGTTACGTAATAGTTCTCCTATAGCAGTACCTGTCAGTTCTTGTGTTTTTTTGTATAATAAACTTCGGCTGATTCCCATATCTGCGGAGAATTCATCCACGCCATATTCAGCATTGGAATAATTCTTTTTAAGGAGGTTGAGGATTTTATCCATAAATGCTTGGTCTTGGGTACCTGGTTTGATGTGTAGTTCCTCGCTTATCATGTGATATGCGAATTTCTCCTGAAGTCTTTTGCGGTTTCTGAGTAAATTGTCGATCCGAGTCAATAACAGATGTTCGTCAAAAGGTTTGGTCAGATATGCATCCACTCCAAACTCGAAACTTTTGATGTGTGTCGTTTCAGAATTTTTGGCTGTCAGAATCAGGAAGGGGATGTGTGATATGGAAAAGTCCGATTTTACATGACGGGATAATTCCATTCCGTCCATGATAGGCATCATTAAGTCGCTTAAGATGAAATCAACGTGTTGTGTGTGTAGGATGTCGAGTGCTTCTTTGCCTTGCGATGCCTCCAGACAGTGATAATAGGGCGATAGGATGGTATGTAAATACTCCCGCATGTCCTTGTTGTCTTCTACGATGAGAAGGTTTATGGAGTTTTTCTCTGTTTCCATCATTTCCTTATGGGTTTCTGTACTTTTTTGCAGGGATATTTGTACCCTTGTAGATGGAGATACTTCAATAAGGTGTAGGGGAAGTAAGAATCGGAAAGAACAACCAGCAGTCCGGTTATTTACGACCCATATTTTCCCTCCTTGCAGTTGCACAAGTTGTCTGCATAAATATAAACCTATGCCTGTACCACTTTGGCCATTTATTGATGTACAAGGTCGCTTATCTGATTGGTAGAATCTTTGGAATATCATTTCTTTATCTTTTTCAGTAACACCCGGACCTGTGTCGCATACGCTTACAAAGAGTAAAGAACCGGAAGTAGAAGTGAGGGTTTTGGCAAACAATTTTATTCTTCCTCCTTTGGGGGTGAATTTAATAGCATTAGACACTAAATTAAACAGGATTTTATGAAGTGCGTCTTCGTCAAAAGAAATAGTGTGTTCTAATAAATGGAAATAATATTGCATTTTTAAACCTTTTTCGGTAGCATAAGCGCTAAATAGGAATTTCATGTTTTGAAAGAGCGGTAATAGGTAACTTTCGTGGAGAGTAATATTCATATTACCACTTTCTACTTTACGGAAATCCAATAACTGGTTGACCAAAGAGAGCAGATAGTGGCTATTACGGTTCACTATCTGTAATTGTTTGTTGATTTCTATATTGGTATTGGTCTCTAAAAGATGCCTTACGGGGCCGATAATGAGTGTTAAAGGAGTACGGAACTCATGTGTAATGTTTGTGAAAAAGGCCAATTTTTCTGCTGTTAGGTTTTGGATTCTTTTCGACATGCTGAGTATTTCTGCTTTCTGTTGACTAAGCAGTTCGTTTTGTTTTTCCAGCGTTTGTGTACGTTGTGCTAACAAACTAGTTTGTGCTTTTAGCTTCTGTGTACGTGATACAACTTTCCGGTGTAGTTCTTTCTTTTGTTGCTTTAGCGTCTGTACGCGCCACATATATATAAGATATAGAATTAGGATGAGACACAAGCAACTTATGATTCTAAACCATGTGGTTCTAAAAAAGTAAGGACTGATGTGCAATGCCATCTTTCCTTCCGAACCGGATTCGAAGTGTATACCGTCTGTGGCGTATCGTACTTCCAAGACATAATGTCCCGGCGGAAGGTTTGCGTATGATATGGTACGGTTATCTTTTCCTGTGATGGTCCATTGGTCATTAAAGCCTTTGAGGCGATAGGCATAGGCTGCTTGTGGGGTAACGTTGTAATCCAGTGCAGCGAATTCTATAGAGATGAATTTTTCACGCTCGTGTATTTCAATGGCTCCATCTTTTACTTGTGTCTCACCTTGCAATGTTTGGCAATGGGTGAATACGACAGGAAATATTTTTTGTAGGATTGAAGGTTGTGACGTTGGTGAGATTATTGAAAGTCCAGTCATGTGGCCAAAGTATAGTTTTCCTTTTGTTCCTTTATATGCTGCGTTCCAGTAAAATTGATTACAAGCTAATCCGTCGTCCAAGGTATAGTTTTGGAAACATTGTTTTTGTGGAAAGAAGCATGAAAGTCCATGCAATGTGGAAATCCAGATATTTTTTGTGTCGTCTTCTAAGATTCCTCTCACGTGGTTGTTCACTAGTCCGTCACGAGTTGAATGGTTCAGAAAGGTGTACGTTCCGTCGCCCATTCTCGTGCCGATATAAAAGCCGTTACCGTTTGTGCCCACTAAAATACGGTTGTCGGAGCTTGTTGTTACGAATGTGATTCTCTCTTTAGTATGTGATTGAGGATTATTTAATTTATACGGCCATAACTGAAAGGCGATTTTTCCTTGGTGGAAGCGTTTTAGGTCGATGCGGCAAAGACCGGCTGTTAATCCTAACCACAAATTGTGGTGGTGGTCTATACATGCTCCCGCGTTACCCGTTTGCATACCTCCAAGTTTTTGGTTCCTAAACGGTTCATCGATTTTCTTGCTGGGGACATGGTATGTATAAACGGATTTGCTGGTAGCAATCCATAGTATTTGATTGAGTACGTCATAGTGGATGGCACAAGTGCTGGCCCAAGCAAGTTCTGGGTGTGTATTGTCGTACAATGGGTGGAATTTCACCTTTCCTGAAAGAGTACGCTCCACACTGCATACTCCACCGCCCCACATTCCAACCCATAGCTGTGAACCGTATCCTGTAATGCAGCTTACTGTGTTACTAGGAAGACCGTCTTCCATTGTGTAGTGTATGAATCTTCCTGGTGAGATCATACGGTTGAGTCCACTTTCTACCGTACCCACCCATACTTCGTTGTCATCTGACGTATAGATGGCGTTGACGGTCTGTGGAGAGATACTTTGTGGCAAGTCATCAGAGTGGATATAGTTTGTCACGGCCAGTCTTTGGGGGACAGCCTTCATCAAGCCGTCAGCTTCCGTACCCATCCATACGGTTTGCCCGTCAACCAACAAGCAATTGATGAAGTTGCAAAAAATGAAGTTCGACTTCTCTTCTTGGAAAGATTCATAGCCTACTTGTTCAAATTTATCCTCTTGTTCATTGTATATGTTTAATCCTTTGAGGGTAGATACAATCAAGGTCTGATCTGTCGTTTTTGCAATATCGGTGATATAGTCTTGACTTAAAGGATGGAGAGGGGATGAAGAGTGATATTCCTTATGGTAGTTACCTTTGGAGTCATATAGGAAAAGGCCTTTTGATGTGCCCACCCAAAAATGATTTCCAGCTTGGAATAACGCTTGTATGCGACAATTTTGTGGTAGACTGATAAAAGAGGGAAAAATGGGGGGGATAGGATACCGTAGGTCAATTCGGTATATGTTTTCGGAACTTCCGACCCATAAAATATCTTTTTCGTTTTCATAAAATGTTATGATATCGTTATTGCGGATGAAAGAAAAGCTTTGTATGGCGGAAATATCTCCTTCGGAAGTAAAACTTACTTTGTAAGTTGCTTGCCTGCCTCCAATCCACAAGTTTCCTTTGCGGTCACAATAGATGGAGTGGTATGGTTGGCAGCGTAACGAATCCCAAGCAAGTGTAGGAGCTGGTAGGCTTTGAGGTATCAGTTTCTCCATGTCAAGGCATTCTATTCCGTTATCTCCTGCAATCCATAGTCTTTTGTATTGATCTTCGCAAATGGCTTTTGCAAAATCATTTTGAATACAGCGGACGTTCTCTGTAGAATTGAACGAAATAAACTGATAACTATCATATCGGCATACTCCGCCTCCATAGAGTGCAAACCAAAGAAATCCTTTGTTATCTTTCAGAATATCTTCTACAAAATTATGCGGTAAGCCTTCATTTATTCCCATGGTGGAAAACTTTTGGCTTTCACGCCAAAGGGAACCGTTTGCATTGGCTCGTACCCCCATACAAAGCAGGATGAGTAATATCGAATAAAAGAAGTTATTGTTTTTCATTGGTTCAATAGCTTTGATAAAGGCAAAGGTACACTTTTTTACTGTGTAAAATAGGGGATAATGAGGATTTTTGTGTCTCTTATTTGATAATCCACCTGAAAAAGACGAAAGTCCACTTCGTAAATATGTTTGGGAAATACATTTGCACAAGTCTTTTCCATTATGTGGAGGGATATGTTCCATTTAAAACACATTGAAGTTATGAAGAACAAGTTACTTTCTTTTGCTATGTTGGTGGCCTTGTCTTCTTCCGTTCCGGCGAAGAATACGGTCACGAAAATCAGCCAGGTGACGGCATCTGTGGTATTGACAGACGATATAGATTATGTCATTACCGGAAGTGAGCCTTTTACAGTGACCGGAAGTATCAATATCAAGAACAAGGAGCATGCCGTAGTTATTTTGGAGAATATACGTCCGAGTGCGGCACTGTCATTCTTGGGATTTATTGATATAGATGGAGTTCCGGCCGTGGATGGGGAAAATTGCCAAGTGAAAATGTATGCGCAAGGGGCAATCATCATGCCTTATGCTAAAGACCTGAAGCCTTTGACGGTATATTCCGAACAGAATTTTGATGGAGAATCGGTGAGTGATTTCGGATTGGAAAATTCGGGCGGATTCATGAATACTTTGACGGAGGAAAAGCTGAACAACCGTATTCGGAGTTTCAAATTAAAGCGAGGTTATATGGTGACATTTGCCAACAATCCGGGTGGACGTGGGTATAGCCGATGTTTCATTGCAGACGATGCGGATCTGGAATTTGCAGCTTTACCAGATGTACTTGACCGGCATATTTCATCATATCGCATTTTTAGGTGGAATGATGCTCAGAAAAAAGGTTTGGCCAGTGATACAGGTAAGGGAAATAACAGTATGCTTAATTCTTCTTGGTGCTATACTTGGGGAGTGGGTTATGATATGGGAATGGATTGTGAATGTGTGCCTCATCATATTCATGAGACTTATCCTTCTCCTACGGCTTTGGGAAAAGCTACATTTTCCCCTCACATGAAGACGAATAATGAACCCGCAAATTCCCATGATGACCAACCGGCTACTGTAGAACAGGTGTTGGCCAATTGGGAGGAACTCATGGCTACGGGTATGCGCCTTTGTTCGCCGTCTTATCATGATGGAGGTACTTCGTGGTTGCGTAATTTCTTGAATGAGATTGACAAAAGAGGATGGCGATGTGATATAGTGGACTTACATTGTTATTGGACTGAAAGCCATTTTAATGATTTGCAGAAGTGGTATAATGATTTTCATCGTCCTATTTGGATTTCCGAATTCCTTTGGGGATCATCGTGGGGTAAAGCGGGTATTTTTGCTGTAGCCGACAATCGGGATTCCTATTCCGTAGAGAATCAACAAAAAAACTATGACGGGTTGAAACCCATATTGGACAAGCTGAACAAATGGCCTTATGTGGAACGTTATTCCTATTGGAACCATGAAAGGAACTGTTCAAAATTATTCTCGGGAGGTAATCTCTCCATAGCAGGGAAGTATTATGCGGAAATGAAACCCGGTATAGGTTATAAGAAGGCTTATGAATATGTACCGAAGGTCGTTTATAACGCTCCAGAAGGTTTTGATGTGGTTTATACAGAACGTACTCAAAAGCTGACTATTCAATGGACGAATAAGAATATGGAACTGACAGACTCTACCTTACTAGAACTCAGTATTGATGGAGGGGAATGGCAGACGGTACGAAAATATGAATCGTCGGAGAAGGAAACTTATGTGTATAACGAAGTCTTTTCTGATGATTTCCAAAAGGGGACATATACTTACCGTGTACATAATTACGATATGGACGGAAACGAACGTATGACGGAAGAGAAGTCCGTTTCATTGGTCGGTGCAGAAGGAGTACCGGGATTGCAGTATGGCATGCTGCGGATTACGGATACAGAAGAAACCAATACGACGTTCGATGTCGGAACAACGGGAGAGTCAACTGTTTTCATGGGGTTGGTATCCTATAATAATCCTAAGGTGGTTCCGGTCGGCACCGTAGTATCTGTGGCTTATGATAAGTTTTCATTTAGAGCTTTCCCGTGGAATGAAGGCGATTATGTACAGACTGTTACAGAGCCTGAGACGGTGGACTTTATGGTATTCTCCAAAGGACGTCACCAGTATGGCGATGTTATGATGGAAGTAGGTGAAACCCCGAAGAAAGTTACGGATGACAGTGTTTGGGTCAGCTTTGAAACGCCTTTTCCTGACGGAGTGACTCCTGTGGTTATAGCCAACGTCGTGTCCCGTTACAAGGTGCATCCTTATATGGTGAAAGTATGGAATGTGACCCGTGAAGGCTTTGCTGTCAAATTGTCCCGGCAAGCTGCTTTGAACGGGACGTTGGATACTTTTGCCGGACAGCCTTTGTGCTATGTGGCCGTCACGCTTGGTGAAGCTTGGATTGAGGACGGGAATAAGAAATTGACAGTCGGATTGAATACGGTGGATAAAGTGGACGGGCGCAGGTCCCGTCTGGTGAACCTGTTGGATGGCAGTGGAGCAGCGGTTTCTCTTCTGAATCCTTATTTCCTTTGTGGGCCTCAAACAGATAATTATCCTTCAGCCTCAGTGTATCGGATAGTAGAACGGGTTAAGTCTCCATCGGAAACCGATGCAAGCTTGTTACTGACTACTGGTCTGAAAGTTATCCGTCAAAAGGATGAGACCAGTGAAGTCCATATTGTGGATAATGCGGCGGCCAATGGGGACTTGATGGGATGGATAGCCATTAGTGAGAACTATGGTGGAACGAAGGTTGCTGATGTACGGAAGCCTGAAGTAAAAGTTTGGGCAGAAGATGGCCGTATCGTAGTGGCCGGTACGGAGAATTACAACATATATGGTCTTGACGGAAGGCATATGTCACAAGAACAACGGTTGCCGGATGGCATTTATATCGTAAAGACCGAGGGAAAAGCCGTGAAAATCATGGTGTCTTCTGTAAAGTGAAAGGTTTAATGTTTTTAATTCACCAAATACAAATTAAAAAATGAAGATTATGAAAAACAAAATGTTAGCGTTAGTTGCCCTTTGTAGTGCGACATCATCTACTATGCCTTTGTGGGCAGTGGAATGGAATGACCCGGTACTGGAGTTTGCCGTACCCGACTTGAAAACTGACGGAACGGGCGGGGGGATATATTATATTTACCATGTGGCAACCCAAAAATTCATGTGTAACGGGAATTATAAAAACAATTGGAGTACGGAGCTTGTGGTAGCCGATGAAGGACAGGAGATAACCCTGAGTTATGGAGACGATTACGAATTGAGTCGTCGACCTGAAACAGATCCCGAATATTCCAACGAAAAAGGTTGGCGTTTAAGCATGAAAGGAGCACCGTCTAATGGGGGCTTTCATGAGTTGTTCATCAGGGCTGCTTCCATGGTGATATGCGTGGACCATAACAAACAGGGGCACATGTTGTGGCAGATTATGCCGCAAGAGAATGGAACCTATCGTATCAAAATTATAGATGGGGATAAATTGTATGGGGTGGAAGCTTCAGATGGCATATATAAAAATTCTTATGTGGCCGTCAACGAAGGGGAAAACGGGGTTAATCCTGTGCTTGATCCTGAGACAGCCGGTTACATGAATGCAGGTTTGGATTGGAAGTTTGTCACGCCGGAAGCTTATGGGGCTTATAAGGCCAAACTTAAATTACAGGATGCGTTGGAGAAAGCCGACGAGGCCGGGTTTACGGATTATGCAGAGTATGCCGACATATATGATAACCCCGATGCAACGGCAGAAGAGACGGAAAAAGCTGTTGAAAAATTGTCCCAGGCCATCATTGATTTCAAATATAATGCTGCCACGGAGGTGAATCCGATGGATGTGACAGAGTTGATTGTGAATCCTATGTTTGACGGGAACACAAATGGTTGGGTGTCTCAAAGAGATGCTGTACCGAGTGGGGCACAGGATAATTTCGGTTATACTTCCGGAACAATTACGACATCCGATGGCGTACCATTTACGACTTGTTTTCAACGTTGGAATTCTAAAAGCCAAGTACCTCGTCAACCGGATTGGTCTGTCACACAGGATTTAACCGGATTGCCGGATGGTAAATATCAATTGAAGGCATATATCCTGACGAATGTGACGGGTATGCAACCCGAAGGGCGGTTCCTGGTCGCTAAGACTTTGGCTGGCGAGAAGCGTACGGAAGCCAATGTACCGTCTCCAGACGGGAGTGCTTATGCTGTTCCTTATACTGTGGATTTTTCTGTTATTGGTGGTACGGCCACGATAGGTATGATAGTGGAAAATTGTAACTCTAATTGGTCTTCTGTGAGTAATTTCTCATTGCAGTATTATGGGAAATCCGGTGCGGCGACTTTCCGTGATGCCTTGCTTGAATCCATAGCGGATGCGGAGAAAAAATATGAGGAATATACGGAGGCTCATGTCACTTTCAGTAATGTAGGCGAGAAGAAATATGAAGAAACGATTCAGTCGGCCAAGGTTGCAGCAGAAAACCAACAGATTAAAGATGAGGATTTGAGACAGGTAATCGATATGGTGCAGGCTCGTATGGATTCTCTGTCATTGGATATAGCCGCTTATGAGAGTTTGAATGCCCAACGATTAGAGCTGGAAAAGGCTTACGATGAAAATCCATATTCCGAAAACGGCTTGGAGGGCTATGAAGCGTTTTTGGACGATTTGCAGGAGGCTTATGAACATCGCACTTTCGACCCCAATGAAGTGGACAGCATCCAGTCTCGTGCGAATCGGATATTTAAGTCTTCCGTATTGGAATTATTGAGAAATGGCGGGACGACCGATGTGACGGGATTGTTTGTCAATCCGGATTTCACTTCCGACAATACCGGATGGACGAAGACCGGGAATGGAGAATTCAAACATGCCAACGAGGTAGCCGAGGTCTGGAACGGTACGGATTTTGAGGTATGTCAGGAAGTGACAGACCTTCCGGAAGGTACATATAAGATAACCATGCAAGGGTTTTACTCTCCGAGTTCTACAGATAAGAGTTGGCAGTCTTCTTGGGGGACGGAAGGAGACGAACTCAACGAGGTGAAGGCTTCCCTTTTCGGAAACGATGTGTCCGTGAAGCTCCATCATGTACTGGCATATCCGCAAACGGAAGACATTGCGGGCAATTGTGAACAAGTCTTTGAAACAGGCGATCCTGCCGTTGACGGCATGTGGTTCTGTCACGGGACATCTTCCGCGCATGAGATTTTCGGCATGGCTTCTGACAATTATCAGAATACGGTAAATTGCTATGTTACGGATGAAGGCCGTTTGCGTATAGGAGTAAAGATGGCTGGGGCTACATTGAAGGGGGCTTGGGCGCTTTTCGACCATTTCGAGGTGGAATATCTTGGAGCGGAGGATATGAGTGGCGCCACATCGGTTATCAGTGCCCTGATAGAGGAAGCCGCAGCTATGCGCGACGAGGAACTGCAACTTACTACGCGTGAAGCCCGGAAAACATTGTCGGTAGCGGTAGAGTCGGCTTCGGCAGTACTCGACCAGTTGACGTTGAAAACCTATAAAAAGCAAATGGCATCGTTGAATGCCGCTATCGCCATGGGCAAAGAAGCACTTGAGGCAGCGTCTGCCTTGGAGGGCACAGTCTACGGACATGATGCCAAGATGCAGAGCGAAGAAGGAGGTTATTCCGATTATGTGGGCACACCGGAGTTTGATGAGTTCGAAGCTTTGATAATAGAACTTTTAGGAAAGATAGAAAGCAACGAGAATGCTGTTTTCGAGTCGGTCGCCGAGATAGAGGAATATAATGTGAAAATAACTAAAGCCTATGCCAATATGGTGGTCAGCCACATGGATTTGGCTTCCGCTTCAATCGGTACTCCGTTGGATATGACTTCAGTGCTCATGACACCGAGTTTCTCGGATAAAGATGAAGAAGGCGGGGATGTGAATGCTTCAGATGGATGGGTTTCGTCCTTGGATGGCGGAAAGGCCGAGAACAAGGATTTGGTCTATGAGTTTTACGACACGAAGTCATGCGACTTGCATCAAACGCTGTACCATCTTCCGAAAGGGTATTACCGTGTGGTTTACAATGGGCTTTACCGTGCCGGTGAACTCGTATCGGCAGCGTTGGTTCGTCGTGACAGTGCTGATTCATGGCACGCGGAAGCTTATGTGAAAGCTGGGCAAGGTAAGTGGAGCGAGAAGTTGCAGTCCATTTTCGACGGGGTGAGCGAATATAAATATGATACGTCAGATCGTGTGTTGGCAGATTCCTTATTCCCCGATTCTCCGCAACTCCTCTATCATTGCACGGTGGATTCCCGTGTCGGGGCACGTACGGCTTTCGAGGCGGGTGAGTATGAAGGGAATTTCTGTTTCCAAGTTTCGGAAGAAGGTCAGGATGTAGTTCTGGGAGTATGCAAAAATGAATATGTCAAGAATGACTGGCTTTGTTTCGATAATTTCCGCTTGTATTATTTGGGAGACGGTGATGCGAACAAACCGGACGACTTTGTGGATTCCGTGGATGATGTGATGGCAGAAGGGACGCTGAAGGTCGTAGATACGTTATGGTACACGATTGATGGCGTACATGTATCTGCCCCGAATCGACGCGGAATTTACATACGAGAAGACCGGATGGAAGATGGTTCAAAAAGAACGAGAAAAATCATGGTAAAGTAGGTTTTGTCATGATGTACGGCAAGTAATCAAAGGGAAGGCGGTCTTTGTGAAAAGACTGCCTTTTTAATTCTTTGGTATGATTGTCCACTAAAAAAATACGATTGTCCACGGGTACTTTGAAGAACTGTATTACTTTTGTGAAGTATTAATGATAAAAAGGATGAAGATGGTATTTATAAAAAGGCTTGATAGAGTCTCCTTATTATATTGCAGATTGTGCCTTTTGGCAGTCGGGCTATATGTATTTGTGATATCAGTGAGTGCCTTTCCGGGAAAGAAACGTACGGAGTTATTTGTTTCTGGATGGCGTTTCCATTTGGGCTGTTTGGTAGGGGATGCTTCTCGATATGACTTCGACGACAGTGCATGGCGTGTGTTGGATTTGCCTCACGATTGGAGCATAGAGGGCGATTTCAGTGCCGACCATCCTGCACGGAAGGAAGGAGGTGCCTTGCCTGGAGGATTGGGTTGGTATCGTAAATCTTTTGATGTACCTCGTGAGTGGCAGAGAAAGAAAGTTTTTGTGGATTTTGACGGGGTGTACATGAATTCGGAAGTGTTTGTAAACGGAAACTCTTTGGGCGTGCGTCCTTATGGCTACAGTTCGTTTCGGTACGATCTGACCCCTTATTTGAAGTGGGGGGATCGCAATGTATTGGCCGTGAAAGTTGACAATAGTGCCCAACCCAATTCCCGTTGGTATTCCGGCAGCGGTATTTACCGTAACGTATGGCTTACGGTGGTAGAGACTGTCCATGTGGAACATTGGGGGACATTTGTTGCCACTCCGGAAGTGACCGATGAGAAGGCGGTAATGGAGGTGCGTACTACGGTGAAGAATGACGGGCAGACGGATCGTCGGGTAGAAGTTGTTTCCACTCTTCTTGACGTGCGGGGGCGGACGGTGGCTGGGCAGACCGGGTTTGTGGATGTGCCGGCCGACGGGTGTTCCGAACTACACCACACTTTAGTCGTAGCGAACCCTGAGTTGTGGAGCATTGAACGACCTTATTTATATAAGGTAAAAACAGAACTTAAAGTAGACGGACGTAGTGTGGATACTTATTATACATCCACTGGCGTGCGTTATTTTAATTTTGATGCTCAGACAGGCTTTTGGCTTAATGGAAAGCGTACGAAAATAAATGGGGTGTGCATGCACCACGATTTAGGCTGTCTTGGGACTGCAGTTAACGTTCGTGCTATAGAGAGACAACTGGAGATATTGAAAGCGATGGGTTGTAACGGCATTCGTTGTACGCATAATCCGCCCGCACCCGAATTGCTCGATCTTTGCGACCGTATGGGCTTCGTGGTAATGGACGAGGCATTTGACATGTGGCGTATCAAGAAAACCACTTATGATTACGCTCGCTATTTCGACCGTTGGCACGAGCGTGATTTGGTAGACCTTATATTGCGGGATCGTAATCATCCTTGCATATTCATGTGGAGCGTGGGAAATGAAGTGGGGGAGCAATGGCGTGATGCCGGGCGCGACACCTTGTCGGTGGAAGATGCCAATATCCTTCTTAATTTCGGCCGCGATGAGTCGGATTTGCCCCGGTTGGAGGGGACGCATGTCAATACGCTTCTGGCGGCCAAGCTTACCGGGCTTGTACACCGTTATGACCCTACGCGTCCCGTGTTGACGGGAAACAACCGTGGAGGAAAGGACAATCTGTTGCACAAGCCGGAGGCTGGAATGGATATTATCGGTTATAATTATTGTGTGTGGGATACTCCGAAAGTACCCGAAGTATTTCCCGGACGCCCGTTTTTACTTACAGAGTCTATTTCAGGCTTGATGACGCGGGGATTCTACCGTATGCCATCCGATTCCATATACGTGTGGCCCATGCGTGGCGGGGTACGTGTGCCGGAGGGAAGTAATCATCTGACCTCGGCTTACGACAATTGTCATGTGCCGTGGGGGTGTAGCCATGAGGCAGGGATGCGTATGGTGAAAAATAACGATTTTATTTCCGGACAATATGTATGGACGGGTTTCGACTATATCGGGGAACCTACACCCTTCCCTTTCCCATCACGCAGCTCTTATTTCGGAATCATAGATTTAGCCGGATTTCCCAAGGACGTGTATTACATGTACCAGTCGGAATGGACTGAAAAACCGGTGCTCCACCTTTTTCCGCATTGGAATTGGACGGAGGGGCAGGAAGTGGATCTATGGGTGTATTACAGTCAGGCCGACGAGGTGGAGCTTTTCGTGAACGGCAAGAGTCAAGGAACAAAACGTAAGGGAAGAGATGATTTCCATGTAGCTTGGCGTGTAAAATATGAGCCGGGTACTGTGGAAGTTGTATCGAGAAAGAACGGGAAGGATGTCTTAGTGCGTGAAATTCATACGGCAGGTGTACCGGCGCAAATACGGTTGACGACAGACCGCGACACGCTTTGTGCAGACGGAAAAGATTTAGCTTTCGTTACGGTGGAAATTTTGGACAGGGATGGAAACCTTTGTCCTAAAGCTGAAAACTTGGTGCATTTTGAGGTTGAGGGACAGGCTTTGATTGCAGGGGTTGATAATGGTAGTCCTTTCTCTATGGAACGTTTTAAGGGAAAGAAACGCAGGGCATTTTTTGGTAAATGCCTGGTTGTGTTGCAAAGTAGAAGTAAAGCCGGGCATGCCATACTGAAAGCGAAGTCAGAAGGACTGGATGGCACGAGAGTCAAAATAGAAATGAAAAAAGTAGTAGACAACATATAAAAAAATATAGAGAGTATGGAATTGAAAAACAGCATGAAGAGTGTGATGGTCTCTGGGCTTTGTGCCTTGTTTTTAGCAGGGCAACCGGCATGGTCGGGTACGGGGAGAAACAAAGTGCCCTTGAATAATGCCGTGTCTGTAGCGACTGGTAGACCGAAAGTAAAATACAGCAAAATGATTTTCGGACAATTTATCGAGCATTTCGATAATCAGGTGTACGGAGGATTGTACGACCCGGAGTCGAAGTTTGCCGATGAAGATGGTTTCCGCAAGGATGTGATTGAGGCTTTGAGGGAAATCAAAACCCCTATTGTACGTTGGCCGGGTGGCTGTTTCGTATCGACCTATCATTGGTTGGACGGAGTGGGGAAAGAACGTACCCCGGTGTACGACAAGACCTGGCAGGTAGAAGACCCGAACACTTTCGGGACGGATGAGTATATAAAATGGTGCCGGAAGGTCGGATGCGAACCTTACATTTGTACCAATGCAGGAACAGGGACTCCGGAGGAGATGAGCGATTGGGTGGAATATTGTAACCTCACTATCGGGAAATACGGACGGATGCGTGCTGCAAACGGCTATCCCGAGCCTTACCATGTGAAGTATTGGAGTGTGGGGAATGAAAACTGGGGCGCACATGAATTGGGAGCGCGTACGGTGCAGGAGTGGGGGCCTTTGGTGCGTGAGTCGGCCAAGTTGATGCGCAGCGTGACTAAGGATGCCAAACTGTTTGCGGCTGCCACGTCGGACAAGAATTGGACAATGCCTTTGTTGCGCGAAGCCGGTTCTTATTTGGATTATATAGCTATCCATGGTTATTGGGATCCGCTGTTCCATGTCAACAATCCTGCGCCTTTTCTGAAGTGTATGATGAAAACGGATGCTCCGGAGCGAGACATTCAGCGGGCTATCGGCATATTGGATGAGGCCGGATTCGGTGGAGGAAAGATAAAAATCGCTTACGATGAGTGGAATTTGCGCAACTGGCATCACCCTTGGCATGGAGACTTGCGGCGCGGGTTCGACTTAGAGGCACGCCGTAAGAACGATATTGCTTCCACTTACACGATGGCAGATGCTTTGTTTTCCGCTTGTTTCCTGAATGCCTGCCTGCGTCATTCCGATGTGGTGGATGTGGCCTGTTTCGCGCCTATAGTCAATACGCGTGGCCCAATTTTCGTACATCCCGACGGTATTGTGAAACGTACTACATTTTATGTTTTTAAGATGTACACCAATGGACTGGAAGATTATATGCTGCCGGTGGCTTTAGAAGCAGAACGGCTGACGCAAGGCAATCAATCCACGGCTGTGTTCGATGTCGTGTTGACGGGGAATGCGGACGGAACGCGTTATGTTTACGCGGTAGTGAATAAAGATCCGGAGAAAAGCCATGCCCTGACGTTGGATTTCAAAAGTTTGGGAGTGAAAGAACCGCGTAAAATCAAGGGAACCGTATTGAGCGGAACTTCCGCTGACGATTATAATGACATAGGGAAAGAACGGGTGGTGCCCGAGGAATGTACTTTTGAAGTACGGGATGCCGCAGTGGTTTTACCTCCCCATTCCCTGACATTATTGAGGTTGGAAAAATGAGAATACGGTTGGTCGGTAAATCGGGACGGGTGAGAATTAGTTTTACACCGCAATCCGCCAAATCGTTTGGCTGAGATTGAAAATTCATTCTCAGCCAAACGAAAAAAAGTTCTCCTGAGATTGATTTTCCAATCTCAGGAGATTTTTTTATCCATCATAACATCTTGAAAATGTGAACGGTATATTTTGAAGTATTGTTATGTAATTTCCTTACTTTTGGCCTGCTCGGGCGAGCCTGCCGTTTGAACGTGGGTAAAGAATAAACCTCTTTCCTCCTTTTTAGGGGAGAAGAAAGAGGTTTATGGGGTGATAGGGGAAATGATGTCCGGTTTACTTCAGAATATCTTTCATTCCGTCTTTCGTCAGATTGCCGATGTTCTCACGCATGGCTGTGTCGCCTTTCAGATTTTCCAGTTTGTAGTAGTCCATGAAACCCATGTGACCGTCGCGCAAGGCTTGTGCCAAAGCTTTGGGCACTTCGGCTTCGGCCTGAATGACTTCGGCACGTGCTTCCTGCGCCTTGGCTTTCATTTCCTGTTCGGCGGCGATAGCCATGGCACGGCGTTCCTCGGCCTTGGCCTGCGCGATGTTTTTGTCGGCGTTGGCTTGGTCGATTTGCAGGGTGGCACCGATGTTCTTACCTACATCGATGTCGGCAATGTCGATGGACAGGATTTCAAAAGCCGTACCGGCATCCAGACCCTTTTTGAGTACCAGTTTGGAGATGGAGTCCGGATTTTCCAGAACTTGCTCGTGGTTTTCGGCCGATCCGATGGAAGAAACGATACCTTCGCCTACACGGGCCAGAATGGTGTCCTCGCCTGCACCTCCCACCAGTTGGTGGATGTTGGCGCGTACGGTGACACGGGCCTTCGCTATCAACTGGATACCGTTTTTGGCTACGGCGGCCACGGGTGGCGTGTCGATTACCTTCGGATTGACGGAAGTCTGCACGGCCTCGAACACGTCGCGGCCGGCCAGGTCGATGGCGCAGGCCTCCGGAAAATCGAGCTTGATGTTCGCGCCGCGCGCGGTAATCAGCGCTGTAATCACGCGGTCGAGGTTGCCGCCCGCGAGGAAGTGCGCTTCCATCTTGCTGATCTGCATGTTCAGCCCGGCCTTTTCCGCCTTAATCAGCGGCCCGACGATCTTTGCCGGGGGAACGCGGCGAATCCGCATGCCCATCAGCGTGAAAATCGAAACGTGTACGCCGGAAGCCAGCGCGGAGATCCACAGATTCAGCGGAATAAACCGCAGGAAAACCAGCACCGCCAAAATGATGGCCACAATCAAAACAACGCTCTCCACAACCATACTCTTTTCCCCCTGTCTTTTTCTCGCTTATGACTTAATCGCCTTGACGACGATTTTTCCGCCCTCGACGCGCGCAATGCGAATCGCCACGCCGTTTTCGATAAACTCGCCCTCGGTGACGACGTTCAGCCGAACGCCGTCAAAATCGCCGATGCCGGAGGGACGCAGCACGCTGAGCGTCCTGCCCTCATGCCCGACGAGCACCTGCATATCCTGCTGCTCGCGCAGTTCTTCCTTCTGGTGCAGAAACAGCTTGGATTTGGCCACGTCGCCCTTCGCCGCCGAACGCAGCAGCCACGAGACCAGCACCGCCAGCACCGCGATAATCACCAGCAGCAGCGCCACCGCCGTCAGCGTGCCGAAATGCATCGCCGCCATGATCGTGCCCACGCCGACCAGCGCGATGCCCGAAATGCCCGGCAGGCCGAACCCCGGCAGAAAGACCTCCACCAGAATCAGACCCATGCCCAGCAGCACACAGAGCGCCATCGGCAGATTTTCCAAAATCATTTCCATCGTTTTTCACCCTTCCTTTTGCTCCGAGCATACCATACCCGCGGGCAGAACGGAAGCCCTTTTGTTCCAATTATACATTTCAGCGCTCTAAATGGCAAGCCGCCGCCCGATTCAAAAGGCATTTTTGCGCAGCATGTCGGCCAGCGCGCGCACATCCTGCGTGTCGACGCGGCCGTCAAGATTCACATCCATCGTCAGCAGCAGCTCCGTTGCCGGGGCCTTGCTGTCTGCG
>ENA-ORMS01001572-ORMS01001572.1-human-gut-metagenome-genome-assembly--contig:-NODE-1572-length-18214-cov-3.153423_pt1 | contig 18214 bp, 16 predicted proteins | sample MGYA00242104_ERZ508997 | MGnify/ENA primary metagenome ERZ508997 (study PRJEB26280, sample SAMEA2338704) | human gut metagenome | biome: human gut; feature: human-associated habitat; material: faeces... | reverse complement strand
GCCACATCCAGAATACCTTCCTCCAGCAGTTCTATGATGTTCTTCGGATCCTCATTCACAAACACCCCCACCGTCCGGATTCCCGGCAGAAGCTTTTTGCGATATTCGGCTGCCTGCTCCTTCGTAACCGCACGGTGGCTCTTTTCGTAAAATACAAATCCCACATAGTCCGGCTGCACCTCATTGGCATAGTCAATATCCTCCGGACGATAGAGACCGCACATTTTCACTTTCATAATAATTTACGACCTTTCTGTAATCTGTCCGCGAAGCTCCTGCAATACCGCTTTCTTATCCGCGCTTCGCATCAGCGTCTCTCCGATGAGAACAGCATTGGTACCATTCTGCTCGAATCTCGCGATATCCTGTCTGGTCTTCATACCGCTCTCAGATACGAAGAGGATGTTCTCCGGCACCAGTTCCCGCAGCCGCACGGAATTATGAATATCCACCGTAAAATCTTTCAGATTCCGGTTATTGACACCGACGATCCTCGCACCTGCTGCAAGCGCCATCTCCACTTCCTTCTCGTCATGGGCTTCCACCAGTGCCGACAGTCCAAGTTCTCCTGCGATTCCCGCATACTCTGACAACTGCATCGGTGACAGGATGGCACAGATTAAAAGCACTGCATTTGCTCCGATATTTTTTGCCTCATAGATCATATATTCGTCTACCGTGAAATCCTTGCGAAGACATGGAATCGATACCGCATCTGCAATCTCTCTAAGATATTCATCGCTTCCAAGAAACCATTTTGGTTCTGTCAGCACGGAAATACAATCCGCGCCTGCTGCCTCATATTCTTTTGCGATCTGAACATACAGAAATTCCGGTGCGATCAGACCTTTTGAGGGTGACGCTTTTTTACATTCGCAAATGAATGAAATGCCGTCTTTTCTGAGTGCTTTTTCAAAAGCAAAGCTGCCTTTTTGCATGGATAATGCCTGCTGCTTTAAATCTTTCGGAGACATTTTTCTTTTTGCTTCGCTCACCCGTTCTCTTGCATGCTCTGCAAGCTGGTCTAGTATTGTCATTCCTCTACCTCCGGCCGGTTGCTGACTTCGATCAGCCGCTTTAATGTTGCAAGTGCTTTGCCGGAATCAATAAGCTCTGCTGCAAGCGCAATGCCGTCCGCCATGCTCTCTGCCTTGCCTCCGATATACAATGCCGCTCCTGCATTCATCAGCACGGCTTTTCTCTTATGTCCTTTTTCCCCATTTAAAATGGCAAGCGTGATCGCTGCGTTTTCTTCCGGTGTTCCGCCTTTTAAATCTTCTTTCGTGCAGCGTGGAAAACCAAACTCTTCCGGAGTGATCACGGAGGATTTGAACCAGCCATCACGGATCTCGCAGACTGTTGTCGGTGCGCTCATCGAGATTTCATCCAGCTTATCCTGTCCATACACGACCATACCACGTTTGACGCCAAGGCTGATGAGCACCTGTGCCAGCGGTTTGACCAGATACTCGTCGTACACACCCAGAAGCTGCATGGATGGTGTTCCCGGATTGGTAAGTGGTCCTAAAATATTAAATACCGTCCGGAATCCCAGTTCTTTGCGGATAGCTCCCACATACTTCATGGAACTGTGATATTTCTGTGCGAAGAAGAAACACATACCGACTTCGTTTAAAAGCTCCACACATCTTTTTGGACTCTGCGAAATATTTACGCCCAGTGCTTCCAGACAGTCCGCCGTTCCGCATAATGAAGAAGCCGCACGGTTGCCATGCTTTGCAACCTTCATCCCGCCTGCAGCTGCAACGATCGCTGAGGTAGTGGAAATATTAAAACTATGTGCATTATCGCCACCGGTTCCGACAATTTCAAAAAGCTCCATGCCGGTTTCCACTTTGGTCGCATGTGCCCTCATCGCAGCCGCACAGCCTGCGATCTCGTCTGTGGTTTCGGCTCTTGCACTCTTTGTTGACAGTGCTGCAAGAAATGCTGCATTCTGTGTAGCTGTCGTTTCGCCGCCCATAATTTCATTCATCACCGTGTATGCCTCATCATAGGTAAGATCCTCTTTGTTTACAATTTTTACAATCGCTTCTTTAATCATCTCTTATATCTCCTTTATAAAATTTCTGAGCATCTGTTTTCCATCCGGTGTCATAATCGATTCCGGATGAAACTGTACGCCGTATATCGGATATTCTTTATGCTGTACCGCCATGATCTCTCCATCCTCTGTAAGCGCTGTCACTTTCAGGCACTCCGGTATGGTATCAGGGGCTGCTGCAAGCGAATGGTACCTTGCAACCGGAGCATTTTGTGGACAGCCTGCAAACAGCGGACAGGACGTATCAAATTTCACATCCGACTGCTTTCCGTGCATGAGTTCTTTTGCATAAGTCACCGTTGCACCAAATGCCGCGCAGATCGCCTGATGGCCGAGGCAGACTCCCAAAACCGGGATTTTGGTGCCAAGCGTTTTTGCAACTTCCATGATAACCCCTGCATCCTCCGGTCTTCCCGGACCCGGTGAGAGGATAATGTGATCGGGTTCCAGGCTTTTGATCTCCTCTACTGTCATTTCATCGTTGCGTATCACCCTGATATCCGGCTCGATCTCTCCGACCAGCTGAAAAAGGTTGTAAGAAAAACTGTCGTAGTTATCAATGAGTAAAATCATCCTTCCACCTCCTGTGCAAGTTCCAATGCTTTCAGGGAAGCCTTCGCCTTATTTATACATTCTTCAAATTCCTTTTCCGGCACGGAATCCGCTACAATGCCCGCACCGCTTCTCACAAACACTTTGCCGTTTTTCTTATAAGCAATGCGGATCGCAATACAGGTATCCATGTTCCCGGTGAAGTCAATATATCCGATTGCACCGCCGTAGATGCCTCGCTTATTATTTTCCAGTTCTCCGATCAGCTGGCAGGCTCTGATCTTCGGTGCGCCGGAAAGTGTTCCGGCAGGCAATACTGCTTCGATCGCGTCAAAAGCATCGTGTTTTTCATCAATCTCGCCCCGAACCGTTGAGCCGATGTGCATTACGTGGGAAAAGCGTTCAATAGAATGCAGCTTTTCGACCTGCACAGTACCGAATCTGCTGATTTTTCCAAGGTCATTTCTGCCGAGATCGACCAGCATATTGTGCTCGGAAAGTTCTTTTTTGTCTGCAAGCAGTTCTTTTTCCAGTGCTATGTCTTCTTCTGCGTTCTTTCCTCTCGGTCTTGTTCCGGCAAGCGGAAACGTATGCAGTACACCATTTTCCAATTTCACCAGTGTCTCCGGGGATGCACCTGCGACCTCCACGTCAGTTCCTGAAAAGTAGAACATGTACGGTGAAGGATTGATCGTGCGGAGTACACGATAGGTATTGAACAGGGTTCCTTCAAAAGGTGCCGACAGCCGGTTTGACAGTACGATCTGAAAAATGTCTCCCTCGCGGATATGGTGTTTCGCCTTTTCTACCATATTGCAGAATTGTTCTTTGTTGAATAACGGTGTCACTTCTCCCGTCAGCCTGCCGCCCGGTTCGTTCTTTTTTTCACCGTTCCTGAGAAGCTCTTCCAATTGTTTTAACTCCATCACAGCTTTGTTATATCCGACTTCTACATCCGCCAGCGGCATATTGACAATCAGTATTATTTTTTGCCGCAAATGATCAAAAGCGATCACCTTGTCAAAAAGCATCAGATCAAGATCTTTAAAATTTTCCGTATCTTCCACATCACATTTCACACCCGGTTCGCTGTATCCGAGATAATCATAGGAAAAATAACCTACCAGTCCACCGGTAAAGGATGGAAGATAGTCGAAACGTGGACTTTTATAATCAGCAAGGATCTGGCGGAGATAATCAGAAGGATGCTCTGTAGTTACTTTCAGATTTCCGATTTTCATTTCGCCATTGATACAGGTGATCTCCAGTTTCGGATCAAAACCAAGAAACGTATATCGTCCCCATGTCTCGTTTGCCTGGGCGGATTCTAACATATAGCAATGTGTCGATACATTTTTCAGTATCCTCATAGTTTCAATCGGGGTAATAAAGTAAAAAAGTGTCTGCGACACTCTCAACTCCCCTAACCCCTCATTCATGAGGGGAAGGGGTTTTCTTATCTCCTTCTTTATTGTAAAATTCTATTATGAATATATTACAATCCATCTTTACCGATTATTATAAACACATCATTTACGAACTCCATCCTCGTCCTGCTGTCATTGAAAATGTTAACAAGATGATTCATTGTGGTGATTCTTCTCACGGTGGTGCCATGTATGGCTGTCCTCACTGTGGAAATCTTAAATTTGTTCCCTTTCGCTGTAAAAGCCGTTTTTGCCCTTCCTGTGGAAACAAATACAACCAGCTTCGTTCTTTTCATATGTCCTGTAAGCTTGTTTCTTGCGTTCATCGCCATTGTGTTTTCACTATCCCAGCGGAACTTCGCGTTTATTTTCTCGATGACAGAACTCTCTTAGATTGTTTATTTCATTCTGTTCGTGATGTTGTCTTACGCATGTTTTCCAAAATGAATAAAACCGAAAACTTTACTCCTGGGCTTATCTGTGTTCTTCACACTTTTGGGCGTGATTTAAAATGGAATCCTCATATCCACGCTCTCATCTCAGAGGGTGGGGCTGGTAACATCACTCCTTGGCGTCCTGTCAAACACTTTGATTACAATTTCCTTCGTAATGCTTTTCGCAAAGTACTGCTTGAACGACTTACCTCCCGCATTGGTCCGGCTTTTCGCAAAGTCAAAAATGAAATGTACACGAAACACGCTGACGGCTTTTATGTCCGTGCAAAACCAAATCTTTGCACTCCTGATATCACCATTAAATACATCAGCCGATACCTCGGCAGACCTGTTATTGCCACATCGCGTATTGATACTTATGACGGTGAAAACGTAACCTTTCATTACACCAGACACGAAGACAACAAAACTGTTACTGAAACTATTCCTGCTTTGGACTTCATCCAGAAACTGATTGTCCACATCCCTGAAAAACATTTCAAAATGCTTCGCTACTATGGGGTATATGCAAAACATCACAAACAGGAAAAGAAACTTCGTAAATGTATTTCTGCTAAAAAACAACGTTTCCTGCGTTCTATTCAGGATTGGCAGCACTCCATTCTTCTCTCTTTCGGATACGACCCTCTCTGTTGTTCCGAATGTGGTACTTCTATGTTGGTTTTAGAAGTTTACCACAAAAAAACTGCACTATTTGAACAATATCGAAAGGTTATGAAATATGGATAAATCCATGCTCATAATAATTCTTTCTCCATAGTCAGATAGTGCAGCTAACCTAAACCAAAACAAAAAACTTCATAAACAACGTCATGGCGAAGCCCCCTTCGCTCTTTTGCTATGTCATTTTTTATTTCCAGCCTATTATACACTATTTCTGACGATTTGAGAAATTTCCTATAAAGTAAAAAGAGAGTGCGAAAAATACTTTCATATTTTTCACACTCTCTTTTACGCCTCCAAAAGCCGTACTGCCTCAATCCTTTTCTCTACTTCCCGTGTCATAGAACCGCTCACGCCGAAATCTATCCCCAGCAGTCCAAACTCATAACTTGAAAGCATATAAGTAATGGATGTTTTCTTTTCCTCTAACTCTTCAAAAAATACTGTGACCGTAGCAACGATATTTGGATACAAAAAATATCTTTCATACACACGCACCAGCGTTTTATTCTGTGCATCTTGCCCCGGCATTTCTCCGCAGTAGGAAAAGTTTTTCTTTCCTTTCTGCATTTCTGTATGAAATCGTCTTACTACATCTTCGAAGGTTCCCTCTATCACTACCGGTCTTTTTTCCATTATGATTTCTCCTGCAATGCCTGTACATTATCAAATACATTTTTCCTCTTTATCATAGTTGAAGTATTCATTTTTTTCAATCTTTAAAACATTTTTCACCTTAAAAATTTCTCCATTCTACTACAATATATTTATGGTTAATATCCCTTACAGCCAGTAAGGAATTATCCATCTTGTTGCTTAAGCTGTTAGAATGTAGGTAGCAATTGGATATCTTCTCCTTTCTTGGACTTCGCGTCCGTAACACAGACTGATAACCAGCTCCTCATTCGCAGCGTTCGTTTTATGCAGGTTGAATCACCTCAGGTGCATTCGTGTCACACCACAGTAGATTGAATAGGCAATGAGTAAAACTGGTACTTATCCATTGCAATAATCTTAAGGAGTGACAAATTTATGAACGCAGTAGGTATCGATGTTTCAAAAGGTAAAAGTATGGTTGCTATTATGCGGCCTTTTGGCGAAATTGTTTCCACACCCTTTGAAATTAAACACACATCCAGTGACATCAATTCGCTTGTAAAACTTATCAAGTCTATCGAAGGTGAGTCCCGAATTGTAATGGAGCATACCGGACGCTATTACGAAGTCCTTGCCCATCAACTTTCCGAAGCAAATCTTTTCGTTAGTGCCATTAACCCAAAGCTTATCAAGGATTTTGATAACGATTCCCTTCGTAAAGTCAAAACAGATAAAGCTGACTCTGTTAAAATTGCCCGATATGCACTTGACAAGTGGCAAAATCTGAAACAGTATAGCGTTATGGATGAATTACGCAATCAACTCAAAACCATGAACCGTCAGTTTGGCTTTTACATGAAGCACAAGACGGCTATGAAGAATAACCTTATCGGCATCCTTGACCAAACCTATCCTGGTGTTAATACTTATTTTGACAGTCCTGCACGTAGTGACGGCAGCCAGAAATGGGTCGATTTTGCATCTACATACTGGCATGTAGACTGTGTCCGTAAAATGTCCATAAACGCTTTTATTGATCACTATGAAAACTGGTGCAAACGCAAGAAGTACAACTTCAGCAAGTCAAAAGCTGAAGAAATCTATGGAAAAGCAAAGGAGCTTGTTCCTGTACTTCCTAAGGATGACATTACAAAGCTTATTATCAAGCAGGCAGTTGACCAACTTAACAGTGCTTCTATTACTGTTGAGTCGCTACGCACTCTCATGAACGAAACTGCATCCAAGCTTCCGGAGTATCCCGTTGTTATGGCAATGAAAGGGGTTGGAACGTCACTCGGTCCTCAACTGATGGCTGAGATTGGTGATGTTTCCCGTTTCACTCACAAGGGTGCCATTACTGCTTTTGCCGGTGTAGACCCTGGTGTTAACGAATCCGGCTCTTATGAACAGAAAAGTGTTCCAACTTCAAAACGAGGTTCTTCTGACCTCAGGAAAACACTATTTCAGGTAATGGATGTCTTAATCAAAACACATCCACAAGATGATCCTGTGTATCAGTTCTTAGACAAAAAACGGGCTCAAAAGAAACCGTATTATGTCTATATGACTGCCGGTGCTAACAAGTTTCTACGCATCTACTATGGACGAGTGAAAGAATATCTTGCATCTCTTCCAGAATCTTAATTATCTACTATACCTTTCAGACCAGCACTGGTGTGGTGGTCTTGTTTTGATGTCTAATTTTCAACCTGTATAAAATTTTCAAAGTTCTTTCATTTTAGCCTTGACTTTTTATTTGCAGGCTGTATTTATATTGTACATCTTCCTTTTTATCTGCTGTCTCCTGTTCATTATCCTTCCCGCTCCCAGCTTCGCTCAAGTAACAGCACAAACACCGCAATTACAAACGCGAGCATCACAGATGCCGCCGCCATCTTATCCACCGAGAGCGTCTGGAACCAGTTGTTGAACACATGCTGCAACAGATAAATATTTTCCTGTGGATAGCTGCCCGCTGCCATGTAAACCTCCCGGAACGCCTTAAATGAATTTAAAACCGACAAAATGACAACGGTAAATGCCACCGGGCGGAGATTCGGCAGTGTGATATAGAAAAACGTTTTCCATTTTCCGGCTCCGTCCATATCTGCCGCCTCATAAATCCCCTGCGGGATTGCAGAAAGCCCCGCCATCCAGAGCACAATATCGTATCCTAAATATTTCCAGACATAGCTGAATACGAGGATTCCAAATGCGGCATCGGTGTTCATCCAGTCTACCTCCTGCACCGACAAAACGTTTAAAATCTGCCCGATTCCGCTCATTCCTGACAGCGCATGGATCGCACTGTTCACAAATCCGTGGCTGTCAAAAAGAATCTTCCACAGTACGACCACACTTGCCGCCGGGATTGCCATCGGAAGCAGATACATACTTTTAAGTGCCGTTGCACTGCCCCGGTAAAACTGTTCCATCGTCACATCCCGGTGTTTTTTCTTTTTCTCTGCCAAAATCAAAACCTGCTGCAACAGCATTGCCAGGATCAGCGATAATAGCAACAGGCATGGAATACATGTGACCACAAAACGCAGTGTATTTTTCGCTGCAAGATTAAACGCATCATTTTTTATCACCTGCACGTAGTTACTGATCCCGACGAAACTGCCATCCACGGTCTGGAAAAAAGAGCGCCGCACCACATCTGCAAATGGGATCAGTCCAAACACCGATACTCCCAGAAATTCGGGCAACAGAAAATACCAGCCGGGATTTCGCTTTTTTCTGATTTTATGTCTTTTCATCCTCATGCCTTTCTCATAGCCTGCTGCAATCTCCCATCCTCTTCCTTTTTTACTGCTGCTCTGCAAGATACAGATTCACTTTCTTCGTGATCTCATTTACCGTTTCTTCGAGGTTCTGCTCTCCTTTTACATAGCTTGTTCCCTATTCGATCACAAGATTCTGGATCGTACGGTCTGTGAGTGCTGACTGCTCCACTGCTTCCAGCTGCGCTAAAATCGCATCTGCTTCCTCCTGTGTCATGGAGCGGTATTCAATCGTATACATTTTGTCGCTTCCATCCCTGTTAAATGCCATGCTTGTTTCCGTCCGTCCCATCAATGCATTGATCTGATCCTTTAAAGCTGCCTCATTCACCGGGATTCCGTTGCTGGAAGCTCCTGCCTCTTTGCCGAGCAATGTTTTCACAAATGCTTTTCCTGCATCCTCATTGCCTCCTGATACCACACCTGCCTGTAAAAATGGGACATAGGTAGAAATTCCACCATTCGACAATGCACCATAAACCGCTCCGTCCGTCGACCCTGCACTCAACATCAACTGGAAATCCTCGACATCTGCAATGGTTCCAAATTCCACTTTACATGTCTCTGTAAATAAATCCATGCTGTCTAATGTTCCATAACGGTATCCATCGCACATTCCGCTCTCAAAAAAATTGCCATAGGATTCAATATCGCTGTGATCATCCACATCATAAATACGTTTCACCTGTGTCAGATAATCGGAAACTTTCGTTTCATCCAGACTTCCGTCCTCTTTTACCCAGTTTTTGGAATCTACATTGTAAAAATCAAGCAGTAACTCTTCCGCTATCTTCTGCTGTACCACATAAGTCGTACTTTTGTCCTTTGCCAGGGTTTCGATGCGGTCTGCAAGTGCCTGCGTGGACTTTCCTGCATCTACCGTCTGCTGATCTGACGTGATAAATGATACTAAGAAACGTGTCGGAATCGCATATATCTTTCCATCCTTTGTGCTGTCTTTCACAATGGAATCCACAAGTCCATCCGAAGCCTTTACCTCATCCACAACATCACTGATATCTGTTAAAATTCCTTTTTCCACATAGCTGTCCACCGGCATTCCATCTAAGATAAGCACATCCGGTCCATTTCCTGCCAGGATATCCGTGCTCAACGTCTTCAATGCGTCCTCTAACGTCACTCCATTATCATCCGTCATGCCAATTTCAAGGTTTACATAAATATCTGCATACTCCTGACGGAAAATATTGACTGCCTGACGCAGCGTATCGGAATCCTGCAATGCATAAATATTGAGTTCCTGATTCAGGTTGGCAGACGCGTCTGCATCGTAGGTGTAGCTGTAGAGTGCACCCTCCATTCCGTTATTTCCTGCCACAAAAAGATGCGTCTCATCCTGCATATACACTCCGTAAAAAATCGCACCGCTGTTGCTCAATGCAGTCTGCTCGCCCTGTACCAGCTCCTCCACAACTGCTCCACCTGTTGTATAGTGGAAAATTCCTTTATAATCTGCAAAAATAATACTGTTATCATTCTCCGCTTTTGCAAACGTCACCGGAAGTCCGGTATCGGTATTTCGATAAACGAGGTTATCATCTGAACAGATCTGCTCAGTCAATGCGGTCAGCTCGTCCGTCTCTTTTCCGGTTGTCGTGTCATAGCAAAGCACCTTGTCACTTGTGACGATATAGCAATTCGTTCCAACCACATCAAAATAAGGAATATAGGTATCCTCATCGATTTCAAATGTCACTGTTTTGCTTCCATCTGTACAGTCAATTCCATACAAACCGCCCAATGTATCGCGTACGATCAGCTGTTTGTTACTGTCAAATGCTGCAACTGATACAACGGCATCTTCTGCAGGCATTTCAATCGAAAATGTATGTGTGCTTCCGTCCGCGTCCACAATTGTAACCGGACATAATCCGTTTTCTGTGTAATCAAGAAACGCAACTGTTCCATCCTCTGCGACTGCGACATCGCTGTAAGAGATATCTTTCAGCGGTGTTGTCTCCCAGTTTCCGCCTCCATCACTGCTTTTTGCCACATAGATGCCATAATCTGCATCCTGCCCTACAACTTCAAGTGTTCCATCTGACAGTGCTTTGAACTGTAAAATGCTATTGATCTCTTCCGGAAGTGCTACTTTTGATTCAATAAATCTTCCTTTGCCGCCTGCGCTGCCATCGGCATTTGCGCCGCTGCTTTCTGTTCCGTCTGTGCCCCCACCTGTATTTTTTCCATAGCCGGTGAATATTCCTGCTGTCAATGTCATCAGCAAAAGTAAAATTACTGTGACACCTAGCATGCTTCGTTTTTGTCTGTTTTTTATCTTTGCAGTTTTCATTTTGTTTTTATGACCTTTCTTTTTTATTTTGCTTTTATGATTGCAGCTTCGCAATCATTGCCAGAATAAGCAGCTGTTCCTCTGCTTTGGCATTCTACATGTAGTATTTTTCGTTTCTGGTCTTATCTTACAGAAGAAATCTTAGAAAAATCTTTAAATCTGGCTTTAATTTAACTGTTACATTTCAAAATAATCTATAATTTAAAGATTTTTCTAAGATTTCTATGCTATACTCATCCTTATAAATCTCAGGAGACATTATCATGCGTATTTTATTGATCGAAGATGATCTGAATTTTTGTGAAACCCTGCGTTTTCAGTTGGAGCAGGAAGCTTATGAGGTGGATGTATGCCACGACGGAAGAGACGGTCTTGACCTCTTCTTACAGGACGCGCACGACATTGTCCTGCTCGACCGCATGCTCCCGACTATGAATGGTCTGCTCGTGCTGCAAAAAGCTAGACAGGCCGGAATTTCCACGCCTGTCATACTGATCACCGCCCTCGGCGAACTTTATGACCGGATCGAAGGGCTGGATGCTGGTGCAGACGATTACATTGTAAAACCATTCGCCTTCGAAGAACTGACCGCCCGCATCCGCTCCCTCGGCAGACGCAGCGGCAAATGGGAAGATGACAATTTACTTACCATCTGCGACATCAGTTATGACTGCAACGCGAGACTGCTAAGTGGACCTACTGGCTCCATCCGGCTCTCCGGCCGTGAGGGCAGATTGCTTGAAGTTCTTCTGCGAAGTTTTGAGCTCGTCATCCGCCGTGAAGTACTTCTTAGCCGTGTCTGGGGCGTGGATGCAGAAGTGGAGGATTGTAACCTTGACACTTACATCCATTACCTGCGCAAGCGGCTCTCCTACGTTGGAAGCACGCTTGCCTTAAAAACCATCCGCGGTGTCGGATATACGCTGGCTTCCTCCTGATCCCTGATTTTCCATATAAGATCATGAAGCTTCTGTATAGCTGCCGTTACTTTTCAATTATTTTATCCTTATTGCAATTTACAGATACCTTTTTTCACTATCTGCTTTATGTACATTATCAGGAGGTTTCTCATGTTTCCACACTTCACCTTTTCCGGCACAGCCTATCAGGCTTTGCACCGCAAACTCACTTTATTCTGTACCTGCGTCACACAGATCATTCTCCTTGCCTTAAGTGCTCTGTGTGTTTTTGTTGCAGAAAAAAATATAAAACAGGGAAACGAAACCGCTTTTTTCACAGAAACAAGTTCCGTCATTTCACATTTGCAGGAACAGGATGTCATTTCACACCAGTGGTTAAACCAGTTACAGGAAAACAGTTCTATCCAGATTTATCTTTTTGAGAATGGGACTCCACTTTTTTATGACCAGTATCATCAGACAACTGCAGACGAGCAATTATGTGAAAATGCACTTCTCGCCGCAGAAGAGCTTACCGGGAACGATCCTTTTTTTACGAAAAATAGAATGCTTTCCTCGCATACGGAATATCAGTTCGACTCCGGCGATAACATTCCCTACATTGCATCCGTCGGCAGTATCCCAAAAGGCGACAGCTACTTAAACTTTCTGATCCTGCGCTCGCTCGCCGAACAGTTTCACCAGATGCTGTCGTTAAGAATTATCGTGATCATTGCAAATATTGCCGCATTTTTACTGCTGTTTCTCTTTTTCCACTTCTTCATCCGAAAAATGTTAGAACCAGTCGAAACTGCACAGAAAAAGCAGACACAATTCATTGCTTCCGCCTCCCACGAGCTGCGCACCCCATTAGCGGTTGTCCGCTCCGGCTTGGAATCCGTTGAAAAATGTTCAAATGAAGAGGAACGAAACTACTTTCTCCATCTGATGTCCGAGGAGACCGTCCACATGAAGCGCCTGATTGATGATATGCTGCTGCTCGCAAACTCTGATGCTGACACGCTCACCATCAAACCGGAAGCCTGTCAGCCGGATTTGCTGCTCTTAGACACTTATGAAAAGTTCGAACCACTGGCAAAGAAAAACGGGCTTCACCTTATCCTCGCTCTGCCGGAAGAAATTCTCCCGGACTGCTTCTGTGATATCCACCGCACAGAACAGATTTTTTCCATTATCGTGGATAATGCACTCTGTTACACACCATCCGGTGGAAAAGTGACACTCTCCTGCCATGCTGAAAATGAAATGCTTTGTTTTCTATTCGAAGATACCGGATGTGGAATTTCAGAGGAAAAGAAATCCCATATTTTCGAACGATTTTACCGCGCCGACGATGCCCATACCGACAGAGAACACTTTGGACTTGGACTCTGCATTGCGAAAGAGCTCACCGAAAAGCAAAATGGGAACATCCAGGTTGTGGATGCTCCCATTTCCGGCAGCTGCTTTATGGTACAATTGCCATGTGCACTTTAATTTTTATGTGATTTCTACGCTCTCCTGTCAGGTTATATTTTTCCTGTTATTCCACATTTTTCAGTGCCTGATCCATCGGAATACGCTTGATCCTTCTGAAATCCAATACCATGACAAGCAGATATCCGATCAGTATAAACAGGAACATTTTCACATAGCCCATCGTGCTTATGCGGAAAGCGTACCATCCACTGTAGGAGAAAAGCATGATCCTCCAGACAGCCTTCATGATGACGACACCTAAAATCACGCTGACAACATCAATTACCACAAGAACGATGGTCGTGGACAACAGATACAAACTTGCAATCTCCCGGTTCTCATAGCCCAGGATTTTTGTCATGGAAATTGCATTTTCGTTCTTCTCGATGATCAGCTTCGTGAGCAGGTAAATCAATACTGCGGATAACAGGATGCACAGATACTGGAAGTAGGTCATATAAGAGCCCATGGAATGATCCAGCTGGTCACACATTTTCGTAATGTCGTGTTCTGTGATGACAGTTGCGATCTCATCCTCATCAATATCTGTGATCTCTGAATCCGAGAGATAGCCTGTGAATGCATCACTGTCCATGTCAAAGATTTCACAATACTGCTCATTGGACAGAAATACTGCCAGCGTCTGGCTGTGATCGTAGATTCCTGCAACCTCAAACTCATACGGTTTGTTCTCATATTTTTCGTCCAAAACCACTGTGTCGCCCACGCTCAGGCTGTATTTATCTGCATAGGAAGCAGAAATATATGCCTCGTTTCCTTTCAGGGCAGACAGGTCACTGATTTTCACATACCGGCTGTCATCCTCGATTCCGTAGACAGAAATCTCCTCATCTAACGTATCGCTCTTGTGCTGCAGAGATGTCATATTGAATTTCTCTGCATCCTTATTATCCGTTGTGATAATGTCTCCATCCTCATTCTCATAAGACTTTAACACATACTGATAATTCGTGAACATCATATCTGAAACATTGGATTTGTAATAGTCGAGCGTCTCCGGCATACCGACCGCCATTGCGAGCATAATGCCGATAAACCAGATCCCCACAAATAAAATCAGGTAATTCGTCACGTTCTGGAACATGATACGCAGGCGGAAACGGCTTAAAAAGCTCCATTTTGGCAGGCGCATCGCTTTTTTACGTTTTGTTTTTTTCAGATCATGGCGTAAAAACTGTAATGGTGTATGCCGCATCATTTTTATAATGACGATGAGATTGACCACAAGCATTAAAACAACCGGAATGATCGTTGTCTTGAAAAAGGCATCCGGGTTCCAGACTGTCTGATAAGTTGGAAGACTGTAGCTGTTATAATACATGCCGACAACCACATTTTTAAATACGGTATAGCCGAGGATATTTCCAACGCACGCTGCGAGAAGTGTCACGATCACCGGCATGGAAATATAATGTCTGACCAGTTCACCTCTCGTATAACCGGAAGCTCTCAGTGTTCCGATCGTAGAAGCCTCCTTCACGATCGTGTTGCTGATGGTCACTGCAAAAATAAATGCAATGATCACGATCAAAATATCCAGTAAAACACCACCCATAGCTTTGTCTGAACCCATATCATCCGTTGCAAAATTAATAGCCGGATTTGCATAGCGTGGCATATAGTCCTCTAACTCTTTGTCATCACACACTACCTGTGTGAGCAGTGCTTTCATGAAATCATCGGATTTTGCTTTCTGCTCCACTTCATCTGCAGGAGTATCCACATAATTCCATGTGTAAGCATAATGAACAGTTTTATGTAAACTATTAAATCCTTCCTGTGTGACCATAGCCACATCGAATTTGATCGCATCAAACATCATATCCGTTGACTTCTCATGCAGTGTTGCATAATTGACATAGGCGATCAGTCCGACAACTTTGAACCTCTGCCCACTGACAGAAATCTCATCTCCCACTTTGACGCCGACATTGTCTGCATGCATACGGTCAATTGCGATCTCATCCGCTTTTTCCGGAAATGCTCCGTCAAGCAGGCAGGCAAGATCCACGTTATCATTTTTTGCATAGACACGGATGTTTCCTTCTGCCTCGCCGTCGTTGTTGTAATCTTCCTCCTCATTTCGGAAGAAGTTCTCATAAACCTGTACCGGAACTTCTGTAAAATCAGGATCGTTTAACTCATATTTTTCTTCTGCATCAGCATATTTATCATCGATTTCCTCTACGATTTTATCCCATGCCTTGTCATAGGCTTCCGGATAAGCCTTTTCATCCAACTTTTCGTCCAGTTCTTTTTTTGCTTTGTCAAGATAATACTGTTTGACGTCCGCTTTTGTTCCTGTCTCGATAGCAGCGAGTAACGTCTCATCTGCCTTTTTGTCCAGCTCAAAATGTCCATCCTCTAACTTGTATTTTGTCACACCCTCATTTGCTGCAATAAGCATACTCTCATTTGCAACATACATACCGGAAACAAAGCCGATCGTGAGGATCAGGAATAATGCCACCACAAGATATTTTTTCCAGTCACCGAGCAATTCACGCGGAATACGTCTGATGAGTGGATTTTTAATTTTTTTCTTTTTCATAACTGCCACACTCCTTACCACTCAAGATCTGCTGCTGAAATCTTGTGCTCGTTCCTCTCGTTGTGGCGCACGGCTCCGTCACGAAGTTTGATGACATGATCTGCCATGTTCTTGATTGCCTCGTTGTGCGTTACCATGATGATCGTATTTCCGTATTTCCTGTTTACATCTTCGATCAGTTTTAAAATCTCTTTGGAGGTGTTATAGTCCAACGCTCCGGTCGGCTCATCGCAGAGCAGGATATCCGGGTTTTTCACGATCGCACGACCGATGGAAACACGCTGCTGCTGACCGCCAGACAACTGGTTCGGCAGCTTGTACCGGTGTTCGTAAAGTCCAAGTGTCTGTAACAGCTCATCGATATTCAGCGCATTGTCGGAAAGATACGCTCCGACCTCAATGTTTTCCTTCACGTTCAGATTGGCGATCAGATTGTACATCTGAAATACATAACCGAGATGTTTTCTGCGGTACTGGGTTAGTTTCTTCTCACTCATATCTTCGAGCTTATCGCCGTTGATCGAGATGTAACCGGAATCTGCACTGTCGATTCCTCCGATAATATTTAATAAAGTTGATTTTCCGGAACCGGACGGTCCAAGCAGAACGCAGAATTCTCCTTTTGCCACGGAAAAGTTCATTCCGCGCAATACTTCCTGACGTGTTTCTCCACTTCCAAAACCTTTTTTCAGGTCAACGATCTCCAAAAATTTTTTCTCTTCCTCTGACATAGTCTCCCCTTTTCAAAAAAACGTATTTTGCAACTGCCATTTTTCGTGTTTTAGTTAGTCATAACTAATCTCAAGAGAATTATAGCACATGATATTGTGGATACAAGGAAGAGATATTGTTGTTGAGAAATTTTGTCAGTTAAATTAACTATTTGATTACATATTGACCTTTGATACTATTCGATATAATATATGTATATACAGTTAATACTATATAACAAAGACCGTCGCATGAAGTGCGTGTAGATATCGATTATGAAACTAAGCTTCATGATTAACAATATCTTTTTTTAAGGAGTGAACATTTATGAGCGATCAGGTTGCCATCAAAACATGGGGAAATAGTCAGGGAATACGTATTCCAAAGAATATTCTTGAAAAACTTGGACTCCATGTCTCAGATACTTTACAAATTGAAGTAATTGATGATTCGATTGTTTTGAAAAAAGCATTTAAACACAAAACATTTGAGGAACGCGTTGCTGAATACAATGGGGAAATTTCAATTTGTGATTATGATTGGGGAGAACCTGTCGGAAAGGAAATTTTATGATGAATTTTTCGCAGGGAGATATTATCAAAATTTCTAATTTAAAAGATGCAATGCTTGTTGTAAGTAAAAATGAATTTATTAAAAAAACAGGTGTTTTTCACGTCTGCCCACTTTTAGAAAATTATGCAGAAGGTCCTCTTCACATAAAAGTACGCGGTGTCAAAGACACCTCAGGAACTGCTATATGTGAGCAATTGAAGCTAATTGACCCTTCCGCCAGAAGCTGCAAACGTATCGACCGCGTCCCTTATCATATGATTATGAATGTTTCAGACGCAATACAGGGTATTTTTGAATATGACTAATATAAGAAACAAGGAGACTTCCATGACCGAAACCCTATCGAGAGCCTGGTCATTATTTGACGCAGGCAATTACACTGATGCAGAAACGCTTTATAAAGAATGTTATGCAAAGATTTCTTCCACAGGCCATGACAATTACTGGCAGGTTCTCATGGGATTGATTTATGTAGAAAGCTTTCTGGAACATTTTGCAGAGGCTCGTACTTACGCTTCGCAGCTGATTTCGTGTGCAATTGATCACGAAGAAAAACACATTGCAATCCATCAGGCCGGCATGATCGAACGGATGGCTGGTGCGTATGACAATGCTATGAACTTATTTTTACAGGAAGAAGCACTCATTGAAAAAAATTTCCCGGATGATGCACTTGCCCGCTCCGCAAATCTCTACGAGCAGGGCTATGTTTCCATGAAGCTTCTTGATCTTCCTCTCGCAGAAAAAAACATGCTTTCAGCCTTAGATTTTGCTGAAAAGTCGAACGATCTTATCTCCATCGGCTGTGCTTACCGCGGTCTTGGCGAAATTCTGAAATCATCAGATAAAGCAGAGGATGCGGCTGTCTATTTTGAAAAAGCTATCATCGCTTTCCAGAAAGCCGGAGATACCTACGGTGTGGCAGAAGTAAAAGAACTCATGTCAAAATAACATCTTACTTTTCAAAAAATATGCATGTTTCATTTGACTCTCTGTTACGGTTCACTTGTACCTTGTTCCAGTAGCGCCTCTCTCTTCGCATCCTGCAATATTCAGATGCGTCTGTCCCCACTGCTGCATCGCTTCAATGATCGGTGCCAGCGTCCTGCCAAAATCAGTCA
>ENA-ORMS01001568-ORMS01001568.1-human-gut-metagenome-genome-assembly--contig:-NODE-1568-length-18238-cov-16.675741_pt1 | contig 18238 bp, 22 predicted proteins | sample MGYA00242104_ERZ508997 | MGnify/ENA primary metagenome ERZ508997 (study PRJEB26280, sample SAMEA2338704) | human gut metagenome | biome: human gut; feature: human-associated habitat; material: faeces... | reverse complement strand
TAAGGAAGAAAGAATTTCCGCCGGTAAAATATATCACATCTTTCATCTATTCATTTCATTTTCACCCTATCATCATTCCAACAATAACCGTTGCAATCGCAACGAGCAAAGCGATTACCAGATAATACTTGAGCCATGGAGATTCCCAATTACCTAAATCATTGGCCAATGTTGCCTTTCGGGGATTCTTTATGTAGTACAGTGTAATAGTTTTCGGTATACCCGTAGTTGACAGAAGGCGATAGCGATAGGACTTTCCGTTAACTTCGTAGCTATATGTTCCCATGTCTTCCATGGTCGGCATTCCAATGCCGTCGGCATCATAATTTCTAATATTATGACTTTTCAAAAGGTGGGCTTCTACAACATTTCCTTTTCTTTCAGCTTTTTCACGTAAACTTTTACGAATAAAGGGGACATAGAACAACTTCCTTAAGAGGCAAAACAATGGTGTTATGGCCAACGAAGCCACTGGCCCAAGAAAGATGCCTATAAGGACATATGCTATTATTTTTACTTCTATCATAGTTCACCTCTTTTCAAATCTCAAAGAAAAATTGTGGTTTTCAAATTCCGATTTGTAAAACACATTCTTTTTACATAGGCACCGTATACCACATTTCCTGTGCCTATGCTATATCATTTAATGCTTCTTCCGATATGAACTTATCCTCTCCACAGAAACCTCCGGATAGAAATAAGTAAGAATCGTTGCTTTCGGAACTCCTGCAGCTAATGCTTTCTTCACTTCTTCTTTCTGCTCCTGTGTATACGACCAGTGCAGCATTCGATTTGTGATTGTATCCTCCCACTTAGGCTTTTCCCTCTCAGGATCCCTTACAGGCTTAGCACCAGCACTTCCATTAGAAGCGTTAGCACTTTCTGCAGCATCTGACTTCTGTGATTCATCAACATACTCAAGCTCATTTGCCTGTTCCCTGTCTATCTTTGCTTTCTGCTCTGCTTCATCCTGCATGGAGAATCTTCTGCTTAATTCCGCATCACCAAGCATCATAAACTGCTCATAGGTAAGAGTGTCTATATACACATTCTCGCCCTTATCTTTCAGCTTTTCATAATACTTAACTGCCTTGTCTGAAAGAATCTCAAATGGTGAACCGATAAGATTATCTGCTCCCCTTATAACGAGCCTTAACGCTTGTCCTCCATTCGTGACCACAAGCACCTTTCCACCATACTTTTTTATTTGAACCGAAAGTAATGTCATCAGGTGTAAGCGGTAAGTTCTTCTCCGACCACTCCGAAACAAGCTCCGGGTGTACTTCTGCTAAACTGTTACTCATATCAAAACCTCCACTTCCTCTGTGATTAGAGTATATGAAGTTTTAGCTTTATCTTGTAGTTTGCGAATATCTGTATAAATAGAAAAAGCCCTTTGAGAAAAGGATTTCTTCTCTCTCAAAGGGCAAGTTGGCAAACTGGAATCTGTCGTATTAGAGATACCAAACCAATCCATTTTCTGTTGCCTGAATCATTGCCCCCTTCGGTACCTTTCGCAATATGATTAAAACATCCATATAATCGGGTGCTGGAGAAATTAGTCCCATAAACGAAGGAACTACACATATTGTCATCAACCACTTCATTGAAATCGGGCAGACCACAAAAACAGCAAGAAAGATTATCCCCGGAATCAAAGGTGCCAATGACATCATTATATATCGTCCTCTGCTAAGTGCTGCTGAGGATACAGCATATGCTCTCAACTGTTTTAGAGATACTCCTATATAAACTTTTGCCCCCTTTGGATAACTTATAGCATGAAGAAATTCATGTAACGGCATTGCAACAAAAAAGCCAATAATAAATGACAGCGGCATAAACCATAAATTAAATATAAATTCATCTGATTGTGCCTTTTTTGTAAAAATTGCAACAAAGCATACAATACAAGGGATAATCATGTATGGAATTGATGCTTTAATTATGTCATCTGTTCTGTCAATTAGAACTGCATTTTCAGGAATGATTTTTTCTTCAATCTCTCTGTCCCACGGTTGCTTACCGTCCCAAACGTTTTCCCAGTTTTTATTGCCATCCCATATTATCTGCGCCATTTTAATATCCTCCACAAATTACGATTTTTCGTTTTCTGCGACTTCCCAATAAACGGGAATTTATCTTTTCTTATATGTCACCACAACTCCAACCACCGAAGTCAAAAAAACAATCGGTGCGAGTCTTACAAACAAGAATTCAAACCCATGCAGTATTGTTCCTGCCACTGCCAACTCAGGATCATTGTAATTCCAATTCAAATAAAAATTATTCGTAGATGCAAGTGCGATAAATATTACCACTATAACCGCACACAATGAAATAAGAATCCATCGAATCGTTTTTACCTTTGTTATACTTCTTTTTGCAAGCTGCAAATTAATAACTTCTAATTTTTCAGAAAGAATCTTTAAATCATCGGTAGTCGGTTCTGCTACAGGTTCTCCAAGTAATTCACTTACAGTAGTATCCAGTTCATTCGCCAAAATAATCAGCATACTGGAATCTGGAACTGACAAACCATTCTCCCATTTTGATACTGTCTGTCTTACTACGTTCAGTTTAATTGCCAGTTCTTCTTGCGACAGCCCTTTTGACTTTCTAATTCTTTTGATATTTTCATTTAGCATAATCTCTGCCTCCTTGTTTTTGATAGCTCAATCTCTATCGTGATAATATTCACCACTACTTTCATAGAAATATAACATCCGTGGATTGTCCAGAAGACTTTGTTTCCGACTATACCTATACCTTTCTTCCTTCGTAAGCTCTCTGGCCTTATATTTGATACTCTATTTCAAACCTGGTTTCTTTTATACCAATTACTTTTGAAGATGATGAATAGAAAAATAGAGGACCGCTTGTATGTCCTCTATAACTTCATATCGTGCAATCAACGATGATCAAACCTACGACGTCATACGATGTACGCTGTCTAATCAGATATTTAATTTTTACGGTGCCATCACCGAATACAGCTCATTTTCAGGATTTGCTTCAATCAGTTTCTCAATGAGTTCTGCGAGCTTGTCACAATTTTCGCTTACCACAGCGGCCTTATATGAATCATCTGCGGGAACTAACATTTTCAGCTCACCTATAATCTCACGCATACAGTTTCGGGTGAAGAAATTATAATGGAGGCATGTTTCGAATCCATTTACAAACCTGCCCTCATCGCTGAATTCGTATGTGTATCTCAGCTTGTTGCACATCAGATTCATATTAAGATACTCTGTAAATATCTTTTTCAGCACAGACTCAAAGAATTTCTCTTCAATGGAGATTTCTCCCGCAAGCTCCGTCACATCCCTATCGCAAAGTTTGTCCGTGATCGACGTCCGTATTTTCACGGGCCTGATCCAATATGCCGCGCCGCTGTCATGGCCGGATATGACATAATGATCATTTTCAAAGCTGTTACATAATTCCTTCACCTTGCTAAGAAACATGGGATTGATGTGATCATGTGACCATTCATCCCACGGATACCTAACTGTAATGCTTGCGTCGACCCAATCCTCCACCGCGTTTGGTGCAAGGGCTTTTCCGACATATTTTTTCCAGTCTTCCTGAGAGACAGCTACAGTCCCAATCAGATCAGTGCCGATGAGCTGCACCCTGTCACCCTTCTCAAACGGGTTTGGGATGACCACATAAGCATTCTCGAACCGCTCTCTACTCAAAGTGTTGACTCTGATCTCGTCCTCTTTAGTAAGTTCGCTTGACCAATAATCCGAGATATAACCTTTTTCCGTGAAGCTGACAGAAGCCACCGGAGCTCCCAGGAAGTCTTCCTCTTCTATCTGCCTGCTCACATCCGATTCTACCAAAGGGGAAGTGATCAAGCGAGGCTTTATGACCTCGGTTCCTTCTTCAATAATCTGATGCTTATCGATCTGAAAAGCGAAGCCTGACCTCTTACCCGCCTCATATGCGAGTTCCGCCGACTTGAAGTATCCGATCACATTATCATCCGGCATATACTCTCTTGTATTAACCTGGTATATATATCCCCGCCTGCGATCATAGAACTGTTCGAGCGCACTGCTGTCATAAGCCATCCGTTCGAGCACCTGCATGGTCAGTCCTTCTTCTCCAGTCGCGATGGCGATCCGACGCAGCTCCTCATACTTGTCGTACAGACAATACGAACTATTCCAGACAATTGCCGCCTTGTCTCTCGCGGAAAAGGTATACTTTGTATCCCGGATCAGCTGTTTTACTTCGGGAGACGGAATATATTTTTCTTCAAAGCTGTCGTATTCGGTGTATTCTCCCAATTCACAACTAAGTACATTGTTGGGATCCTCCGCATATCCGACGCCTATATTAATTTCCTTGAAAAGCAACTGCTTATTAAAATCAGCAAATGGTGTATGCCTTTTAACTTTCCGGTCAATTGCGCTGTCTATCGTCATTCTGTGGATGCTTGATACATCTGAAAGAACTCCCTCCTTTATCAGCTTTCCCAGGTTCACCGGCGTAAAATCACAGACATTCGCCGCAAGGTTAATATGCTTGCAGTCTTCGCGGTATGGTCCCACATTGTTATGGTCATGTCCGTGGATATTGAGACACCATGGCAGCCCGTATACCGGCTCATGGGATATCAGTATCTTGTCTGAGATAAACAGCGGTCCTGCATATACCTCGTCAAACATGCCGTTATCATCTTTTTTCAGATATGTGGAAGCACCCCGGTCATGGTTTCCCAGGATCAGTATCTTTCTCCGCGCTTTGATTATGGGAATATATTTTATATTTCCCACATCGCCTAAGCATACAAATGTATCGTTGCCCTTCACTTTTGAATTGATCCTCTTGATCTGCTCCTCCGGTGTGATCCAGCCCGGTGCCATCAATCGGCAGTCTTCATCATTGAAGTGCAGATCTGAAAGAATATATATGGAACCGCCATCGGACCACGGTTTAAATTTGTCATACAATGAAGCTATCATTTATTCCACACCTCCTAAAAAATCTAAAAACGGGAGCATATGAAACCGAACTTCTATGCTCCCATAGTCCACGCATGCATGGACGTATAAGTTTTCTGCAGCCTTGCTTATCGTAAAAACCACTTGGGGCAGTGTGTAGCCATTTTCTTCCGAAACATTGAACTTAGACTCAATAAGCAATAACCAAATAACACTTAACAAAAACCATGAACGATATCCTATACCGGATCCAGAATTTGAATAATGTATCTGTTAAGAAGCCTGCACGGAAAAGCATTTTTCGATGATTATACTTCTACTTCAAACTCGAATGTCTGATTGAACTTATCAAGTGCAATCTGCATCGCCGCAATCTCTGCGTCAATCAGCTCATAATCCTTTTTGATCAGGTCCATATCGTAGTTTATGTACTGATATTCCGGAGCTGATTTTCTGACAGAAAACATGCCGGAGCTTACTCTTGTTTTCGGCTGGGTTTTTCTCATCTTGTCAAGCATATCTTTTCTCTTGTTTGACTGAGCCATCCTTACCAGTAGTGCATCAATAGTCATGGACTTGTCACCGGCAATAATCACATTTGTCGCATTCACGACATTGATGGCGTGCTTGATTGCAACGATCTTCTCATCTATTTCGACAATATGTGCCGCCACTGTCTCATAATCATATTCCGGAATCACCGGTTCCTCATCAATAGCAGCTACATAAACATAGCCATCACGTTCTTTGCTGAGCCAGAATTCTTTGTCCTCCTGAAGCTTTCTAAGGACTTTGTTTGCATATGCGGAAGTCATCTTTGCCATTCTTTATCTCCCTTCTCTCATCTGTATCGCTTATATATTCTGCAAATATATTACCATCGAGGGAATCTCTTGTCATTTAACTGGTAGTTTAATCCCCTTTTTCTTCTCTCCTATGCCGCTTTTTTCTTCATATAAATGACAGAAGAGGACGCGCAGTCCTCTTCATGTTCACACACAATATCGAAAAGGTTTGAGGCTGCTATATTCAATACAAGACACTCTATATAAGACTCTTATCTAAAAGAAAATCCGTTAAACTGATATTCATGATACCATTATCATCATACCAACGCTTACCAATGTCCTTTCTTACCACAATCTTCGGGAAAAAATCTCCGATAAGCGCAAACGTACGAAGTTCAACTTCTGCCTTTTCTTCGGTTGGCATAGCGTATGCAGATTGAATATAGGTACCTGATAAAAGAGGATATATTAACGGATAGGTATGCAGGGTTACCTTGAAAAACCCCGAACGGTATTCGGGGTTTGAATAAAAAAAGAAAAGCTATCGGAACAATCTCTGTCCTAATAGCTTTTCTATGTGTGTGCGTCGCACACATCCTCTTTCAAAACATGTGCCACAAATTAAAAATATTTTTTGATTTGTGGCACTATGATAGATCCCTCGCAATTCATTATGAACTACGAGGGACTGCTTACTGACTGTTAAAGCGGTAGCCGATCTCACGAACACTATCTATGGAAAAGTGAGAGTTTGTATCACAAAATTTTTTACGAAGATTCCGAATGTGAAGGCCTACGGTATCCTTTTCATTGCCTGCTGATATTTTGCCCCACACCTTATCATAAATCTGCTCGTATGTAAGAACACGACCTTTATTGGCTGCGAGCAAGCAGAGTATATCGTACTCTTTGACGGTCAGTTCAATTTCCTGACCGTTATTGATAACTCTGCGCCGGCTCAAATTGATTTCTAAGCCGGAAAGGGATAATGTCGGCTCATATGAAATCTCTAATTTTTCAAAATCAGGGTGCTGTTTTACAAAAGCCAGCATATCGTCAAAGGCTGTTGAGTCTTGTGCTTTGAACTCCATTATTACGATTCGTCCGATATTATCACCCCCTTGGTTAGTTTTTTTGTCTTGGACAACATAAGATTTATTGCGTGAGATAATACGATTCATCAATCGTTTTCAGAATAAAATTCACATCGTCATAACGAGAGGAATCGGACTGAGAGCCTAAACTGCATATCAAAAACTCTTTTCCGTGCTGCTGGTAAAGCACAATCAAGTTATAGTCGTCAGACAGAGAGCCAGTCTTAATTCCGCATACATTTTCGTTGTAATATTCGGATGTCGGATCAAGGAAGGCGTTTGTATTCTGCCATATTTGTGTACTGCCATCAGGCAGTGTTGCCGTATAAGTGTTTTGAGATACAATTTCTCTAAACCACGAGTATTCCAACAACCGATATACTACTTTTTTCAAATCTAAAGTGGTGGTAAGTGCCTCCATATCAAAACCACTCGGATCATATAAAACTGTGTCTAAGTACCCCTGCTGTTGCAAATGCAGGTTTAAGTTCTCCATAAAAATCCTCACACGCTCTTGACAGCTTTCCGCTTGCGGCGAAAGTAATCCTCCACAATAATCAGCAACCACATAAGCTGCGTCATTCCCTGACGGTACTAACATTGCCGCAAATAGATTGTGTAAAAAGTATTCTTTTTCCTTGATTTGAGCAACAGACGAGCCGGGTTTCGTGAGTGAAATAGCACCATAGTCTGCAACAACGATACTATCAAGGTCTGCTAAAGTTGACGCATACTCAATAACAAACAGCTTGGCTAAACTTGCAGGAATTTGTGGCTCGTTCTCGTTTTTTGAAACAAATATTTCATCATCAGAACAATCCACCAAAATCAGCGATTTTGCATTATAAGAGTCAGGAAAATCTTCTTTGTAGAGAAAACCATTTATTTTATTCTTTACCTCTCTGAAATTTTCCGGCTGCATTGCCCACGGCACAAACATTATACCTATGCCGATACAAACTACAAGCAAAAACAAAAATACTCCAAATCGTTTTTTCTTACGGCGTTTTCTCTGCATATATGTGCTCACCTCCCAACACCAAAACTCCTATGTGCCATTTTTTAATCGGCATAATTTGCCTGAATACACTCTGTAAATCCAGACGGATCTCCCAACTTAGCTTTATCAATATTATCACGAAGATATTTGCGTGTGGCGTCATCACAGCGATCCGTTCCCATATAAGGCATATCAAAGGCTTTTTCGAGTTCAGCTAAGGCTTTTGCCGCCCTTTCCGAATCCGTATTGTAAGTATCAAGCCATTCCTGCATCCAAGAATATTCCCAAAGGTTAGATGCTCTTGTATCGCCATATCCTATCTGAAAAGACGCTCCCGTATCTTCGCCTTCCAAAGCATCAGGCGGCGTAAAGCCCTCCGGCCAATTCAAACTCTCAATGGTCGTTAGGTATTCTTCTTCAATGGTAGCAAAGTCCGTGTAACCTCTTGTGTTTGTGTCGGAGTCCGAAGAAGTGGAGCAGCCTGCCAGCATAATCACCAGCAAAGAAATCATAACACACAATAACAGTCTGTACGGTCTTTCGGATTTTGAGATTGTTCGTTTCATTTTGTTTCCTCCTTGAATTGAGTTTTATTATCTAAGAGCCAATGCAGGCTCTAATTTTGCTGCTTTCAATGCTGGTAATAATCCGCCCAATAATGCTGTAAGCACAGACACAGCAACTGCAACAACAGCAACGCTGATTGGATAACTCGGTGTTCCCACCGGGGAATCCACAGGGAGCAACGCTCCAATACAATGCACCAAAATCAGCGAAATCAAAATAGCTGCAAAGCAAACGAATATTGATAAAATCAACTGTGAGCCTAAAACCAATGCCACAATATTTGTTCGTGAAGCACCTATCGCTCTGCGGATCAGCAACTCATGTGTGCGCTGTTCCAATGAAGATAGTCCGATATTGATCTGCCCTAATACGGAAACAAACAGCAACAAAAGCGAAGTAACCAAAAGCCCTAATTGCAGTATGGACAATACCGAATCATAGGTATCTCCAATATCACTCCGTCCAGCACTTTCCCAGTAACCGCCAATGGTATCAGTCAAAATGTCGCCAAGGGCAGAATGTATCTGTTCGATTGTCAGTCCTGTTGTGGGATGCCAATACACATTTGCATTTTGTACTTGCCACATTGCTGGTGCGAAATTGAGGATCGCCGCAGAATCCGCATAGATAGTCGGAAAATCCCTGCCATCGTTTACTACTCCGACAATATTGAATGGGGTTAACGAAAGTGTGCTTTTTACATTTCCTGCAGCATAGGGCGAATCATTAAAATAGTTTTTAGCTTCTTTGTTTATGACCACTTCAAGCGATCCGCCCTCACTCGAAGGCTCTAACCATCTACCGGATGTCATTGGAAGATTATAGACTTGACTATATGCCTCCGTGGTGCAAACTACATCAAAAGCCATCAGGTTTTGGTAAACATCATTCGGCGGTATTGGCGTTAAATCTTTCATTGGTGCAAATCGAATATCCTCTCCCATAGAAAAAGTAACAGCGGCTACATCATCAATGGCTTCAAATCTCTGGAATAATTGTTCCATTTTATTTCTATCGTGAAAATCGGATTCCGTTATCACGAATGAGTAAGTAGGTGACCAGCCATATACCTGTGCGTTTACGGAAATCAAATACTCCCGTCCAAGCGTACCAACTAATACCGATCCAAGCATTGCGATAATGCCTACAAGCATTGAAACACTTGTCAGAATACTTCTAAGTGGAGACAGACGAAGGTCTTTAAGTATCATTTTTAGCACAAGTTATCCTCCCTCCATCCATTTCAAAAATCGTATCACAGGTATCTGCAATATCAGGATCGTGCGTAACCAACAGCAGCATAATTCCATTTTCTTTTACGACGCTGTGCAACAGTTCCATAATCTGCGTTCCCGTCTTTTTATCCAACGCTCCCGTAGGCTCATCACATAAAATGGCTTCCGGAGATACTGCAAGCGCCCTTGCGATTGCAACTCTTTGTTGTTCACCGCCGGACAAATTGATTGGGTAATCATTTTCCTTGCTTTCTAAGCCGACACTTTTTAGCAAGCCTGTAATTATCTCGTAACGCTGTTTGGCGGTAAACGACTTTTTGGCATAGAGTAGGGGTAATTCGATATTTTCCCATACCCGCAAGTGCTTAATCAGAGAGTAGTTCTGAAATACAAATCCGATATTATTGGCTCGCAGTATAGACAGATCACGGTCTTTCAAAGCAGAAATAGATATACCATCATAAAGGTACTCGCCCTCATATTCCCGATTTAACAAGCCAATAATGGATATAAGGCTTGTTTTGCCTGAGCCGGACTTTCCGACAATGGCATAACTGCGCCCTCGTTGCAATTCCATATTAGCGTTGGTTACTGTTGTCAGCATATCGCCATTATTCAATTTGACGCTTGCTTTCAAATCCTTTATTTTGATTAAAGTCTTTTCGGAAATTCCTTTCATTTTATCAAATCCCCCTCGGATCAAGGTTTGGCGGAGTAGCAGAAACCACATCGCCCTCCTCTAAGCCGGACAGTATTTCTATATTGGCTCCGTCTGTCACACCCAATGTCACTTTTGTTTCCACTCTTTCTCCATTCGGAGTAATTACAGTAACCAATCCCGTCCCTTGTCTACCCGCTATTACCGATAGCGGCAATATAAGGACATCATTTCTCGTTGTCGCCGTTATGACTACCGTTGCACTTTGCCCCGATTTCACATCGACTGTTTGACTGATCAAGCATTGCAGAATGCCCTCTTGCGGCATGATTCCCGTAAACGCATTTTCATCTGCGGCAGGCGACACCACGGCAATCATATCGGTTGGTCCTACACCATCATATACTTGAAATTTTGCTTTCAACTCTGCATACTCCGGTAAGGTACTCAAAAAATTATCTGCCTCTACATTGAGGGCAAATCCTGTATAATGCACTATCGCTACGGGATAATTACTCGGTACGCTTTCATTGGATGGGGCAATAGAGGTAATTGTACCATCCACCGGAGATTTCAATTCTTTGCCGTTCACAGTTCCAATAATTTGCCCGGCAGTGATTTTTTCTTCTAATTCTACCGCTGTATTAAATATGCCATTTTCGGGTGAGAAAATAATAAACGGTACTGCCGGAACAATAGTCGTTTGCGTTGAAACGGTTGGAGTAATTGTCCCTCGTACAACTGATACCGTTTTTTTTGCGGATGTTGCGCTATCTGTAAGATTGTTTTCGTCTGTCTGCCCAATTGCAGAGCAGGCAGATAGCGTAAATACAAGAAACAAAATAGAACATAGCAGCATTTGTTTTCTTAGCAACTTCATCATTCCTCCTTATGCTGTATCACAAAAAATACGAGCCTCTATCTTGATACTTTTATTGTACCAAAACAGAAGCCCGTATTTTCTTGATTGCTCGTAAGATATTCCTCTTTTTTTCTATGCAAATTCTTACAATTTTCCTACGCCAACGGCAAAGTAACTGAAAACTTGTTTTGATCCTCTTGGCTCTCTGCAACGATTGTACCATTGTGTAGTTCAACAATCTGCTTTACAATCGCCAAACCTAATCCAGCTCCTCCACTGCTTGTACTTCTTGCTGCGTCAAGCCGATAAAACTGCTCGAAAATCCTGTTTAACTTTTCTTCCGGCAGAGTATCGCCGTGGTTACAAAAAATAATGCTGACCGTATCTTCATGACATTGTGCGCTGATCGTGATATCCGTATTTTCAAAACTGTAGATAACCGCATTTCTCAAAAGGTTATCAAAAACACGCTGAATTTTGTCTGCGTCACATCGAAGCATTATATCATCATCAACACAAAGATTACATTGCAAATTCTTTGATTTGAGCATAGGCTTAAATTCATATACAAGTTGCTCCAGCAGGCGAGTTAAATTGATTTTCGTGTATTGTAATGTAATATCGTATATATTGAATCGTGTTATCTCGAAAAACTCGTTAATCAGATCCTCTAACCGTTCTGCCTTACTAAGAGTGATTGAAAGGTACTTTTCTCGAAGTTCCTTTGAGATTTGCGACTCATCACGCAGTAAAGTAAGATACCCGATTACAGAAGAAAGCGGTGTTTTCAAATCGTGTGCAAGATACATAATCAGGTCATTTTTTCGCTGCTCATTTTCTTTTGCAAGCCTTGCATTACTTTCAGCCTCTTGTTTTAACTGATTGATGTTAGCGGCGATTTCACTCAACTCCGGGGACATTTCAATGTAACTGACATTCTGATCGAACATTTTTCCTGTCGCAGCCTGTACCTCGTACACATAGGCGACTACTTTTTTCAAAAGTAGGTATGTCAAGTATATAATACAGCCACCCCACACGATTACAGCCACTATATAAAGATATACTGTTCTGTAATACAAGTAATAATACAAAACATACTTGCGGAGAATTTCCTCTGCCATAATTCCTAAAAGAAAAGTACCGCCTAAAATAAGCACAGAGCAAATCGCACATTGAATTACATACCCTTTGAACAAGGTAGAGAGCAGATAGTTTTTTTCTTTTTTATTCAATTTCATACCCTACCCCCCAAACAGTTTTAATGAACTTCGGATTTTTTGAAGGTTCATTCAATTTTTCCCGAAGCCGCCCAATGTGCGCCATTACCGTATTGTTACTGTTGCGAAGATACTTTTCTTTCCACACGGCTTCAAATAATTCCTCCGAGGCGACAACTTTACCCTGATGTTCGCACAGATACCACAGAATAGAAAACTCCAACGGAGTCAAGGCTATTTCTTTGCCATACAAGTAGCACTTGTGGCTGACTCTGTTTATCAGTAGACCTCTGATGTCATACTCGTCTTTTTCTTCGGATTGGCTCAAATTAGGACTGTTATAGCTCTGATAACGCCTTAATTGCGTCTTTACTCTTGCCACAACCTCTAAAGGATTAAACGGTTTCGTTATATAATCATCCGCACCAATCGTAAGCCCCATAATCTTGTCGCTATCCTCAATTTTGGCGGTAAGCATAATAATAGGGAAGTAAAACCTTTCCCGAATTTTTTGGCAAAGTCGAAAACCATCAATATCCGGCAGCATAATATCAAGTATCGCTAAATCAATCTGCGACTGTTTGATACATTTCATCGCCTCTAACCCATTATAACATTTATATACTGAATAACCATCGTTACTCAAATACACTTCAAGCAGATCAACGATTTCTTTTTCGTCATCCACAATTAAAATCTTCTTGTTCATTGATCCTACACCTCATTTCCGCACCTCCACCCAAATATAGTTTGTATTATGGCCCTTTGAGAGTGAAATTGCAATTATTAAGTCTGTATTTTGAGACTTTTAGTTTTCAGACCGGCGCAATATCTTTCTGATATGTAATCCAGCCGCCTGCAAAATGCAGGCGGCTTGTGTATTTTAATAGGCAGGTGCGCCTTATGTGCAGAAAAATATTATGAAAAGAAGCGGAGAGAAAACCTTGGTAGAATAAGGATTCTCTCTGCTTCTTCTTTACATAAAAATCATTTACCAAGTGCCTTCAGCCATTCCAGAGTATCGGTATTGGTCACCCAGAAAGGCGTGGCTGGGGGCAGTACTAAAGAATGCTTTTCCAAAGCTCGGCGCTGTGTCTCAATGCTTGCTTTCGCATAGACTTCTGTGGTAGAAATATCCTCGTGACCAAGAAAATCCTTTATGTAGAAGATGTTAATCCCCGCCTCCAGCAAGTGCATCGCTTTTGTATGCCTTAGTACATGCGGCGATACATGAGTATTCAATTCAGCCATTTGAACATATTTACACAAGATATATGTTGCTCCGGCACGAGTAAGGGGGGTGCCCTGCCGATTTACAAAAAATGCTCTGTCTAACCTTTCTGGCGCTGACAGACTAATTGTATGTTGGACTGCCCGTTGCTTCAAGCAACGCATATTAACATTCAAGGCTTTTGTCTCGATTTTGAGCTGAAATATGTGTAATGTTTAACTCGAATACAGAAAAGGACGATGTCCGATAATTTCAGACACCGCCCTTATAAATTCTGTTGTATCGCCTGTAATTATGCGATTTTTTCAGCTCTGCACGATTTCCTGCATCAAATGATGTAAGTTTGATGTAAATCGCTGTTTTTTATGAAATTCATCAAATGCAGTACATCTCGTTTTGTCAGGCAAAACGGTACATTCTTACATCAAGTTAGTAGAGCTTAGCACCTGCTGGGATTCTGTCATTTACCATCAGAAGGTTCAGTCCTTCGTGACCGTCTTCCTCGTGTACTGCTGAAATCAGCATACCTTCGGAATCAATTCCCATCATCTTTCTCGGTGGCAGGTTCACGATAGCGATTGCAGTCTTACCAACCAGTTCTTCCGGCTCGTAATACTCGTGAATACCGCTTAAAATCACACGGTCTTTGCGTTCTCCGTCATCTAATGTAAACTTCAGAAGCTTCTTTGACTTCGGTACTGCTTCGCAAGCTAAAATCTTAACTGCACGGAAATCAGACTTACTGAACGTATCGAAATCTACCATTTCCGTGAAGATTGGCTCTACCTTTACCTTAGAAAAATCAATCTTTTCAGCGACCTTTTCTGCAGCTGCAGGAGCTGCTTCGGAAGTCTTATTTGTCTTCTTGTCAGCGTCCAAGGACTTCATTGTGGGGAGCTTTTTTGTGGTTCTTTCATACTCGACCAAGCTGGTGTTAATACTATTAAATTCTCCATATTCCAATTATCCCCCATACTTCATATTTTTGCTCTACTTTGAGTCACTTTGCGGGCAAATGATGTAAAATATGATGTAAATGATGTAGGGCGATAGTAGTATATGCAAGAGCATATTCATATACAAGAAATTATAACTTCTCTTATTTACAATGTCAATCCACATCAAAGTAACGCTGCCTTATCTTTTCCTGCTTCAGAACAAGAAAAAAGAACACACAACACTCTGTATGTTCTCTTTCTGTATGTGAAGTCCAATATTATACTTTGAAGTAGCTATCCAATCCTTTGAACTCTTCCGCTTTCATTTCTTTTGTAACATCAGCATAGATGTTCAGTGTAGTTGAAATATCTGAATGTCCGAGTGCGTCTTGAATGACCTTTATATTTACTCCAGCTTCACACATTCTTGTTGTAAATGTATGTCTAAGCGAGTGGCAGCTAAAATGAGGAAGTAACACATCAGGTTCATCACTGTGCAAAAACTGCTCATCATTGCAATCACGGATAATTCTTCGGATTGCTTTGTTGAGTGTGGCTTGGTGCTGTGCCTGACCAAAACGATTGATGAAAATAAAATCTGTATATCCGTCAATCGTGACCTCGCAATGAAGTCCTAAATCTTCCTGCTTCTGTTTCTCCTGTTCAAATGCTTCTCTCACAAAACCAAGCATTGGAACCTGCCTCATACTCGCCGGAGTCTTCGTTGTATTTACATTGAAATAACAGCCGCTTTTACTTCCCTCAGCCCTATGGTCATAATATACAAGAGTATGATTAACATCAATCATTCCACTTTCCATATCAATATCACACCATCTCAATCCGGTCACTTCTCCCACACGAAGTCCAGTTCCTATCATTACTGCAAAGACTGGATACCAGTGTTCATATACAGGGTGGGTTTTCAGGAAATTCAGAAATAGCTCCTGCTCCGGTTTCGTCAACGCTCTACGCTTTTCCGACTGAAAACAATGTGCTTTTTTCAATTCTCTCAACACATTATCTGACGGGTTATTTCTGATAAAATCATCATCGACAGCAATCTGTAAAACCTGATGAAGAACCGTATGTATATTATCAATCGTTGAAGGCTTCAAATTTCTTTCATCAACAAGATAATTGTAGTATTTCTTAATATCCGATTTCTTCAGCGTTGATATTCTTTTACTTCCAATCACTGGTCGCACAAAAGTATTGTACATATATTTGTAATTTTCAAAGGTATTATTCTTCAGCCCTCTTTTCATATTTGCCCAAAGGTCAAATAATTCATCAATGGTTGTGTATCGTGCTTCAGTCTTAATACCATCACATTTATCTTTCTGAATACGCTTCTCTTTTTCTCTCAAATCATCTAAAGTTCTTGCGTAAACAAATCTTCTTTTCATCTGGCTGTCCTGCCAGCTAAATTGATAAGTACCGTCTTTTCTCTGAACCTCTCCGGTTTTCAGAACAACCCTTGATTTATCTTTTCTTTTTGTCGCCATTGTATCCTCCTAAATTCTAAACTGCTTATCTATATATTTGTCCAGTCGTTCCCTCACAATATGGATTTTATTGCCTATCCATATTGCAAAGGGACAACCTGCTTGATTAGACAACTCACGCAACTTCGTTCTTCCTATACCGGAATATGCTGCGGCTTCTTCGATTGTCAGCCACTTTCTTTCCCATATCGGTTCTTCAGCATTGCTTATGAGTTTTTCCTGATATGTTCTTACTTCGGCAAGTAAGCGTTCATCATCATTCAAGGAAAGTAAGTTTTTCAATGTATTCATCAAAAATCCTCCTCTTAATCATTCGACGATTTCCTATATGAAGAACAAATGGGCATTCTTCTTGGCTTGTCAGTTTTCTCAGTCTTTCTCTACCTATGCCAGAATATTCAACTGCTTCATCAATCGTCAAATTAGACTTATGCCATATCGGCACATCATATTTTTTTCGGATAATCTTTTCTGTATCTGCCATTACGGAAGCACCTCCTTGTTTTTTTCTACCCTTATGATAATTAAAAAATGGCGATGAGCCTATCATGCGAACCGACCCATCGCACATTTTACAAACCAGCTATATCGAATACGCATTATCAAGATATTCGTCCAGTTTTCTTCTTTTAATCAGTCGCTTACTTCCATTCCAAAGAACAAAAGGGCAAAACTCCGAGTCGGACATTTCTCTTAATTTTCTTGAGCCAATACCACAATAAGCTGCGGCTTCTTCTACTGTAAGATTGGACTTCTTCCAGATAGGAATAATGATTTTATTTTCTGTCATTGCTTCCCCTCTTTTCTTTCTTGGATGAATATCTGTCGGTAACAACATAATCCCAACCATCTCCATCACACTTATCACATCTGTCTTTTCGCTTTGCAAATGGGTCGAGTCGCCTTACAATATAGTCCGGATTGTGGATGTAATCATTCAGGCACTTCGGGCATAGACAACGAATATTTTCTTTTCCCTCCGGCTTGTAAACCCAAAGTCCAAAAGTCTTTTTCAAAGTTGCGTTTATCTGCCTGAAAAGTTTATCGTCATCTACCGTACCTATGTATTCACGCAAATCCTCTCTATTGACTGTCCGTATCTGCTCCAGAAGAACCATTGACGGTTTCTTCAGTCCAAACTCCTCGCCAAGAATAATGTGCGATGGCAAATATCTTTTCTTGATTACACTTGTAACCGCTGCAACAATAATCGTCGGAGCATTCTGGTTATAATCGTCTGCCTGAATGACAAGCACCGGACGTTCTCCGCTTTGTACTGAACCACTGTTATCTCCAAAGTCATAGTAGAATAAATCCCCACGACAAATCATTTTTCCTTTCATATACATAACCTCACAAGAATCTAATTTTTAAAGTGTCATTCGTATCCGGAATGAAATAACCCCTTCACTCATTTGGACAAAGGGGTATGAAATGCACACCCAAAATCAGAGATTTTCATAAAATTTGATAAAGTTTTTCTTTGCCGCTGCAATAGACTTATCTACGGAGCTGTAATATACGCCCTCCTGCTTTGCAATCACTCTGGAACTCAGACCGCAGCACACATTCTTCATAAGACGTTCCCTTTGAAGTGGCTGCAACATTGAAAGTGCTATCCTTGCTTTCCTGATTTCACACTGACGCAATTCTTCTCTTTCCAGTTCAAGCCTTTCTTCCTCTGCTCTTTCAAACGGGTCATCAAACATAATGGCAAGTTCTTTATGGAACTGTGAGGACATTTCATCGTCATATCCATAGCAGTCAAGTGTGCGACTGCTTCTCTTTGCATACTTGTCCTCATTTCGGTTTGCATCGTCAATTACCTCTCCCTGTGCAATGGAAAGATGAACAAACGGAGAATATCTTTCTATAACAAGGGGATACTTCTCCCAAAGCTCTTTTACAGACAATTCCGTAATAATCGCCCATTTTTCATCTCCGGTATAACCGTTATATTCGTATTTAAGGTTTATCAGTTTACAATCCTTTGCAAATAATTCTTCTTGTTCTGTTAATGTAAGTTTGTTTGTCATTTCCGTAATCTCCTTTGAATTTTGAAAAATTGATAAGTTTCAAAATTCGGAGATTACGGGTACTCAGCTATCTGGCACTGCCATGCGTTATAAAACATAAAAGTCCTTTCCCAAGTAAGGGAAAAGACCTAATACTGCACGAA
>ENA-ORMS01001557-ORMS01001557.1-human-gut-metagenome-genome-assembly--contig:-NODE-1557-length-18359-cov-4.765188_pt1 | contig 18359 bp, 17 predicted proteins | sample MGYA00242104_ERZ508997 | MGnify/ENA primary metagenome ERZ508997 (study PRJEB26280, sample SAMEA2338704) | human gut metagenome | biome: human gut; feature: human-associated habitat; material: faeces... | reverse complement strand
CAGAAACTCGTGCGGCAGCAGATCCACATGGTCGAGATAGTAAGCGAAGAGCTGCTCCACGAGAAGCTTGCCCTTTTTTTCCTCTCCCTTAGCTCTTGGGTTGAGATATACCTTATCAAACATGAAGCTTCTGAGTATATGGAACTGCTCCTTCACCGGCTCGCTCATGCTTATTTCGGGCTTGCCGAAGCTCTGCTCCAATATATCCAGTATCATGGTGTTTATGCGTTCGCCGTGGGTGTCCCCCAGTATTTTATTGCAGCTTTCCGGTATGTCCTTTGGGGACAACACCCCTGCCCTTATGGCGTCGTCTATGTCGTGGTTTATATACGCTATCCTGTCCGCAAGGCTTACCGCGTAGCCCTCCAGTGTGCAGGGGGTGCCGCTGCGGCGGTGGTTGAGTATTCCGTCCCTCACCTCGTATGTGAGGTTCAGGCCCCTGCCGTCGTTTTCCAGCTTTTCCACCACGCGAATGCTCTGCTCGTTATGGGCAAAACCGCCCTCGTCCTTCATAAGATTATTCAGCACTTCCTCTCCTGCATGGCCGAAGGGAGTATGGCCAAGGTCATGGCCCAGCGCTATGGCTTCGGTTAGATCCTCGTTTAGCCTGAGGCCCCGGGCTATGGTGCGGGCTATCTGGCTCACCTCAAGCGTGTGCGTAAGGCGGGTGCGGTAATGGTCGCCGACGGGCGACAGGAACACCTGTGTCTTATGCTTGAGCCGCCTGAAGGATTTGCAGTGTATTATCCTGTCCCTGTCCCGAATGTAATCCGTGCGTATGGGGCAGGGCTTCATTGGGCGCTCGCGGCCCCTCGTGTTTACCGAGAGGGCGGCATATGGCGAAAGGTACTCCTTTTCCTTTTCCTCTATGAATTCCCGGTAGTCCTTGCTGCTTACAGTAGCCATATCAAATTACCTCCGCAGGCGCTTTTTTGTCTTTTTCTTTGCAAAAGTCAAAAATCCTCTTTTGATACGGCACCTTTTTTGCTTTTTGATAAAAAAACGCCCGGATAACTCCGGGCAGATGCCTTTTTTCGGTATAAGAGTCCTATTTCGCGGCCTGCACCTCCTGATGTTCAGCCCTTGCCGGCACGCCTTCCTTTTGTATGGCCAGTATCACCACCGCCCCCAATATCAGCGCTATTCCTATTAACGCTTCCATGCTCAGAGGCTCCTTATAGTAAAATACCGACACCATTACGGCTATCACCGGCTCTATAGTGGCCAGTATGCTTGCTTTTCCGTTTTCCAGCGTCTCCAGGCTCTTGTTGTAGAAGTAATACGGCACCGCGGCGCACATTATGCCGCCTATTATCGCCACAGGCAGCACCTTTGGGGTGCATACGGCGGACACGGTCTTTACCGGGCCGGAAAGCAGCAGGGATGTTGCCGATGCCACTATGAAGGTATAGACATTTATCGTCATGGTGCGGTACTTAGGCACGGCAAAGCGGGTAAATATGGTATAGCTGCCGTAGGTTATGCCGGAAAATACCCCCGCAATAAGGCCAAACGCCGAGACCTGCCCTACCCCGTGGGTTATACCGCTGACGAGCACGCAGCCGGCTATGGCTATGGCCATCGCGGCGGCCTTTACCTTTGTAATAGGCTCCTTGAAGATGACGGCGGAAAACACCACCACCCACACCGGCGCAGTATACTGAAGCACGCCGCCCACTGCCAGCGAGCACAGCCTGGTGGAGGTAAAATAGCACCAGCAGAACAGCGTAACGCTTATAAAGCCGGAGCAAAGGAATATCCATATATCCTTCGGATTTAGCCTGAATGCCTTACGATCCGTCACCAGTGCCAATATGATAAATGTAATGGCGCTTATGGTGGTCCTTACGGCCGATACCTGCATTGCGGTAAAACCAAAGGATGTCATGGTGCGGCCAAATATGCCGAGGCTTATACCCCAGCTGATACCTGCGCAAAGCGCATACAGTACGCCTTTGTTCTTCATCTTTCGCCAAGCCTTAATTCTAATTTCTGCACGAAAAAAACCAACCGGTTGAGGCTGGCCTTTAACGCGTTTATCAAACGGGCAATTCTTTTGGCTTAAATTACTTTGCCGCGAGCTTTATTGCCAACTGAGCCTTTTTGCGATTAGCAGCGTTCTTGTGGATAACGCCCTTACCGGCTGCCTTATCGACGGTGCTTACAGCGTTGACATAGGCGCTTTCAACAGCAGCCTTGTCTTCGGAAGCCAGAGCCTTGTCGAAGCTCTTGACAGCAGTCTTAACCTGAGACGTGATCATGCGGTTGCGAAGATTCTTCTTCTCACTTACGCCCACGCGCTTCAAAGCGGACTTATGGTTAGCCAAAACAATTCACCCCCTGTGTCTTTTTACTCGAACGGAGTTGATTATAACACATAAAGCTGCGTGACGCAACCCTGTTTTTCTCCGTTCCGATGTTTTTTCCGCAAAATATTATAACGGCTTTGCCGCCATAATACAAGTATATAATTTATTTAAAAAGGAGCCTTATAAAAATGTCATCAGGTATACGCACTGACCTGGCGCTGGAATCCCGGGAACTTAACCCGGACATAGAAGGCGTAGAGGAGCAGACTGAGGAAAGGGAACGCATGACCGTCTCCCGGATAAAGATAACCGACAGAACCGCGGCGGAAAAGCTGGACAAGCCCATCGGCAAATACGTCACGCTGGACGCGCCCGAGCTCTGTAACCGCCCGCTCGACCTTTTTGAGCAGATGGGCGCCGCGCTCTCCGAGGAGCTGCGCGATATGTTCACAGGGCTGAAAGACGACGCGACCGTGCTTGTTGTGGGCCTCGGCAACCGCTCCATTACATCGGATTCCCTCGGCCCCCGGGTAGCGGAACGCATATACGTTACCCGTCACGTCACGGAATATATGCCGGACGCCCTGCCCGGAACTGTGCGCTCGGTATGCTCGGTAGCGCCCGGCGTGCTGGGTGTCACCGGCATAGAGACCATGGAGATAGTCAGGGGCGTAAAGGAATACGCCAAGCCGGATATGATAATCGCCATAGACGCCCTTGCCTCCCGCCGTGCCGCCCGCATAAATACCACCATACAGCTGACTGACACCGGCATAAGCCCCGGCAGCGGCATAGGCAATAACCGCAAGGGGCTGAACAGCGAAGCCTTTGGCGTGCCCGTCATAGCCATCGGCGTACCCCTCGTGGTCCACGCCGCTACAATCACCCAGGAGGTCATCTCCCTCATCGCCGACAAGACCGGCCTTCACGGCGACGAAGAAAAGCTGAAGGGTCTTGCGGAGCAGGTAATAAGCGAAAACCTAGGCCAGATGGTTGTAACGCCTAAGGATATAGACTCAATAGTCGAAGATATGTCGGGCATTATCGCCACCGGAATTAACATGGCGCTGTTCGGCAAAAGCTTTGAGGACGTGCGTATGTTGATAGCTTAGTCATACCTAAAGCCCTCCGCTCATAACATTTTAGCGGAGGGCTTGTCACATATGCGAAAGAAACGAATTTACAACGGGAACAAAGGAATCAATCTTGCCGCCCTCGTGGTGTTTTTGCTCTGCCTCGGGCTGTATTGGCTGCACTTTTCGGCTTACTATAAAAACGGCGGCAGCGTATACGACGCGCTGCTTTTTATGGAGTTCCCGTACATACACGGCGGCAACGATCAGTCCACGGCCCCTGCCCAGCCTCAAAGCACCCCCGCGCCGCAGAGCGCAGATATAAAGATAGAAGTCATATCCACTGAACCTCCAATGGTGAGCCTCGATGGCAAGGAGCCCAAAATACTCATATACCACACCCATACCACCGAAGCGTATTTGCAGACGGATAAGGATAAATACGAGGAAAGCGGCAAGTGGCGCACCCGCGACAACGATAAAAACGTGGTTGCGGTAGGCGAAAAGCTTGCGGAATGCCTGCGTAGCTACGGCATAGCGGTGATACACGACACCACCGACCACGAGCCGCCCAAGCTGGCCACCTCCTACTCACGCTCCTTAAAGACGATGGAAAAGTACCGCGATAAGTACCCCTCGATCACAATGTATATAGACCTTCACAGGGATTCCTTCGGCAAGAATCCCACCGAACCGGCTGACTTTGTTACGATAAACGGCAGGCAGTGCGCCCGGCTGATGTTCGTCGTAGGCACCGGCAAGGGCGCCACCGGCACAGGATACGGCCAGATGCCCGACTTTGACTCCAACTACGCCCTCGCTGAGCGAATCACCAATACCTTGAAGGGCATAGATCCCGGTCTCACCAGGGACATACGCGTAAAGCCCGGGCGCTATAATCAGCATATATCAAATCAGTGCCTGCTGGTGGAGGTAGGCCATAACGCCAATACCTTCGAGCAGGCACTGAACAGTATCGATTATCTCGCCGCAGCCATAGCGGAATCTGCCGGGCTTACAGCAGGCGAAGGTCAGCTTTCGCTCTCGCCCTGATCCTCTGCCGCGTCCTGTAACACTTCTTCGGTTTCGCTTATGGCAGCCTTTTCTTCGGCTGCTTCTCCTCCGGTCTCTTTGGGCTGCTCCGGCTTTTCCAGAGTGACCCGCCTGTTTATTCGGGCTATCTCCTCCACAGGGAGCTTTATCACCTCGCGGTCGTAGGTGAGCAGGCCGTTGGTCTCGCCCTCAACATCGCTGAGTTGGGTGTAGACTATGGCGCTCAGCCCCTTTTCTATCGAGGGTATGAGCTCCTGCTCATAGAGCTTCCTGTACGCCGCCATAAGCTCGTCTGCATTCTTCAGCTTCTTGTAGCCAAACTCGCCGCTCTTTTCGCTGTGACCCTCTATCCTGAGGCTGTAGCCGCCGCACTCCGTGAGTGCAGCCGCCCGGCCCTTATCGTCCGCCTTAAACCTATAGGGCCTAAAGTATACGTGGCGGCTGTATATGTCTCCCGCCCCCTGATCGTGCCAGCCGCTTGCGTGGTCGATAAGGCGGCCAGGATCCATAGTTCGGATATGGTCTGCTGTCTCCGCCGCGTCAAACTGACCCCAGCCTTCGTTAAAGGGCACCCACAGCACTATGGATACGCAGTTGAACAGGTGGTTTATCATATCGTCCAGCTCCCGCCTGAACTGCTTCCTGCCTTCCTCGTTCTGTCTGGCGAAGCGGGCATACCTGTCATCCTTTATGTTTATTCCGGTGAAAAGCGGCGCGGTTACGGTCAACGGATCGTACTTGCCGCCGCCGTTTACCATATCCTGCCATACGAGCATTCCCAGCCTGTCGCAGTGATAATACCATCTGAGCGGCTCTATCTTTATATGCTTTCTGAGCATATTGAAGCCCATATCCTTCATGATCTGTATATCGGCAATCATGGCTTCGTCAGAGGGTGCGGTATAAAGGCCGTCCGGCCAGTAACCCTGATCCAGCACGCCGTTGTGAAAATACGGCTTATCGTTCAGAAACAGTCTCTTTATGCCGTTTTCGTCCTCCCTAAGCTCTGCCTTGCGCATGCCGAAGTAGCTCTCGACCATATCCTCGCCCATCTTTACGCTGAAGCCGTAAAGGTGCGGGTTTTCCGGCGACCACGGGGTAAAGCCCTGTACGCTCATGCGGAAGGGTTTGTTGGTTTCGCCCTGGGCTACCACAAGACCCATGCGTGCCGTGCAGGGCCTCTCTACGTCTGAATATACGGTTATCTCTACCGCCGCCTCATCGTATAGCGGAAGTATGTGAAGGCCGGATATATACTCCTCAGGCACGCTTTCCAGCCACACGGTCTGCCATATGCCGCTCTGAGGGGTATACCATATTCCTCCCTTGCGTATCTTCTGCTTGCCGCGGGTATGCCACGAGGTATCGGTCACATCGCGCACCTTTACGATAAGCTGGTTTTCCTCCCGCAGTTCTCTGGTTATATCAATGGAAAATGGCGTATAGCCCCCTATGTGGGAGCCTACCTCGATGCCGTTTAGGTATACTGTGGCGATCTGATCCACCGCGCCAAAGTGCAGCAGTACCCGGCCGATATTGAAATCCGCCGGCAGTGAGAAGTTCTTTACATACCAGAGCGTATCCTCGGGGCTTACTGTACGGCGGACGCCGGACAGCTCGCACTCCGGCGAAAACGGCACCAGTATCTCCCCGTCGATCTTATCCGGAAGGCTCTCCCCCCGCACTATTGCATACTGCCACATTCCGTTGAGGTTTATATAGCTGTTGCGCCGCATCTGCGGCCTCGGATATTCCAGCAGCACCTTATCCTTTTCAATATTCGCTCCCCAACGCGTTATCATTTATATTCCTCCGGGTTTACGCATATACTTGCAATTGTATATATTATAGTACATATCGCAGCTTTTGTCATTGCGAGGTTTGCATTGGGGCTTATTTTATTATATAGTTAATACATGGAAAATTTTTCGGATAAAAGGATACGCCTCCGCCCGCGTCTTCAGGCCGCAGCGGATATGATAAACGACTCCCATCTGGCTGCCGATATAGGCTGCGACCACGGCAGGCTTTCGGTTGCGCTGCTTCAGCAGGGCCGCGCAGATAGAGTTATAGCTTCCGACATAAGCGCGCCGTCGCTGCAAAAGGCCACCGAGCTTGCGGCGCTGTGCGGCCTCGGCAGCAGGCTGACCACCGTCTTATCAGACGGTATGGCGCACCTTGGCCCGGACGAGGCGGACGCTATCGCCATATGCGGCATGGGCGGTGAGCTCATCGCGCGCATACTTGAAGCAAACCTTCCGGCCGCCAAAAACGCCCGCTGCATAACCATGCAGCCCATGCGGGGCATTGAGGAGCTGCGGCAATTCCTTCGAAGGAAAGGCTTTCGCATTATCGATGAGCGGCTGGTGCTGGACGCCGGGCGGATATACCAGATAATCGGAGCGAAAAGCGGCGATCCCGCCCCCCTGCCCGGCTGGTTTCCTCAGGACGAATATTCCATAGGGCCCATGTTATTTGAAAAGCGCGACCCGCTGCTCATACCATTATTGGAAAGCTACCGCGACGGCCATCTGCGCCGGCTGGAGAAAGCAAGGCGCAAGGGAGTCACACCCAAGGCTCTTACAGAGATAATCGGCCGCATGAACGGATACATAAATATTGCACAGGAGATGCATAAAAATGAAGCTGAATGATTTTATAAATGTCATGGACGGCATAGCTCCCCGCGAGCTCGCCATGGACTGGGATAATCCCGGCCTGCTCATAGGCACGGAGAAGCAGGATATAAAAAAAGTGCTGGTGGCCCTCGACTGCTCCACGGCTACAGCCAAAGAGGCCGTAGAATGGGGAGCCGACCTCATGCTCACCCACCACCCGATATTCTTCAGGGCAGTAAAGCGCATACTTCCCGATGCCCCCGAAACCGCCGCGCCGTATATTCTTCTCCGCAGCGGCATAGGCCTTTTTGCCGCCCACACCAACCTCGACGCAGCCGATGGTGGAGTGAACGACTGCCTTGCCGGCGTATTCAGCCTTGAAAATGTGGAAAAGCTTCCTCCGGAAGGTCTGGGCCGCATAGGAACACTGCCCAAGGATATGACATTCGGCGAGCTTGCGAGACTTTCCGAAAAGGAGCTCAATACCCGTGTCCGCATAACCGGGGATATGAACGCCAGAATACACCGTCTGGCCATGATAGGCGGAGGCGGCGCAGAAGAGCTTTTCGATGCAAAATCTGCCGGTGCGGACGCTTATATAACCGGCGAAATGAAGCACCATCTGGCCATCCAGGCGGAGTTCATAGGGCTCAACGTCATAGAGGCGGGACATTACGAAACGGAACGCATAGTGCTGCCCAGGCTTATTGAACGTTTACAGCGGGAAACAAATGATGTACAATATAGGTTGACTCTTTCGGAATCGCCGTGCTTAAGGGGAATTTAAGCTTTCCCGCACGATCATTATACGGAGGTAGAAGGATATGACAAAAATCAACGATCTCTGGCTGTATGACCAGGCCGAGCAGGAGGTTGCAAAGATAGACAGCCGCCTGAAATCCACCCCCAATCGGGCAAGGCTCAATAAGCTCCACAGCTTTTTAAGCGAGCAGCAGTCCGCCGTAACAAATATTTCCAAGCAGATAGACGCACGCGGCGCGCTCATAGGAAAGCTATCAGCCCAATGTCACGAGCTTGAGCGCAGGTTAGAGCTTGAAGTATCCGAGTTCGGCACCATGGAAAAGGACGACGAATGCACTGCGGCCGAGATGACAGAATCCCGCCGCTCCATGGAAGGCCTGCTGGACCAGATAAACTCCGTCCGCAAGGAGCTCAGCGATGCCATGGCATACCTTGAAAAGGCCAGCGCAGAGTACAAAGAAACTTATACCAAAGCCGGCCGCGCCAAGAAAGAATATGACGCCGTGCGTGCCGCCTGCGAAGCCGAAGCGCAGGAGGCCAAGCCCGAAAGGGAAAAGGCTGCCGCGGAAGCGGCAAAGCTACGGGCGCTTGTAGATCCGGCGCTGCTCAAACGGTATGACGCGATCCATGCGAACCATGCCCGGCCCATGGCTACCGTGGAAAACAGCCAGTGCAGCGGCTGCCGCATGTCCCTGCCCACCGCCATAGTAAAGAAGGTCGCCTCCGGCTCCGGCATAGTGGAGTGCGAAAACTGCGGAAGGATATTGTATTCCAAATAGATTTGGTTTAAAATATACTTTGCGAGTAAGACAGGTGACTGCATGCGGCCCGACCGTATGAGGAAAGTCCGAGCTCCACAGGGCAGGGTGCCGGATAACGTCCGGCGGAGGCGACTCCAGGGAAAGTGCAACAGAAATATACCGCCGCACTTGTGCGGTAAGGATGGAAAGGCGAGGTAAGAGCTCACCGGCGGCCTGGCGACTTGTCCGCCATGTAAACCCCACCCGGTGCAAGATTGGAATGGGAGCATTCAATGGCGGCCCGTCACGCTCCTGATAATCGCACGAGCCTGCCGGCAACGACAGGCCTAGATAGATGGTCACCCAGGAACGAAAGTTCCGGACAGAACTCGGCTTACGGCTTGCTCGCATAAGTTTGGTTTCAAAAAAGCAGTCTCAGCTGCTTTTTTGATTTTATTTTCCTCTGAAGAAAGCAAAGAGCCCGGCTGGCACCCCGGGCTCTTTAAGTATTTGATATTCAATGGTACTATCTTCTTAATTGTTTTTGATTAACTGCTTTGATCGGCTTAGTATGTATATTTCCTATATTGTATTTATACTATCATTAACTTATCATTATTTCCATACGGCTTTTATGTTTTTTGTTCTGTACAGCCCATAATGTGAATATTCTTATACCATACTCACCGAGGAGATAGTTTTGATATGGAATTTGCAAGAAGGCGCAGGCGCAGAAGGCGAAACGGTATACGAACCATGACGGTGCTGCTCATGCTTGGTCTCGCAGTATATCTTATAACCGCATCGGCCGCAGGCAAGTGGTTGAGCGAAAAGGTAATGGCGCCGGCATTTTCAGCCCTGTCCGAGCTGCCGTTATTTACCGGCGGCGGGCTTGATTCGCTGGAAAATGAAGCATCGGAGCCATCCGGCGACGCTCTTAGCGTAAGCCTCAGCAGCGACAGCAGCTCTTTCACCAGCACGTTGGACGTACCATCCATAAGCTGCTTCGCACTGCAAATGGGAGTTTTTTCCTCAAAGGATAACGCGGATAAGCTTTCTGAAGAAATGCGCAGCAAGGGTGCCGGCGGCTATGTTTACAGCGACGGCAGCGTATACCGTGTGCTGGCCTCGTGCTACCACAGCGAAAGCGAGGCGCGCACAGTCAAGGAACGGCTCATAAGCGAAGGCACTGACTGCGCCATATATGCCATGGCTACGCCTACCGTTACATTCAGCATAACTGCGGACCAGCAGCAGACGGAGCAGCTCAAGGAGGGCTTCACGGCGCTGTATCAGGCGCAGAACGCGCTGTGCGAAGCCTGCATAGATTTTGACAGCAAGAGCATGACGGTCAGCGAGGGTGCTGCGCTGATAAAGTCCATACAGGATGAGCTTTCCGCCTCCTGCTCCCCACTCTTCGCCTACCGTGACGTCTCTCCCGCCATAGATAGCCTTGTGCAGTGCTGCGACAAGTGTCTTAGCTCGCTATCCCTTCTTGCCGGCAATGGAGACGCTTCCACCGCAGCCTTTTCTTCAGAAATGAAATACGCACTGCTTGAGTTGTCGTCATCCTATTCGGATATGCTCAAAAGCATGGCCGGATAAGGATACGTAATAGAACAAAGGAGCGGTACTGCCGCTCCTTTGTCATCCATCGATCTCCCTCTTTGAGGGCATTTCCTTTATAAAAAGCTCGTCCCGTCCCTGCATCACCAGCGCCAGGCCCAATGAAAGCATCAGTCTCATCCGGTCCTCCGTGCCGTCTGTATCTATGGCAAAGTCCTCCCTTATGCGGCGTATCCTGTATAGCACCGTATTTCGGTGGGTAAAAAGCTTTTCGCAGGTATCCTTGAGTGAACGGCTGCACATAAGGTATGTGTACAGCGTCAGGCAGTATTCGCTGTCATTTTGGAGGTCGTATTTATACAGCCTGTCCACCTCGTCAGTCAGGCAATAGCCCTCGCCGGCAAGGGTTTTAAGCATCATAAGAGCCGAGTAGCGGCTCTCCTCCGCCGCGAATGCCTTGCCGTTGCTCTTTTTGACAAGATAATCCAGCAGCCTGCGCACCCGCCCGTAGCCCCTGCCCAAGGCATACAGGCTTTGCAGCGGCTCGGATATTACCGCGTACAGGTCATATTCCTCCGCCGCCCTGCCTACCGCCTCCCGGTCGTGCTCCCCATGCAGGAACATTATCACGCAGTCCCTGTACGGGAAAGGATCGGAAGCGTGAAAGCCGCGGCGCAGCCTGTCCCTGAGCATATCGGTTTTAAGCCCATCCAGCTGCTCCATAGGTTTCATCAGTACGAACCTCTCCGGGCGGAAGCTGCCAAGAAATGTTGTATTTGCCTGTAGCTCGAAGAATTCCTCACTTTGAAACCTGCCGTCTATGAGGCTGGACAGCACCTCCTCGGCCGTGGCGGTGATGCCGCCCCTGTGCCTCTCGTAATAGAGCTGCTTTGCAAGGAATGAGTTTATCAGCGCAAAGTCCTCGTCGCTTCCTGAGGGCAGCGCGTTTTCAGGCATTATACACAGCGTATAGCCCATGCGAAGCTCTCCGCAGTTGAGCTGGGATATCCTGTAATGGTACCCCGCAGGCGAATGCAGCAGCTCGCCCGACGCCGCCGAGGCGCTGATCAGGGCGCTCTCATCGTATGAAAGCTCGCCGTGGCGTATAACGCCGCTGTACGGATCGTTTATGCTGTCAGCCCTATAATACGCCGCCACATGGAAGCTGTCGTCAATTACCAGCAAAGGGCAGCCAAGCACTCTGCCCGCAGCATTAGTCAATTCTTTCAGGCTGTTTGCCTCAAGGAAGGTCTTTAGCATATCATTCGTCACGGAATGTCTCCTTTTGTTCTCTCAGCACAGTTTGATATGGTTGAATTATACCATCGGAACATTGTTCAAACAAGGCCCCGGAGTATAATAGAGTCATCAAAAGGAGCGAAACCGAAGGGGCTGAGGCCCCCGGGGATATGCTCCTGAAAGGAAAAACAGATCGGGTCGTTCCCCGATTCAGTGAATCAAAATTCACCTAATCGGGAACAATTCCGAAAGACAATATTGAATCGGAGGTATTTATCATGTTTGAGCTTAAACCTTACACCCGCAAGAACAACGGCGTATATTACAATCCCTTCCAGACCATGGACGAATTTGAAAGGAACTTCTTCAATCCTTCGTTCTTTGAGACCACCCTTGAACAGTTCAAGACGGATATCAAGGACGATGGCGACAGCTACACCCTTCAGGCGGATCTGCCCGGCTTCGATAAGAAGGATATCCACCTCGACCTTAACAATGACGTGCTGACCATCAGCGCCGAGCGTCATTCCGAGCACGAGGATAAGGATAAGAAGGGCAAATTCGTGAGATGTGAGCGCTCCTACGGCACCTACACCCGTCAGTTCGATGTATCCAACATCAACACCGATGCCATGAAGGCCAAGTACGAGAATGGTGTGCTTACTCTGAATATGCCCAAGAAGAGCGCACAGCTGCCCACCGCAAAGCGCGTGGAAATAGAATAAAGGGTGAATAACTTAAGCCCCGAAGCGAAAGCTTCGGGGCTTTTTCTTTATTTGTCTATTTTACTTTGCAGTATCTCTTGCGGTCTGCCGCCCTCTGGCAAGCCTTGACAAGCTCTACTATGGGTATTACCAGCACAGCCAGGCCGAGAGCTATGCCATACTCGCCCCAGCCCACAGGTGTGAAGTTGAACAGAGCCGCTATGGCCGGCACCTCGAGAACCGCGGTGGTTATCGCCAAAGCTCCTATCATGGCTGCCCAAAGCACCTTGTTGTGGCCCGGCAGCTTGAATACGCTCTGCCGCTGAGAGCGCATATTGAAGCTATGGAATATCTCGCACATATTCATAGTCAAAAACGCCATGGTCATGCCGTGGGGGGAGACGCCTGCCGGCATTTCAAAGTACCCCACCTCCATGCAGTGGCCGATTATGTAGGAGGTGAGCGTCAGCACGGTCACCAGCAGGCCCTGATAGACTATATCCACGCCCAATCCGCCTGAGAATATGGTGTCGCGGCTGTCTCTTGGCGGGCGATGCATGGTGTCGGGCTCGGCGGGCTCAAGGCCCAATGCCAGCGCCGGGAAGCAGTCGGTTATCAGGTTGATAAAGAGCAGATGCACGGGGCTCAGCAGCGTGAAGCCGAGTATGGTGGCGAAAAACACGCCTAAAACCTCGCTCATGTTGCTGGCAAGAAGGAACTGTATGGTCTTTCTTATATTGTCGTATATCCTTCTGCCCTCGTCCACAGCCGAAACTATGGTGGCAAAGTTATCGTCGGAAAGCACCATATCCGCAACGTTCTTGGTAACATCGGTACCGGTAATACCCATGCCTACGCCTATGTCTGCGGACTTGATGCTGGGGGCATCGTTTACTCCGTCGCCGGTCATGGCGGTTATTGCGCCCTTGCGCCTCCATGCGGAAACTATGCGCACCTTGTGCTCAGGCTGCACGCGGGCATATACCCCGCACTTGTCTATCAGCTTATCCAGCTCTTCGTCGCTGAGCCTGTTCAGCTCCTTGCCCTCTATGGCTTGTGAAGCGTCGTCGATTATGCCCAGCTCTTTCGCTATCGCAACGGCGGTATCCTTGTGGTCGCCGGTGATCATCACAGGGCGTATGCCCGCAGCCTTGCATTCCTCCACGGCCGCCCTGACCTCCGGGCGAACAGGGTCTATCATGCCCACCAGGCCTATGAAGCAGAGCTCCTGCTCGAGGTTGGAGGGATCGGTATTTTCCGGCATCCTGTGCCACAGCCTCTCCGCGGCGGCCAATACGCGCAGAGCCTTCGCTGCCATGGCGTGATTGCTCTGGAGTATCTCGGCGCGCTTTGCCTCCGTCATGGGCTGCGGCTTGCCGTTCTCCATATAATACGCGCAGCGGGCAAGCACCTCGTCCGGCGCGCCCTTGGTGTACTGCACTATTTCCCCGCCCTTATCGTGCAGGGTAGACATCATCTTTCTGGAGGAATCGAAGGGGGCCTCGCCTATGCGGGGCTGTTTTTCCTCCAGCTCATATTTCTTTAAGCCGTTAGCCGCGCCAAAGTTCACCAGCGCAGCCTCTGTGGGCTCTCCCTGAGCGCCATCGTCAGCAAGATTCGCATCGTTGCATAGAGTCATTGCCGCAGCAAGAAGTTCGGTGGGGCCGGTGTGCTCCACTACCGTCATTTTATTTTGTGTGAGCGTGCCTGTTTTATCGGAGCATATGACCTGAGTGCAGCCCAGCGTCTCTACGGCAGTCAGCCGGCGTATGACGGCGTGGCGTTTGCTCATATTTGTAACGCCTATGGACAGCACAACGGTAACGACTGTGGCAAGGCCCTCCGGGATAGCTGCGACAGCAAGGGATACCGCCACCATGAAGTTATCAAGTATGGACTGGGCAGTGAACTTTCCCGCCATTATGAGATCGAATACGAATATGAACAGGCATATGCCCAGCACCATCTTGGATAAGGAGTTGCTCAGCTGACCGAGCTTGCGCTGCAAGGGGGTCTCTTCCTGCTCGGTCTGGGCCAAAACGTCGGCTATCTTGCCCATCTCGGTATCCATGCCGGTAGAGGTGACCACGGCCCTGCCCCTGCCGTATACCACGGTAGAACCCATGTAGCACATGTTCTTCCTGTCGCCAAGGGGCACATCGCCGCCGAAAATAGCCTCCACAGCCTTGTTTACCGGCACGCTTTCGCCGGTGAGAGCAGCCTCTTCGATTTTAAGGGACGCGCTTTCGAGAAGCCTGCCGTCTGCCGGTACGGCATCTCCCGCTTCAAGTATAACTACATCGCCGGGTACCAGCTGGCTGCTCTCGATGACGATCTGCTTTCCGTCCCTCATCACCTTGCACTTTGCCGCGGTCATTGTCTGAAGCGCCTCTATTGCGGCCTCCGCCTTGCTCTCCTGTATTACTCCCAGAATAGCATTGAGCAGCACTACCACCAGTATTATGAATACCTCGGCAAAGCTCTCGCCGGATATGGCGTTTGTGACAGCGGATACGGCTGGCGCAGCCAAGAGGATCAGCAGCATGGGATCCTTTATTTGCTGTAGGAATCTTTGAAAAACCGTTATCTTGTGCGCTTCCTTAAGCTTGTTCTGACCATACCTTGCAAGGCGCTCAGCCGCTTCCTTTCCCGAAAGGCCATGGACTGAAGTTCCAAGCTCCGCCAAAACCTCGTCAGTGGATCTTTGATACATTTCGCTCATGAAATCTTCTCCTTTAAATAAGTGTGTCTGTAAAATCAAAAACTCATGCGCCGGCAAAAAACCACGCATGAGTCTCATTCTTTAAAAACAGCCCGGACGATCTCCTCGCCGTACTGACGGGTCTGCTTCGCAAAGCACTTACTTTGCGGAATTACTCCCTCAGGCAATAATCAAAAAAGCTAAAGCATTAACTTCATTTGACTATGATACCCGCCCTCCCCGCTTTTGTCAAGGCTGAAAGCTGCGATCTGCGGAGATCACCTGAGCAGCCCCGCTATTGCCTCGCGGCTCACGGTAAAGCTCTGGGCTCCCATGGCGCCGGGGGCTACATCGTACTCGTCAAAGCAGACCACCAACCGCCCATCCTTATCAATATAGAACGCTCCGTCCCGGGTGATGAGCGCGTCATAATCCACATGAAATTCCGCGTCGTCCTCCATCCAATAGGTCAAATTGGCGTCTGACGCCATCCTGGCCTTCATCTGGGCGAATATATCCTTCTTTATTGCGGCAACATAATCGCTGCCCTCCTTGAAAAGGTCCGCCAGCTTTACGTATTTGCCAGTGGTCTTATCTATATTATAGCAGCGGGAAAACTCATAGCCGCTGGCCATCACCTGGCAGCCGTTCACCCTCAGGGCAAACCAGCGGTCGTTGTCCGTCAGTACTTCATAGCTCACATCGAGACCGTAATAACCTTCATCCATAGCGTTATCATTAAAACGCTGCACCAGCTCGTCGACATATGCTTTTACATCAGCATTGAGCTGCTGTTCACCCGCCGTAGCTTCCTGTATCTCGGGCTGCGCTGCATTCAGATCGTTGTGCTCGTCGGAATGGGTATAATTTCTCACGGTAATTACCTTTACCACGCTGCCTATGACCGGCAGCTTCTCCATTGCGTATGCGATAGAGGGACTTACATTTGGCAGCAGCACAAACAGCATGGCGGCAAACGCCGCTGCGGTAAGTATCCTACGGCCTGCCATGCGGCCTGAGGCCCCATCCTTCCTTGCTTCCTTTTCTGGCAGCTTATTTAACGTATCCTTCAACATAATATTAAAATCCTCCGGTATGTTTGTTTTTTCCTTATGGGCAGCTTCCCGGATCAGCTTTTCAAATTGGAATTCGTTCATAGTGTTTCCTCCTGTTCCGACATCGCGATCCTAAGTTTTGCCCGCGCCCGGCTCAGCCTGGCCTTTACCGTGCCTTCTGTTATCCCAAGGGCGCGACTTATATCCTTGATGGGCATATCGTCGTAGTAAAACAGCACTGTTACGGTCCTCAGGCTTTCACCCAATCCCCTCACGGCCTGCCACAGGGCCATGCTTTCTTCCCTGTCCTCATCCTGAGGGGCGGGCAGTTCCTCCGCCAAGCTGTCTATGTCCGTGTTTGGCTTGCTGCGCCGTATCATGCTGTAGGCTGTGTTGGCGAGTATCCGCATTATCCATGGCTTAAAGCTATGCTCGTCCCGCAGTGTATCCAGCTTTTCGTATGCCGTAAGCACAGAGTCCTGCACCGCGTCCTTTACGTCCTCGTCGTTGTGCAGTATGCTTTTGGCCAGCCAGTACAAGCCCCCGCTGTTTTCGTTTACCCTTTCGCAGAACCACGCGCGCTGGTCGTCAAAACGGTTCACTGTTTTTTATTTCCTTTCGTCAGCCCGGCGGTCAAGCCGGTCATAAAATAAGATGCTTTATGCGGCCAAAAGGTTACGCCGCAATAATAGTTTTTTATAATTATATACCCCACTGCCGATTGATGGTATACTCAAGCTGATGAATACCGCACTCATAAGCGCCAAAACATATCAAGAAAGGATATAAAGACATGGCAAAGACCAAAATAGTAGTTGTTGACGGCTACACCGAAAACCCCGGCGACCTGAGCTGGGACGGCCTTAGCGCCCTTGGCGACGTCACCGTTTACGACCGCACCTCCTACTCCGAGGCACCCATTATCGCCGAGCGCATAGGCGACGCGGAGATAGTGGTAACCAACAAGACCCCCATTTCAAGGGCTACGATGGATAAATGCCCCAACATCAGGCTAATCGCGGTGCTGGCCACCGGCTACAACTGTATCGACTACAGCTACGCGAAGGAAAAAGGAATCCCTGTAGTAAACGTGCCCACCTACGGAACCGCCTCTGTGAGCCAATATTCCATAGCTCTGCTTCTGGAGATATGCCACCACATAGGCCACCACGACGCCACAGTACACGAGGGCAGGTGGGCAAGCAATGCGGACTGGTGCTACTGGGATTACCCCCTAATAGAGCTTGAGCACAAGACCATGGGCATAATAGGCTTCGGGCGCATAGGCCAGGCCGAGGGCCGAATAGCCAAAGCTCTGGGCATGAGAGTTCTCGCATACGACCTTTACCCCAACGACTCTGGACGCGCCATAGCCGAATATGTGGATCTGGATACCCTTTATAAAGAGGCGGATGTGATAACCCTACACTGCAACCTCACCCCCGAAAACACCGGCATGATAAACAGGGAGAGCATCGCCAAGATGAAGGACGGCGTGATACTCATAAACAACGCCCGCGGCCAGCTCATAGTTGAACAGGACGTTGCGGACGCGCTGAACTCCGGTAAGCTCTCCGGCGCAGGTCTGGACGTTGTCTATACCGAGCCCATCAGGGCCGACAATCCGCTGCTCAAGGCCAGGAACTGCATTATCACTCCCCATATAAGCTGGGCGCCCATTGAGAGCCGTCAGCGAATAATGGACGCCACTGTAGCCAATGTAAAGGCGTTTCTGGACGGCGCGCCCATAAACGTGGTGAATAAATAATAAGTATGCATTGCATGTGAACGGACGGTTTTCCGTCCATTCTTTGTTTATAACTTAACTATTGCCATATCATAGAAAACCCCGCTCATATATGTTAGAATAGCTTGAAAGGCATCTTTCAAAGACAAATTCAGTGTCAAAGGACATCAGTATGAAAGTCGTATTAAAGGATCTCACCAAGAAATTCTCCGGTCAGGGCAAGAACGCCCCGGACGTAATAGCCGTGAACAACTTTAATGTGGAAATACCCGACGGCAAACTCATCGGCCTCTTAGGCCCCTCGGGCTGCGGCAAGAGCACCGCGTTAAACCTCATCTCCGGCCTGCTCTCCCCTACGGCGGGACGCATATTCTTTGGCGAGGACGACGTTACGGACCTGCCGCCTGAAAACCGCGGCGTCGGGCTGGTATTTCAGAATTATGCCCTTTATCCCCACCTTACGGTAAAGCAAAACATACTTTTCCCTCTGCAAAACCTAAAGGGCGAGGACAAGCTTTCCAAAGAAGAAATGCTCGCTCGCGCCTACGACGCGGCTAAGCTTGTTCAGATCGAGGGCCTTATGGACCGCAAGCCAAAGGCGCTCTCAGGCGGACAGCAAAGCATCCGGGCAGGTCGAGCAGGACTTCCGGCATGAAGTAGCAAGTGTAGCCAAATGCCTTCTTACCGTCTGCCTTTCCTTGCCGGACCAACTGGTTGTTGGCCTCCTGGAGCAGGTCTTCAAATGCGATCAGGTGTTTCAAGTCTCTCATGTGCAAGCCCCCTTAAATTTTT
>ENA-ORMS01001550-ORMS01001550.1-human-gut-metagenome-genome-assembly--contig:-NODE-1550-length-18414-cov-9.552536_pt1 | contig 18414 bp, 17 predicted proteins | sample MGYA00242104_ERZ508997 | MGnify/ENA primary metagenome ERZ508997 (study PRJEB26280, sample SAMEA2338704) | human gut metagenome | biome: human gut; feature: human-associated habitat; material: faeces... | reverse complement strand
TCTTCCGCCAAGTACTCGTCTGGTTGCATCGTGTTGAGCAAAAGCATGGTAAGCGTCCGATTCTATACGTTGGCCAACTCTTTGTCAACAACCACTTAAAGCACGCTCCCGCCGAATTGCGCCATTACGACGTTTGGATAGCTCGCTATGGTGAGTTCAAACCTTACGTTAAGCTACTGCATTGGCAACTCACCCCCTACGGCCGCGTTCGTGGCATTCATGGTGAGGTAGACATCAACGTTTTTAATGGCACAAAAGAATCATTTGAAAAGTATAGACGGAGATAGATAGTTTATGTTATCATTGGGAAAAATGTTATACAACATTGCCCACACAAAAAAGATATAGTTTGTTTTGTTGTACTTCTATCTTGCACTACCTTTGCATAAAGTAGGCTGCGACTCTGCAGAACGTTCAAGTTAACTTGACGTTCTGCTCTCGTCTTGCACTACCTTTGCCCATATTAACAATCAATACTCTTTAAATTACCTATTCTGCATGAAAAGCCTTTACATTCCCTTATTGGCTCTTGCAACTTGCTGCGCCACACAAGTCGAAGCAAAGGTTAAAGACCTATTGCCACGTCCACAAAAGATTGAAGCCACACAAGGGGCTTCACCTTTTTTATTACAACGCAACGTACAAGTTACAGACCCCACTCACAACGCGACCCTTCAACGTTTCTTGACTGAAACGGGATGTAAAAGCGCCGATGGGGCTACAGCCAAAATTATAGTCGAAATTGTCACTTCTATCCCCAGCTCTTACGACTACACACTTTATGGCTTTGAAAACGAAGCCTACAACTTAGTGATTACCCCCAACGAAGTGCACATTAAAGCAATCACCCCAACAGGTGTAACACGTGCAGTTCAAACGTTGACCCAATTGGCCGAAGGATATGACGAAGGCGAAGCGCCTGCACTTGAAGCACTCACCATGACCGATTGGCCAGCTTTCAAACTACGTGGGTGGATGCAAGATGTGGGACGCTCTTTCTTGTCATTTGATGAGTTGAAGAAAGAAGTTGACCTACTTTCACGATTTAAAGTAAACGTTTTTCATTGGCATCTAACAGAAAAGTTAGCATGGCGTTTTGAGGTAAAGCAATACCCACAGCTCACCGCTAACGCCAACATGACACGCTACCCAGGACAATACTACACACAGGAACAATGTAAGGAGTTGGAAGCCTATGCGGCAGAACGCGGTGTAACGGTCATTCCTGAAATTGATATGCCTGGCCATAGCGACGTGTTTACGAAAGCCATGGGGTTTGACATGCAAACGGCTAAAGGCATTGCCGCCCTCAAAAATATTTTAGACGAAGTAGCTAAAGCCTTTCCACTCGCTCCTTACATTCACATTGGTGGCGATGAGGTTACACTGAACGACGGATTCTTAGAGGGAATGACACAATACGTGCGTGAAAACTTGGGACGAAAAGTTATTACTTGGAATCCGTTGAAGAACAAAGCCGTAGCCAGTGACAAGGCCGATATGACACAGATGTGGTCGTCAAGTGGTAAAAAGATAGCAGGCATGCCTAACATTGACTGTCGTTACAATTACACAAACCACTTTGACGTATATGCCGATCTCGTTGGCATTTATAAAAGCAACATCTACTACCAACAAAAGGGCGATGCAGAAGTGGCAGGTACCATTTCTGCAGCATGGAACGATACTAAGGTCAAAACTGAAACCGACATTATCAAGCAAAACAACCAATACGCTAACATCTTGGCTTCGGCTGAACGCGCTTGGATAGGTGGTGGAAAACAATACATTGAAGTAGGCGGCACGAAGTTGCCCAATAAGGGGGAAGAGTTTGAAGAATTTGCCGACTTCGAGCGTCGTTTTCTCTTCCATAAAGCGCACTCTCTGAAGAATGAACCTATTCCCTACGTTAAGCAGACCAACGTTCATTGGCGCATAACCGACCCATTCCCCAACGGAGGAGATGCTACCAAGGTATTTCCACCCGAACAGAATACGGACGACGTATTGCCCACAAGTTTCATTTACGACAAGAAACTTTATAACACATCGTTTGCTACAGGTGCTGGCATCTACTTGCGCCACATTTGGCACTCGATAGTGCCCTCTTTCTTCAGCGCTCCTGCCGACAACCAAACGGCCTACGCTTGGACGTATGTATACTCGCCCAAAGAACAACAAGTTGGGGCACAAATCGAGTTCTACACTTATAGTCGTTCAGGCAGCGATACGGCCCCTAAAGCAGGACAATGGGACAGACGTGGCTCTAAAATATGGCTGAACGGCAACGAAATCCCTGCTCCACAATGGGAACAGACGGACGTAACCATTACACAAGACCATGCTACACAAGGATTAACGAACGAGAACTTTACTGCGCGCGAACCCGTTTCGCTCACTTTAAAGCAGGGTTGGAATAAGGTCTTTCTAAAATTACCCCACGCCAACAAAGGCGGTACGAGTCGCGATAAGTGGCAATTCACTTTTGTCATTACCGACACAGAGGGGCGCAATGCTGTTGACGGACTGATCTATTCGCCCGATAAGAGCCTAACAGACGAGATTCCTAACGAAAAAGAGAAAGGTCGCCCCTTGGCAAGCAACGATCAATACACATATTGGTATACACTTAGCACTCCCAAACGTGGCACACGTTATACGACCTCCTATGGTGCTGAAAAAGAGATCATAGGCGATGCTTCAGCTACGGAAGCCTCACAATGGAAGTTCGTAAGCCGCACCGACGGTTCGCTCGACATTATCAATCGTGCTGACGGCACCTACATTTCACCCACATCGGCCAACAATAGCGCACTGAAGACTGTTGTCGAGCAACCCTCAACAGGTTGGAACATTACATCAACACCAAGCGAAGGTTACTTCATCATTACAAGTGGCACTACGGAGTTCAATCAAACGCAAGCGGGATTGGGATATAAGGTGTACAACTGGGGCTACAATACAACAGGCTTTACCAATGCGTTTAACAACACTGACGCTGGTTGCCTTTACGTGTTCAATATGGTAGAGATTGAATCTTCTGATCCAACGCCTAAACCAGAAGTCAAAACACCTAAGTTGAGCAACGAACAAACCTTTTATTGGTATAAGTTTAGCTCGTCACGCTACTCCACCCGATTTCCGACCTCTTATGGTGAAGGACAAGCTGTAGTAAGCGAATCTAACGCAAATACCAACAAGTCTGAATGGAAATTTGTTGACCGCGGTGATGGTACCTTTAACATTGTCAATCGTGCCGACGGACTTTACCTTTCACCCATAGCAGATAACAATAAGCCACTTTCAACCACAGCCACCCAACCTACTGATGGGTGGAAGTTTATGGAATGTGGTATCGACAACTACTACCTATTGGTCAGCGACGGCAATCATACAGAAATCAACCAAACGAAAGAGAAGGAAGGATTTCAGCTCTATAATTGGGGATATGGCTCAAAGGTGCCAGGCGAATATCGCCTTGACGACACAGGTTGCCAATTTTCATTCATTCTGACCGATACAGAAAGCGTATCAACGGCTATCAATAGCAGCCACCAACTTCAGCAAGAGGTAAGTGTCGTAAATAGACGAATCGTTTGCAGTCTACCTTACCGCCTTTACGCCATCGACGGCCAAGCACTGCCCATCGGACGCCAACTTAACGCTGGTGTCTACCTGATACGAACGGCCAAGAATGTCAAAAAAATTGTTGTAAAATAAATTTCCACATTTAGTCCAATCATGAGTACTTTAGTCCAAAAGACACAAAGCTCATTGAATATCAACACATTACACTCTCAATCATTCAAATAGAAGAAATTTGTTTTTATTCTACGAATAATCGTTCAAAACATGCCAAAAAGCGCCACAATAACGCTAAAATTCACTTCAATAATAGCACAAAATTAAAACGCTCTTGAGGAAAAATTAAAACGCTTCCTCAAGAGCGTTTTAATTTTTCATCGAGAACGCAAAAAAGACCTTTAGGTCAAATTGCAGGATAGCATATAGCGCGAAGCCTTATATACACTACATTTACAAGCATTTGAAAATAATAAGAAATCATTCAAATGCACAAAAGTGGATGAAAAATCACGCTGAGATTTTATCGCGCGTGCTTTTGGCTTTATTCGGGCAACGACAGTCCTTGTAAATTGCGTAAAACAAAGTGGCAATGAGATATAACGGCAAGACAAGGAAACCAGTGCAAATAATCACTGTTACCACCTTAGCCAAAAATAAAAAAATTGCTTCTACCATATTGTAATGTTTAACACTACGGCAAATGTAGTGTAGTAAATTGAATTATGCAAAACTTTGAGTACAATTTTAACGTAAACGGCAACTATTCCTCTGCCATTAACAATATGTCACGCGCAACGGGCGACTTTACCGCTCAGGTGAGCGGGTCACTTGGTGTTATTGACAAACCCGCAGGAAGTTTCGCAAAGTTCGATTTGGCATCAAGCGGCATCCAAAAACTCACAGGCGTATTCAACAACATAGGAGAGGCAGATTTTCATCCTGCAATTTGACCTATAGAGAAAAAGTAGGTTTCAAAAATCCTGCAATTTGACCTATACGCCAAGAAAAACGTTATCATGCTTAAACGTTGTGCTATTTTTTATAGAATCACCACTTTACTTTATCAGAAATTCTTACCTATATTACACTATTCATAGCCGACATACATCACCTAACAAGGGATACGCTTCAAGTATTCCTGACTATTAGGTGATGTTTGTAGTTATATAAAGAGATGAACAAATACGCTTCGGCAAATTGCAGTTTAATAAAATTTTTCATAATCAAATATGGTAAGCAAACAAAGTTTCGTAACTTCGCAACTACTTAATACACTTACTTTTTACTGATATGCTACAAAACAGACTTTTAGCTGGAGCTATTGTCCTGCTCACACTACTCACAGCCTGCAATAGCAAGAAGGGAGAAAGCAATATCCCTAACACTACTAACGAAGCTACAGCAGATACAATAGCTGCTGAACAAGTAGCAGACTCGACCATTTATGGCACCTCTGGCGAGGACTTTGGTATGAGCACGTTCTGTCTCATCACCGACAAGGGAGACACACTGCAAGTATGTCGCACAGCTAACGACGGAACGGACGCTAACATCTATGGAAGCATTGAATATGGCGACCGCTATGCCATGACTACACGCGATAATGGCGAATCACTGGGAGTGCTCATCAACCTTACAGAATTAGATAAGAAACTTAAAAATTACGAAATCGTCAACGGCAAACTAATAGTAAAAGGTGACACCGTGGCGCTTGATAAGTATTTTAAATAATCAAAGACGTAATATGTTTTCAGGAATTGTAGAGTCAATAGCTCGCGTAGTGGCTGTTGAAAAGGACAGAGAGAATAAGCATTTCACGCTTTCATGCCCCTTTACTGACGAACTTAAGATTGACCAAAGTGTGGCACACAATGGCGTTTGCTTAACCGTCGTAAAGATTGAAGGCAATGAATACGTAGTCACTGCTATGGACGAAACGCTGAAGCGTTCTAACTTAGGCCTACTCCAACCTGGAGATGAGGTGAACGTTGAACGTTCTATGCAGATGAATGGTCGTCTGGACGGACACATCGTACAAGGACACGTTGACACTACCGCCACTTGCACCGACATAAAGGACGCTGACGGCAGCTATGAGTTTACCTTTACCTACGAAACGAACAATGAACTTATTAAACGTGGATACTTTACGGTTGACAAAGGTTCGATTACGGTAAATGGGGTAAGCCTTACCGTGTGCAATCCCACACGAGATAGCTTTAAGGTGTGCATTATCCCTTACACTTTCGAACACACCAACTTTCACAATATCAAGGTGGGCAGCAAAGTAAACCTGGAATTTGACATTTTAGGTAAGTACATCAGCCGAATGAACGAACTAACAAAGTAGAATATGCTCAAACTATTGTGCATATTCATTGGAGGTGGATTAGGAAGCATTTGCCGTTATTCTGTGGGGGCTTATCTTATTCATTCCTCACAGGGTCGTATACCATGGGCCACCTTTGCTGCCAACGCCTTAGGCTGCTTGTTGATTGGCATACTAATAGGCTACTTTGAACGTGCTCACACCAATTGGCTTTATATGCTTTTGGTCACTGGCTTTTGTGGCGGATTTACGACCTTTTCCACATTTTCAAACGAAAGCATTCAGCTGATGCGACAAGGACTTTACACAACAGCTTTTAGCTATATGGCATTGTCGCTATTAATCGGGCTTTCTGCTGTTGGAGCGGGATTATACGCAGTCAAAACGATTTCTTTTGCAAGGTTATAAAATTTAAAGGTTATGCGTAAGAAAGAACTCTTTAACTATGTGCTCAACTATTTTGAGCAAACAATGGATGCCACCGAAACGGAGTTACATTTTAGCAATACTTTTGAGCTATTAGTCGCTGTGGTTCTTTCAGCGCAATGTACCGACAAGCGCATCAACCAAGTTACGCCTCACTTGTTTGCCGACTTCCCTACCCCTGCTGCTATGCCAGCCACAACGCCCGATGTGATATATGAATACATTCGTTCAGTAAGCTACCCCAACAATAAAGCGAAGCACTTAGTTGGCCTGGCCAAGATGTTAGTAGAAGACTTCAATGAAGAAGTACCCTCAACGCTCGAAGAACTAACAAGACTGCCTGGCGTAGGACGTAAGACAGCCAATGTCATTCAAGCCGTAGCCTTTGGCAAGGCAGCTTTAGCGGTCGACACACACGTGTTTCGCGTTAGTCATCGCTTAGGATTGGTACCACAGCGTTGCACTACGCCTTATAGCGTTGAAGTAGAGCTAAAAAAGTTCATACCCGAACGGCTTGTAGCCTCTGCTCACTATTGGCTACTGTTGCATGGACGCTACACTTGCACGGCACGTTCGCCCAAATGCGCCAAATGTGGGCTACGCGATGTTTGCAAAAGCGCGATGGGATAATCCATTAAACTGCAATCTGTCGTTCTTATACATTCTCTACACTACGACATACGCCCCAACTAATCCGTACTTTGTACAATGATTAGTTGGGGCGTAAACTTTACCTTAAACTAAGATATGCATTATTCAAACAGCGACTCGGCATTGCTGCTTGTAGATGACTTCTTTGACTTCTTACTGCTCTTTGTATTAGTAGAAGAACTAACGTTGCTATTACTTGTAGCATTTGAGTGAGAAGTACGTTCTGTCGCTTCTTTATGTGCAGCGGATGTTGACGACTCACTGTGCGTTTCGTTACCCTCAATAGCCGATTCATGCGACTCGCTACCTTCACCACCCATTAAGTCTTCACCTTCATATTCGCCTCCTTCTACTGACAGAGAGTCATTCTCCAATGAGTCAGACTTGACGGTTGTCGGTGTATAAGTAGCTTGATAAGTAGAAGCATCAATGTCGGCAGGAGGCATACCATACTTATGCAAGTACTTTGTGCGCAAAGAAGCATCGTCCATTACACTGCGGAAGAACTGTGCCACGATAGGAAGTGCCGTGCGGCTTCCTTGTCCTAAAGCTCCTGTGCGAAAGTGAATGCTTCGATACTCTCCACCGACCCACGCTCCAGCTACAAGGCTCGGTGTTACACCCACAAACCATGCATCAGAGTGATTGTTGGTAGTACCCGTCTTGCCACCCATGTCCAATTGATTAGAGAATGGACCTAAGTACATACCCGCACCCAAAGTCTGTGATGTACCACCAGCATCACGCACACCAGCTTCAAGCAACTTCTGCATATAGAAGGCTGTCGTCTGTGGCAAAGCGCGCACGCCCTCATCCGTCTTTGCTTCAAAGATGGTATTGCCATCAGCATCAATGATTTTCGTTACCATAACAGGAGCTACATGCAAGCCATTATCTGCTACCGTGCTATAGGCATTTACTAATTCAAATAGATTGACATCATTCGAGCCTAATGCCAAAGATGGATTATTGTCAAGAGGAGACTGAATACCCATATCGTGAGCCGTCTGTATAACATTCGAGATGCCTGCTTCTTGACCTAACTTAACGGCAATGGTATTGACACTCTGTGCAAAGGCGGCACGCAAAGGTATTTCTGCATTTGAGAAGCGTCCGTTAGCATTATGCGGTTGCCAATAAACGCTGTCATGCTTAAACTTATCATATACGCGCATACGAATGTACTCGTCCTTACGTGTATCAGATGGTGTCATGCCTTGCTTCATAGCCGTGGCATAAACAAAGAGTTTGAACGTAGAACCCGGTTGACGCATTGAGCGTACCTTATCGTACTTCCACGTTTTAAAATCGATATCGCCCACATAGGCACGTACATAGCCTGTCTCAGGTTCCATAGCCACGAAGCCAGTATGCATAAACTTGACCATATACTTAAGCGAATCGACGGTTGACATCGTTTTCACTACTGGGCCATCATAGCTAAAGAGTTTTACTTCGTGGGGCTTATTCAAATAGTAATCTATCGAATCAGGATTATTAGGGAAACGCGCCTGCAACATTTTGTAAGCGTCAGTCTTACGTACCTTATCTTCAATAAAACCAGGTATTTCATTGCCCTTTGCGTCGCGCCAAGGATCGCCCATGCCGCGCCAGTGTGCATCGAAGTTGCGCTGAACCGTCTTCATTTGGTCATGCACAGCCTTTTCGGCATAAGCTTGCATACGTGAGTCGAGCGTAGTATAAATCTTTAGTCCGTCAGAGAACACGTCTAAGTCAGGGAACTGCTTTTCCATATAGTCCTTCAATGCATCACGGAAGTAAAGTGCCGTACCGTCGTAAGCATCTTCTACACTGAAGTCAAGCTTTATAGGCATTGCTTGCAAGCGAGCCAAAGTCCCAGCATCGGCTACATATACTTCGCCAAATCGTTCCTTTAACATAGCGCGGTGGGTGTACATATTATTCAGCACCGTGTTACGACGTTTGAGCGAGCGTTCGGGATTAATACGCGGATTATAGGCAGAAGTAGCCTTCAAAAGGCCCACTAATACTGCGGCCTCTTCGGGATTGAGCGCATTAGGCGTCTTATTAAAATACGTCTTTGCTGCCGTCTTAATGCCATAAGCATTAGAGCCAAAGTCTACCGTATTGGCATACTTCTCCAAGATGTTTTGCTTATCGCTGAAGAGTTCGATTAACTGAGCTATGATAATCTCTTTACTCTTCATAATAACAATGCCCAGCCCAGGTATTTTGCCCAACAACCCCGTAGAATACTGCGTACGAACACGAAACATATTCTTTACCAACTGCTGCGTAATGGTTGAAGCGCCACGAGCATGACCATGTACGGCATCTTTAGCCGCAGCAAACATACCACGATAGTCTACGCCATGATGTTGATAGAAGCGTTCATCTTCTGTCGCTATCAAAGCTTCAAAAAAGGCAGGGCTAATAGAATCGTAAGGTACAGGCGAACGATTCTCATTAAAGTACTTACCCAATAACTTACCGTCAGCACTGTATATTTCGGAGGCTGCCGCTGTTTTTGGGTTTAAGATGTCGCTAATAGAAGGTGACTTACCGAAAAGCCAAAACAAATTAAAATAAACGGCAAAGCAATAGACTATAATAAAGGCAAAGAATGACCATATAGCCGTAATCGTTTTATACCACCAAGGCCGACCGTTATACTGTCCTTTGTACCATGTCCAACCGTTATGTAAGGCACGACCGACCCTGCGAATCGCGCTCCAAACTTTAGCAAATATACTACTCATTGTAGATTCTTGTAAAACGTTTTGCTTGCAAAGATAGTGCAAACCGAGCGCAATACAAAACAAAAGCCTGCTTTTGTTTTGTATTGCCGAGGTGCAGCCTATCTTATACAAAGATAGTACAAGTTCAAAACGGAAAAGACGCTACCCGCCTGCCAACATCGCCTGCATGCACAACTCTATACCTACTAAAAAGAAGAAAAACAACAGCAAGCAAACATAATACTGTTCACGCTTTATGAAATGAGTAAAACTATATTTTGCCTGATCAAAGTTTTGCAAGTAAAGGCGATAATCACGTACCATAGCCCAAATAATCGCTGATGAAAATAATATCACTACTGCTGCTACGATTAACATAACAGGAGCCTCTGAAATGTAAATAGGTGGATTGGTCGTTGCCATACTTTTACTTTATTTTTAAATTTCAAAAGCAAAGGTATCGTTTAAGGGGTAAAGATTGTGTCGCATTGCTATACTATATGTCGCATTGCTACAAAATAGGTGTCGCATTCCTATGAATGCGACACCTATTTTACACTTTTAGCCCCCACTCTAAAACTCACAAAGGAAAGGAACTAACAAAGGAACAGACATATCTATCATCATGCCGTGGAATAATGACACAGCTATCATCTCTTTACCACAAACACGACCAATAATAGGCAAACATACATCTACTGAGGTTACGCCAGCTGCCGTTATTGGTGCATAAGGGCCAAAGAATTTCTTAAACAACGGAGTACAAGTCAAGGCAATCATTTCACGACAGATATTAGCAAGCAAAGCGATTGTGCCCAACTCTGCTGCCATTTGGTGACCTAAAGAAGGCATTTTCAATTGCGTAATCAATATCGACGACAATGAATAATACCCCATGCCGCTACCCACTGCCATACAATCGAACACGCTCCAACGTGTCAACACGATGCTTATCAATGCTGAAAACAGTAACGTTCCACCTAACGATATTAAAGGCAATAGCAACATTTTAGGTCGAAAGTTGCGCAATAGAGCTTTTAAATTGTCGCTACACCCCACACTGATGCCTACTTGAAACATCAGTAAATAAAGTATCAAAATCGACATTTCGTGCAACTGCCATTGCAATTGAAGTAAATCTCCTAAGAGACACCCCAACACAAACATAAAAACGACAAAAAGACTTTGTTTCATTCCATACCCTCCTTCTTGCTTTCTTTAAACACATATTTATAAAGTGCCCAACCTCCAATGGCGCTACCCAACATACTGGACACACCGATAAGCAAAGCTTGAAGGCCATAACTGCCTATATGCTGAATAATCATTTTATTTTCACCCACCGAAAGTCCTAACACAAAAAGCATAAAACAGATGGTGAAGGTAATGGTATGATTAACGTTTTGTAATGCCCTCCAGCGTCGCAGTCCGAAACCGACAACCACGCCACACAAGGCTATCATTATTAATGAGAACATAATCGAACTTTGTTATTTTGGTGGTGCAAAGTTAATATTTAAAGTTTAATTAACTAAAAGTTTCGAATTTGAATAAACACACACGCAAACTTGACCTATTAATATTTTGTTGTACCTTTACGCACCAAAACTAATAAACATCTGTCATGACTTTAACCGAAATCATAGCCAAGCAACTGGGCTTACGCGAGAAGCAAGTTGAAAGCACCATAAATCTTTTGGCACAAGGTGCCACTATTCCTTTTATTAGCCGTTACCGCAAAGAAGCTACGGGTGGACTCAATGAAGTGCAGGTGGCTCAGGTGAAAGAACAAAATGATAAACTCACCGAACTCATTCATCGCCGCGACTACATTCTACAGACCATTGAGGAACAAGGCAAACTCACTGACGACCTCAAGAAGCGCATCAGCGAATGTTGGGATGCCACACAATTGGAGGACATATACCTTCCCTTTAAGCCTAAGCGCAAGACGAAAGCTGAAGTGGCGCGCAAGAAAGGGCTTGAACCATTGGCTATTACCCTACTCACACAGCCTTATAAAAATCCAGAGGAGGTGGCTGCTCGCTATGTAAAGGGCGAAGTAAAAGACAAGGAAGAGGCGCTGCAAGGGGCACGCGACATCATTGCCGAAAGGGTAAATGAAGATGAACGTACTCGCCAAAGCGTGCGCCGTTCGTTTGAATATACGGGCATGATACGCTCTAAGGTGGTGAAAGCCAAAGAGAGCGAAGCTGGTAAGTTTCGTGACTACTTTGATTGGAGTGAACCTTTAAAGCGCTGCACATCTCACCGTCTACTGGCCATGCGTCGTGGCGAGGCCGAAGGCTACCTTCGCGTTACGATTGCGCCTTCTGACGAGGAGGATTGCATGAGCCGCATTGAACGATTCTATGTCAAAGCAGGTTCGCCTGCCGCCGCCCAAGTCGAAATGGCCGTGGGCGATGCTTATAAGCGTTTGCTCAAGCCCAGCATCGAAACGGAGTTTGCGGGTTCGAGCAAGACGAAGGCGGACGAAGAGGCCATTCACGTCTTTGCCGAAAATCTCAAGCAGCTCTTGCTTGCCGCGCCATTAGGCCAAAAGCGCATCATGGGCATCGACCCTGGTTTCCGCACGGGGTGCAAGGTGGTATGCTTGGACGCACAAGGCAATCTTTTACACAACGAGACTATCTTCCCTCACCAACCTCAAAACCAATACGCACGTGCAGGGTTTAAAGTAGCATCTTTGGTAGAGCAATACAAGATTGAAGCCATTGCGATTGGTAATGGTACGGCTGGTCGCGAAACGGAAGAGTTGGTCAAGAGTCTACACCTTAAAGGGATAGAAGTCTTTCTCGTAAGCGAAGATGGTGCTTCGGTTTATTCTGCCTCTAAATTGGCTCGCGAGGAGTTTCCCGACTACGACGTTACGGTACGTGGTGCCGTAAGTATTGGTCGTCGTTTGGCTGATCCGCTGGCTGAATTGGTAAAGATTGACCCGAAGGCCATCGGTGTGGGACAGTATCAACACGATGTCGACCAAACGGAACTGAAGAAATCACTCGACCTCACTGTCGAAAGTTGTGTCAACACGGTTGGTGTCAACCTCAACACGGCTTCTAAGCACTTGCTCACCTACGTGTCGGGCTTAGGCCCTGCCTTGGCACAAAATATTGTTGACTATCGTGCTGAGAATGGTCCCTTTGCCTCGCGCAAGGCTTTGCTGAAAGTGCCACGTTTAGGAGCCAAGGCTTACGAACAGTGCGCAGGTTTCTTACGCATTCCTGATGCCAAGAACCCGCTCGACAATACGGCTGTTCACCCCGAACGCTACGCTTTGGTGGAACAGATGGCGAAAGACGCTGGCTGTGATATCAAAACGCTCATTGCCGATGCCACCATTCGTGCCAAGATTGACCTTAATAAATATTGTACAGCCGAAGTGGGCTTGCCTACGCTCACCGATATTATGCAAGAGTTGGCCAAACCTGGACGCGACCCTCGCGGCACAGCAAAGGTGTTCAGCTTTGCTGACAATCTGCATTCACTCGACGACTTGCGTGAAGGCATGGAGGTGCCTGGCGTTGTAACGAACATAACGAAGTTTGGTTGCTTTGTCGATATGGGCATCAAGGTGAAGGGTTTGGTTCACATCTCACAGATGGCCGACCATTACGTCAAAGACCCTGCCGAAGTAGTACACATTCAGCAACAAGTAATAGTACGCGTCATCGACATTGACGAAGAACGAGGGCGCGTAGCATTGAAATTGATTAAATAGTTAGTCTTTAGGGTGGTTCTAAAAATTCTGTTTTTAGAGTTCTGCTATTCTGAAATGTGATTTGTACGCTCTCGAAAGTGTCTTTTTGAAAGTTTGTTCGGTCACATAGCCCGCTATGCTCCCTCACAAACTTTCAAAAATACACTTCCGATAGCGCACAAATCCCTATTTCAGAATTATTAGAACCACCCTTTAAAAAAACACAACCCTTATGACACTCATCATTGTTATCGCTGTATTGGTCTTAGTATTAGGACTATTAGAAGCATTCGTGATTCCCGGATTTGGCATAGCTGGCATAGGCTCTATCGCTTGTGCTATGTTTGACATCTATTTAGTATATGATGCTTATGGTTTAGGTTGGGCATGTGGCGCTTTGGTGATAGGCATCGTAGTACTATTCTTGTTGCTTTATGGTGTAGCCCATTCGCGCACGTTTGACCGCATGAGTTTACACACCTCTATTGATTCTACCAATGCTACCACTGAACAACTATCGATAAAGGTGGGTGACACTGGACGTGCCCTCACCCGCTTGGCCTTAGTCGGTAATGCTGAGATAGCGGGCAAACAGGTGGAGGTAAAGTCGTCGGGCGATTTTATAAATCCTGGCGCACCTATTCGCGTCGTCAGCGTTAATGAAGCACAAATCATAGTTAGTGTGCTTGGTTAATGGGCAAATGTAAGAATGGGCAAATTGTCGCCTTTGCTTACACTGATTTAATGTGAGAATTAGAATAAAAATGAAAAAGATATTTACCACTTTACTTTTAACATTAGGCATGGTCACAGCGGCACATGCCACCTTCCCTGTGCGCCGTACGATTGTACACCAACAGCCTGATGGAACTCAACTTACGCTCACCTCTGTGAGCAATGGTCGTTATACGCTTTACACTACGGCCGATGGCCGTGCCGTGCTACCGGCTGCTGACGGACATTATTATTATGCTGCCCAAACGGCAGACGGTAATATGGTGGCGACTCAACAGTTGGCCGCTAACGAGTTGTCAAAGACAATTCGCAATGCCGCATCGGTGCTCACGTCTGTTCAGGCTGCTGAACTCTTAAACGAACTTAATCCCTCAACTCCTCTGCTGCGCTTAAATACGCCTACGGCTTCAGCACGTGCCTTGGCCACTTCGACAGCTGATGGTTTAGGACAATATGGTAAATCGGCTAGTGGTGCCGTGAAGAGTATTGGCCAACCCACGCTGCCTGTCGTTATGGTAAACTTTGCTGATCGCGCTTTTCAAGATACGATTACTGCTGCTAAAGTAGAACGCTTCTTTAACGAGGAGGGCTATCACGACGAACCCGCAGCACGTGGTTCAGTACGTGACTTCTTTACGGCACAAAGCAATGGTGCGTTTCAGCCTAACTTCAAAGTAGTGGCCAACGTAACGTTGTCAAATGGGTATGCCTACTATGGTAAGGACGGCAGCAATGGTAGCATCGACCCTAATATCAACACCTTCGTACGTGAAGCCTTGGCTGAAGCCAGCAAGACTGCCAACTTCTCTGACTTTTGTGAAGAGGGTACAAACGAGGTGCCAATGGTTATCTTGATGTTTGCAGGTCCTGGCCAACAGTCTTCTTTCGAAGATGGACAGACCAACTATCTTTGGGCCAAATTTAGCCAAAGCGCTTTTAGCGTAAATGAGGGGGCCAGCAAGGTGCGCTCTTACTTTATCGGTAATGAACTCTTGCAAAACTATGGTAAGAACGAAAATGACATCGTAAGTACTTACATGGACGGTGTCGGTTTGTTCTGCCACGAATTTAGCCATGCCTTAGGTTTGCCCGACTTTTATAATACGAAGAATAGTCGTTCCTTTGCTACAATGGGTTACTGGGACTTGTTAGACTACGGCCAGTATTATCAAAATGGCTATCGTCCTGTAGAGTACACTGCTTACGAGCGTAGCTATATGGGGTGGCTCAATGTAAAAGAATTGGGTGATGAGGCCCAACATGCCACTTTGTTCCCCCTTGACGGATCGCAGGGTGATGATCAGCCTCGTGCCTATGTCCTACGCAATCCGAATAATGATAAGGAATATTACCTACTCGAGAATCGTGTCAAGAACAATTGGCATGGTGCGATGATGGGTAGTGGCTTATTCATTACGCACGTTGACTATGATGCTGCGGTTTGGGGTAGCAATAAGGTCAACACGGAGGAGGCACACCAACGCATGCAGTTCGTGCCAGCTGACAATATAAAGGAGGGTACTACCACAAGTGCGACTATGTCGTTCGCTCAATTGTTTGAGGGGATTCGCAACGACCTCTTCCCTTGCACGATAGGTGGCGAGTTGCACAATGCCTTCACCGACGATACAACTCCTGCAGCCACGCTCTTTACAGGTGACAAGTTACAACGTCCTATCTATAACATCACGCAACAAGCTAATGGCACGATTACCTTTAGCTACTTGGATGCTAACTTGACAGGCATCAACACGATTACTACTACGCAACCTACTTCATCTGCTGCAGTCTACGACCTCCAAGGCCGTCGTCACGCATCACTCTCAACAGCTCCAGCTGGCATTTACATTGTAGGTGGTCGTAAGGTGGTGAAATGAGTTTAATAATTGGGAAGTTTCTATTTTTTAGGTTATGAGGTTATAAAGCATGTTTTATAACCTCATAACCTAAAAACTTAAAATGTCCCAAAACTTATCAATGTATTCTTATGAAAGTACAATTTATAGTAATAGGCAAAACGATAGATAAGCACTTGCTAGCTTTAATTGACGAGTATGCCAAGCGCGTGACACACTACATGCCCTTTACAATGGAAGTGATACCAGAGTTGAAAAACACAAAAGCGCTCACCCCCGAACAACAAAAAGAACGCGAAGGTGAACTCTTACAAAAGCAGTTGCGCGAGGGAGATTATGTCGTATTACTCGATGAAGGAGGTAAAGAGTTTCGATCAATAGAGTTTGCCGCTTATTTAGAAAAGAAACAAAGTCAGGTAGCACGTCGATTGGTGTTTATCGTAGGTGGCCCGTATGGTTTTTCACCTACTATATATAAATTGGCCAAAGAAAAAGTGTCACTTTCGAAAATGACCTTCTCCCACCAAATGGTGCGCTTGTTCTTTGTTGAACAACTCTATCGAGCCATGACGATACTCAAAGGTGAACCCTATCATCATGAGTAAAAGGAGCCTCGCCTATTTGATCGCTTATTGCTGTACGTTGCTGACTTATGCCCAACCTCGTAGCGCCTTACGCGTAATGGAGTATAATGTTGAAAATCTGTTTGACACCCTTCATGCTACAGGACACCAAGATATAGAATTTACACCACAAGGCGACCATCAGTGGAATAGTGCGCGCTATTGGGCCAAACTCTCTCGACTGAGCAAGGTGATAGCAGCTGTAGGTGGCGCAACGCCTGTAGACTTGGTTGCATTGGTAGAAGTAGAGAATGATAGTGTAGTGTATGACCTCACGAAACGAACGAAATTGTGGTCCATGGGGTATGAATATGTCATGACCCATTCGGCTGATGCACGCGGAATAAACGTAGCATTGCTCTATTTGCCCCACCGATTTCGTCTCTTATCGAAGGACACTATACGCGTTATGCCACCTTCTGCTAAGCAGCACGTAACGCGTGATGTGATGCACGTAGTGGGCGAATTAATCACAGGCGACACATTAGACGTATTCGTATGTCATTTTCCAAGTCGTCGTGGCGGTGAGAAGGCGCAACGTTACCGCTCATTGGTGGCACAGCGTACGCACAAGGCGGCAGATAGCATCATAAACCGCCGACAGCACCCTTACGTACTCATTACGGGCGACTTTAATGGCTATTACCCAGAGCCTTTCTTAAGAGACTCCTTAGGAGTAAAGCTATGCAGCCAGACCGATACGACTCTTCTTATCTCTTCTTCCGACCTTTATCTCTTGACACACCGACTTCAAGGCCAATCCGACGTGCGTGGTACGTATAAGTTTCAGGGCACTTGGAATCAGTTAGACCACTTTATAGTGAATGGCGCGTTTTGGCTGCGTTCTTCTCCTTTATTAATACGTGAGGTAGACGGACACTTTTGCCGTTTAATAGATTTTCCTTTCCTTTTACAGGCTGACAAGTCGGGACAAGGGGGCATACATCCCTTCCGTACCTACTTAGGGCCTTATTATCAAGGTGGCTATAGTGATCACTTGCCTATTGTGTTAGATATTATTCAAAAATAAATACCTATATTTGCAATATTAACTTTGGGACGATTGTAGTACCGAAAACAAAGATAGTGCAAGGCGAATGCAGAACGTCAAGCTTGCTTGAACGTTATGCAGAGCCGCAGCCTATCTTATGCAAACATTTGGGAAAATACGATTTGATTATGAAGCACTTAATATTTATTGCCGTTGTAACTTTAGGAATGATCTGCACAAGTTGTGCTCATTCAAGTTTTGGTAAGTTGGTGGGAAGTGACCGTGATGAACATGGCTGCATTGGTTCGGCTGGTTATACATGGAGCTATGCTTTGCATAGTTGTGTTAGATTATGGGAAGTGGGAACACGCTTTGATAATGGTCCCGAGAGTGTATTCTTAATATATAGCCCTGACAGTACATTTGCTGAGATTTTTCCACAGTCGAGCAGTTCTGTACTCTGCAAAAGGGTGAAGAACACGAATGTATGGCGCCCCAAGAAAGGTAATGAGGAAGTGTCAATCGTTAATGGTGTAACCTGCGTAAAAGTGAACGACTTCTCATATACACGAAGCAAGGATTGACGTTGAGAACTACAAACAGCAATTTATCGAACAGATATCCATACGTTTTCAGAACCTTTGATTTATCTTTCATGTTTCATTTTTATGTTTCAACTTATTGAATATCAATCATTTAGAAAAATGAAACATACGATTTCAATGTTTCATTTTAAGTTTCATGTTTCACTTTTCAAACCTCTGTGGGAGCGCATTA
>ENA-ORMS01001544-ORMS01001544.1-human-gut-metagenome-genome-assembly--contig:-NODE-1544-length-18468-cov-2.874274_pt1 | contig 18468 bp, 15 predicted proteins | sample MGYA00242104_ERZ508997 | MGnify/ENA primary metagenome ERZ508997 (study PRJEB26280, sample SAMEA2338704) | human gut metagenome | biome: human gut; feature: human-associated habitat; material: faeces... | reverse complement strand
AGAGAAAGACAAAGAGATGATTCCTCTCAAAACTTGAAAGAAATAGATAGATATGAAAAAGATATTCGATATTTTCACGATTAAGAAAGAAGAAAGATGGCTCGCCCTGGGCATTTTTCTGGCGCTTGCCGTTCTGAATGGTGTAGTGATAGCCCGCTATGCCAGTCATTTCACCCTCATCACGGATGATTATTACAAGAATTTCATCCGCCACTTCTGCGTATCGGGCTTCGACCCGCTTACCTACTGGGTATTGAGCGACTGGAATGCAGCATACAATGTATATCGCCATCCGCTGCTCGCCTTCTATATGTATATTCCTTACCTCATCAATGTGGGTCTGATGAAACTCACAGGCTACAACTGTGCCCTTTTCATCGCGGTAGTCATCCAGATATTCTGCGGATTCTATGCCACCCTCTTCCTGAAGAGAATCTTCCGGGAGGTAATGGATCTCGACAAGACGGCATCCCATATCCTTACCCTGCTGTTCTTCTCCTTCGGATATGTGATGGTTACCTGCATCGTGCCCGACCATTTCGTCATCTCCATGATGCTGCTCATCCTGGCACTCTACGTATCCGGTCTCAGAATGAAACATCACCATCCGCTCAAGATATGGCAGAGCGTGGTATATTTCATCCTTACAGCCGGCACATCGCTCAATAACGGATTGAAGATTTTCTTTTCTGCATTCTTCGTAAACGGAAAGGGATTCTTCCGCCCTAAGCATCTTCTCCTGGCAGTCATTCTGCCAGCAGCCCTGCTGTGGGGATTCTGCAGATGGGAATACCGCGTCTTCGTATGGCCTAACGAGATGGCACGCAAGGAACTGAAAGCCAAGAAAGCGGCTGAGAAGAAAGCCAGACAGGAACGTATGGCACAGATCAAGCATACCCGTGATTCGCTGTCAAACGACTCTATCAAAAGAGGCTTGAAGATTATCTCTGCTCAGGAGATAGCCCAGAAAGCCAAGAACGACAGCATAAGGAAGGCAAAGGAACTGGCTAAGAAAGAAGCAAAAAAGAAAAGGGGTCCTAAGCAAGGTGCCCCTATCATGAAAGGTGAATTCATGAACTGGACGGATGCCACAAGCTCCCGCACACAGTCGATCATCGAAAATCTGATGGGCGAATCTATCCAGCTGCATCAGGATTATGTGCTGGAGGACGAATTGCGCCATCGCCCGATGTTCGTGAAATACCGATACGCCATCAATTATGTTGTAGAGGCAGTCATCATGCTGCTGTTTGTTGCCGGCATCTGGGCGGGCAGAAAGAGCAAGTATCTCTGGCTGGTGATGTCATATTTCGGTCTAGATATGATGCTGCATATCGGACTCGGCTTCGGTCTCAACGAGGTATATATCATGGCGGGGCACTGGATATATGCCATTCCGATAGCCATCGGTTTCCTTCTGAAGCAAAAACGACAGCAGCCAAACCAAGAGCTGCAACTCCGACAGCAGCTCTACAGCCGTTGCCTAAAAGGCGTATTGCTCGTCCTGGGTCTGGCACTGCTGATATACAATGGTATTCTGATTATCGGATATTTCTGCTAAGTCAAAAACAAGCACGCTTATTCTCATCTTAATGAGATCAAGCGTGCTTATTTATTTGAAGTCAGAGATTAAGCGTGCTTATCTCTTCCAGTCGTCTTGCGCCATCTGCGAGCCATCGCCTTGAAGATACTGGAGAAATTACCATATCTCAGATTCAGAAAGAGTTCTTCCAGGGAGCGCGACATCTTGATGAATGGGTGGCCCCAGGCATTGATCTTGTACACCCGCTCCTTGAAATCTACGTTTTCTACTACATATTTAGGATGTTTCAGCGGAAACTCCAGTTCATGGCGCTTCATGGTGAAGATTCTGCGATAAGCCTTGGGAGTCGTCTTCATGCTGCCCGAGAAATGGGTGGAGTCATCAGAGAGACCCAGATTATTGATCAGATTCCTGCATGGCATGATGGCAAGGCTGGAATTCAGCAGCATCGAAGCCCAGAAGATGCTTTCATAAAACTCCTTTCCACTATGGGCATGATCCCTGCACATCGGGATGAAGTCCTTACGGAGCCCACGCTGGCGAACCACCGATTCCAACTGTCGCATCGCCTGCTTATCGCACAGAAAGGCATAGTCACCCTCCCATTTGTCCACCACACGGCGCCACGATGCCCATCCCCAGATAGAGAAGACTGAAGTAAAGAAATAGCTGTCCTCGCAGTCGGGTGTCACCTCATCTTCATTGAATCCGGCAATCATGGCAATACGTTCGTCGTACTCATAGCGGTCGAGCATCTCCTTGCAGAAAGGGAAGAAAGATTGCGAAGGCACATCGTCATCTTCCAGCACGATACACTTATCCACAATCGAGAAAGCCCATTTCTGTGAGAGATACTCAGATGGATCACATCCCTGGTTCTTGGTCTGATAAGATCTGTGCACCTCACACTCCCAATCAATATTCTCATCTGATGCTATTTGCCGGCATGCCTCGATACCCGGCACATCCCGCTCACCTCTTGCTCCATCCTGATAGAGGAACAACTGGGCAGGACGAGCCTTCTTCACCTCGTCAAACACTTTCTGGAAATTGTCGGGACGATTGAAGAAAAGCATCAATACGGCGACATCAATCTTAGCTGGCTGTTTCATATCTATGATATTCGTTAACGATACACAATTGTCGGAATCTGTCATCATCCGTTTTTTGGGAGACAAAGATAACCTAAAAAGCAGACAATGCCAAATAAACCGCCACAAAAAAACAGCCGGAATGAAATATTTCCTCATTTTTCTTCCCACAATCAATTTTTTACACTAACTTTGCAGCCAAATAAGAATAAAACGATGAAGAATATTTTTAAAATCAAGAAAGAAGAAAGGATTCTTGCACTAGTTTCGATGCTGGTATTCGCAAGCTTGAATGCCGTGCTGATCCATTCCTATCCTGCTAACTTTTTCAAGGCTGGCAAACTGGGATTTTGGAGTATTTTCTACAAGCATTTCACGGTATCCGGTTTCGATGCCTACTCGTATATCTTTCTTTCCAACGAAAAGATATACTTTGAGTTGTCACGCCATCCGCTCTTTGGCGCCCTACTCTATCCCGGAGCCTGTCTCAACGACTGGCTGATGGGCTGGACTCATCACAACTGTGCCACCTTCATCATGGCAGTGATGCTCGTCATCAGCGCCACTTTCTCTGCCGTATTCTTCTTCCGCATCTGCCGGGAGCTCATCCAGCTATGCCGGTTGGATGCCTACATTCTCACGGCATTTTTTTTCTCCTTTGCCTCCATCATGCTCACCACGATGGTACCCGATCATTTCTGCTTTTCCATGCTCTGTCTGCTGGTCAGCATCTATATGGTGGGAACCTGTATGGCGCAGGGCAAACAGCTCAAGGCATGGCAGGCTAGTCTGCTGTTCCTTACCACGGCAGGAGTATCGCTGAGCAATGGCGTAAAGACCGGCATCATGTCGCTTTTCTGTAATGGCAGAAAGGTATTCTCCCCCCGATTCTTTGCCATCGCCTTCATCCTCCCGCTCCTCATCATGGGCGGCAGCTTTTACTATCAGAACGAATACATCGTCAAGCCTCAGCAGGAAAGAGGCAAGGAGATAGAAAGAAAGCTGATGCCGAAAAGACCCGATATTGCCCAGAAGAATGCCGTTCACGATGCGTGGATGGATGCTCATCGAGGCAAATCGGTATCCGATATGCCATTCCTGAAATGGACCGATGTTTCTACCCCACGAATGGAATCCATCGTAGAAAACCTCTTTGGAGAAGGCATCCAGCTGCATCAGAAGGAACTGCTCAAAGACCTGAGCGTATCGCGCCCAACCTTTATCCGATACGATTGGGCCATCAGCTACCTCTTCGAAGCATTCGTTTTCCTGCTCTTTGCAGCCGGTGTTTTCTACAGCAGACACTCCCGTCTGATGTGGATGTGCCTGAGCTGTGCGGCATTCGATGCCTTCCTTCACCTGGTGCTCGGTTTCGGACTCAACGAGGTATATATCATGGCAGCCCACTGGATGTTCGTCATCCCATTCACCATGGGTTATGCATTCAGAGAGGCTCAACCCAAACTGGCTAATGCGATGAGAGGAGTCACTCTCTTCCTCGCCATCTACTTCTGGGCATACAATGCCACATTAATCATCACGCATTTCTTATAATCCGGGGAGAGATCCCATACGGGTCTTCCCGATAAAAATATAAAGAATATGGACTTTTACAAAGAAATCAAAGAATATAGCCAGCAGAATCTGCGGGCATGCCAACTCAAGCAGCTGGCTATTCTGGAAGAAATAGACAAAATCTGCAAGCGCCACAAGATAGAATACTGGCTGGATGGCGGTACCCTGCTCGGAGCCGTACGCCATGGCGGTTTCATACCTTGGGATGACGATATCGATATCGGTATGTCGCTGGAAGATGAAAAACGATTCGAGGAGATTGCCCCCAAGGAACTGCCCGATTGGCTCTATCTGCAGACCCCAAAATCGGATCCGGGAAGCAAGGAGCCTATCACGAAGATCCGCGACTGCAACTCTCTCTATATCGAACAGGGCGACGATTTCTGCCAGCCTTATGTAAAGGGAATCTTTGTGGATATCTTCCCTTTTGTGGATTATCCAGACATTCCCCGTTCGTGGATCAAGACCTTGACAAAGGGTATCTCCAAGAGTTATTCTATCCTGAACCACCGACACACTTACTCTCTGCGTTCCTTTGCTGAGTTCTTCTATTTCGGAGGCAAGTATTGTCTGTGCAGTGCATTATGGAAGGTAGTAGGCTTGTTCGGAAAGAAGACCCGTTATTCTGATGTTCCTTTCCTGAATGGCCGAGGCATCTCATTCGACAAGAAGGCAGTCAAGCCATTGGGTACCATCAAGTTTGAGGGCAAGGAATTTCCTGCACCATGCAATCCGGATTCCTACCTCACCGACCTCTATGGCGATTACATGAAGATTCCACCAGTAGAAAAGCGCGAGTTCCATTCGATATTCATCCTGCCGGAACTAAGGGATTAAAGGAGTTAAGAAGTTAAGACGTATGTCTTGTTGTTTAAAAACTACACTAAAAGACCAGAAGCAGCACGCCCTGAAAGGGCAGAAACTCCTTGCCCAGGGCGTGCTGCTTCTCGTTCTCTGGACCTCAGCCCGTTCTTAACCCACATGCAAAAACTCAATCTATCATTTACAGCAAAACCTGGATGGTATGAGCCAGACCATCCTTTAATAATGTAATCGGCTTCCAGCCCAGAGCTTCCAACTTATCCGTAGCAAAAACAGCCTTGGTAATAGGAGTGGTATTGCCATGACTGGCATCATCGGGAATATCAAAGACCACCTTTCTGCCAGCCAGATCAGCAACAGTTTCTGCCAAGGTTCTGATGCTTACATTCGACTCCTCATTGGCTATATTATATGCCTCGCCGTTCCCGCCCTTCAGCAGGATACAAAGCAGCGCCATCGCACAATCCACCACATAAGTCCACGAACGGAACGCCTCCCCCTTACTCTTCAGTACGATATCCTCGCCACGCAATACATTGCGGATAAACTGGGCATAAACACGATTATCGTTCTCTGTAAAGAACGGACCGTAGATATGACTCGGACGGGCGATGGCCACCTCAATGCCATACTGATGAGCATAGCAGATACAAAGCGTCTCGGAAGCACGTTTTGCCGAAGGATAGCACGCCCTCACCGTAGTAGGATCGATATACCCGCTATAGCTTTCTTCAAAGACACGACCGTCGCCCTCGCCATAGACTTCTCCGGAAGATACATAGACCAATTTCTTCAAGCCGTGCTGCAGTCCAAAGCGCAGCAGATTATCCACGCCGAAGATATTAGACTTCATCACTCCCACAGGATCCTCGCTATAAAGCTGTGGACAGGCACCGCCAGCAGCATCCACGATATAATCGAAAGAGATATCCACCGACAAGGGAGCCGTAACATCAAAAGGAAGAAAATGATAATGTCCGGAATCAAGATACGCCGAAAAGCGCCTGCTAGCCCGCTCTTCGTTACGACCCGCAGCATAAACCTGATAATCCAGTCCCTCATGCTGCATCAGCATATCAACCAGACAGCCACCAATCAATCCAGTAGCGCCCAGCACCAGGATATTCTTGCCCGAAAGCTGCTGCCATGGCAGCTCAAACGCAGCCAAAGCCGCCTTTACATCTTCATTATATAGATTTGTCTGTTTCATCCTACTATCTATTTCCTTCTATTATCTATTTCAACTTATTATATCGGCAGAGCCTATTATCTATTTCAGCCACTCATCCTTGGTGGTATGCTTCAATGCCTTAAACAGCTCCACATCCTCCGTCTGGGTAAGCTTCAATCCGTTTTTCTCAGATCCCATCACCAGATGCTGGTTATCCACTCCCAGCTCAGCCATCAAGGTACAGGATGCCACCGTGCCGTCAATACCCTTGGCATCAGCCTCGGCGTGCGCCTTCAGCAAAGTGCCGAGAGGATAGGTATGGGGAGTCTGGGTGCGAACCAGCCGCTCGCGTGGGATATCGATATTCTTCACACAGTCATCCACCTTCTGCATGATAGCCTCCTTGCAGATCATACCCGTAATGGCATAACCATACTTTCTGCACTTCTCGATATTCTCGGTAATGATTCGCTCTGCCACCAGCGGGCGCACACCATCGTGTACCAATATGATATCATCCTCTGCACATCCGGCATCGCGCAAGCCCCACAAACCATTGCGGATGGAGTGCTGATTGCTGTCACCACCCTCGAAGATCCACTTCAGCTTGGTGATGTTAAACTGGTTGGCATACGCCTGCAGTACCACTTCCCATCCCTTGAGGCACACCACGCAGATGGCGTCTATCTGAGGATGGCTCTGGAAAGCCTGCATGGTATAGATGATAACAGGTATGTTATCAATCGTCATAAATTGCTTTGGGATATCCTGTCCCATACGGTTACCAACACCGCCTGCAGTCAATAATGCAATATTCATAAAGTTCGTATTTTAAGATTGTCTATTATATTGAATGTTATTATATGAGAAGATCAACGGATAGCAGAAGGCACGTATCTTTGCCATCAAGCCCCGCTGATGCTTGCTGTAGTATATCTTGTCACCATGCTTCAGACAGAGGAAGCAGAGGCAGAAGAGTGCCAGCAGATTGTGATGCAGCATATAATAGCTCATGCGATGTGCCAGCGCAAACTTCGGCTCCCGGGTATGCTCATATATATAGGTATAGAGCATCTGCCAGTTGGGCTGCTGCTGCAATCTGCGATAATTGGCGATACCATAGAGGTAAGGCTGATAGGTAGGGCGGGCATCCACCTTCTTGCCAGCCTGCTTCAGTTCCTCATGACAGGCAGAAGCCAGATTCGTGCGATGCCAGTTCAGTGGTTCATCTACCATCACGATACCGCCGTGCAACTGGGCGCAGATGGCAAGACTCCAATCGTACATAATATTCGGCAGCCAGTATTCACTTGTCTGGATAAACTCCCTGCGGAGCAGCATGGTATGTCCGGCAAATCCGCAGAAGAGCAGCGCCTCCAGGCTGTACTGAGGATTCACAAGATGCGTATGCTCCCTGTCGGCACCACGCAGATGGGTAGAAAAACAGATGTCATGATTGCCGATGGCAGCCACCTGCTTCTCTATCTTGGTAGGAAACCAGACATCATCCTGATCGCTGAAAGCCACAAAATCGCCCGTTGCCTTCATCGCAGCCGACTTGAAGTTCTGATTGAATCCCAGATTGCTGGCATTGCGCGAGAAATGTATGATAGGAAACTTTTCGGCATAGGCTGTGCAAATCGCCACCGTATCATCCGTAGAACCATCATCCTGGATGATGATCTCCTTCAGGGGATAGGTCTGCGAGAGTATGGAATCCAACTGCTCCCTGATATATTCGGCACCATTGTAGGTGCCCATAATGATTGAAACTGTCTTATTTGTATTCATCCTTCATTCTGATTTATTCATATGAACCCATCAAGGTTACTTCTTTCCCATTTTCTTCTTCACGAAAGCCATACACTCCTTCAGAATGGCGGCACCGGCAATACGCATCACCAGATAGTACAGCACAACAGCCATCAGAATGCGGCAAAGCAGGAGCAGCCACAGATTGTGGATAGACTGCGTGGCGAAATAGGTAGCCGTCATCACCGCCAGGGCAGCCAGCGCAAACGGCAGGATATCCTTCAGGAACATCCATACCCGATAGCCTATCAGGCGACGGGAGAAATACTGCCATACGAACAGCCAGATGATGTTCAGCAGCACGTAGGCGATGACCATCGTGCGGATGCCCCAATGCCATATCAGAATCATCGTCAGAATCTGAACCACACCCAGGGCAAAGGTCACCCCAAAATAAGTACCCGACTTGCCGTTGCTCACCACCAGACTCGACATGAGCTGGCTCATCGGAATGATGGCACCACTCACGCAGAGAATCTGCAGCAGGAAGGCACTCGCCAGCCATTTTTCGGTGATAGCCAGGACGATAAACTCCCTAGCCACCATTCCAAATCCCAGCATCAACGGGAAGGAGATGAATGCCGTGAAGCGGATCAGCTTGCGCAAGGCTTCCAACTGGCGTCCCGGCTGCTCACGAAGATCTACCAGCACAGGCTGGGCCACCGAATCCACCATTCCCTGTATCACGCTGTAAGCCTTGAAGTTCCACTGCGAAGCCTGGTTGTAATTACCCGTATCATGCGCCGTGAAGTAATGACCCAGCAGGATATTCAGCACATTGTTGTTGATATGCGTGGTGATGGTGGAAGCCAGCAGTTTGCAGCTGAACTTGAACATCCTGCGGATAGGTTCGAAATCGAACCGCAGACTCGGGCGCCACGGAGAATAATGCCAGAACAGCGCCGTATTCACGATGCTGTAAACGATGGTCTGGGTAGCCAAAGCCCAATAAGACATGCCGCAAAACGCCATGATCACTCCTACCACACTCGAAAAGAGCGTGGCGATGATGCCCGACTGCGCCCTCTGCTTCACCATCATGTGCTTGAAGAGATAAGCCGACTGAGCCGTACAGAGGCTGGAGAATAACAGCGACAGGAATGCATACCGGCAAAGAGGAACCAGTGCCGGAGTATGATAATAGCCCGCTATCAGAGGGGCACAGAGAAAAAGTACCAGGTATAGAAAACCACCTACAGAGATATTAAACCAGAATACGGAGTTATAGTCATTATCTGTAGGTTCCTTGATATTCGTGATAGCCGTGATGAAGCCCGAATTCTGCAAGGCATTGGCTATCAGAGAAAAAACAGTAATCATGGCGATCATACCATAATCGCTTGGCGACAACAGTCTGCCCAGGACGATGCCGAATACCAGTCCGATAACCTGCATCGCCCCATTGTTCATGGCTCCCCAGAAGAGGCCCTTTGCTGTTTTTTCCTTTAATGTTTCTGCCATTTAAATTTATTTTTTCTTGCTAAAACCATGCGAACTAGCGCTTGAAGAGACTCCTCACCACAAACCAGGTATGCACCAGAACCGTGGTGACAATGCCATAGTTGCTGCGCATCACCTCGAAACGCTCCTTGAGCGAAGCCTTATGGTTCTGCACCGACATGCCGCCATCCAGATAGTTGGTGATGACTGCATGCACATTGCGCAGATGGCGCTGCTGAGCCGCCTTCATGATGCGGATGCACCAATCCACATCTGCCGAAAGGCGATAGTGAAGATTATAATGGATTTGGCGGGCGATATCCGTGCGGGCATAAAACGACTGATGACAGACGAGCATTCCCCACTTGAACGAGCGCCAGTTCAGCTTCTTGGGAGGCGAAAGACGGCGATGGCGCAGGAACCGTCCTTCGCCGTTCACGATATCGGTATCTCCATAAAGCACGCCCGGCAGGTTCTCGCCCTCGCCTACGCATCCCTCCACATACTCCAGGGTATCGTCAGAAGGAAACACGTCTCCCGCATTCAGAAACACGAGATAGTCGCCCGTGGCACGGTCGATGCCCTTGTTCATGGCATCATAGAGTCCCTTGTCGGGTTCCGAATACACCACGATTTCGTGGGCATTCTCTCCAGCCTTTGCCCTGTTCTGGTATGCCCGTACCATAGCCAGGGTCTTGTCCTTCGAAACACCATCTATGATCAGGTGCTCGATGTTGCAGTAAGTCTGCTTATTGACACTATCCAACGTACGCTGCAACACACGCTCAGCATTGTAGGTACAGGTTACGACGGTAAACTTAATCATATCCGGTAGTTTTTAAAGGCCATCGCCTGATTATACACCTCAACATATTTCAGCGCCACCGCATGCTGCGAATAGTTATGCATCACCTTCTGCAGGCACGCCTTCTTCAGATTCTCATGGTCGGCTTCTTCCAGCACCCAGTGGATTCCAGCCGCCAGGTCCCCGGCATCGCGGTAGTTTGCCACATATCCGTTCTTCTGATGATCGATCATCTCCGGTATGCCGCCCACCTTGAATCCTACGCTCGGCACGCCGCAAGCCATCGCCTCCATGATGGTATTGGGGAGATTCTCGGAAAGCGAGGGAAGCACAAAGACATCTGCCGAACGATAAATATCGGCGATGCGACGGTCGTCGCTCACGTATCCCAACGAGACGGACGGGAAGGGCAACTTGCCCTCCAGTTCCTCGCTATGGCCGCCAAGGATGGCGACACAGGTGTTGTCGCGCATCTCGGGATATTTGTCTGCCAGCTGCTGGCAGGCTTCCATAAGATAATTCATGCCCTTGTAGGGATTGGTGGCTCGCTGGGCTATGAAGAGGATGATGCGCTTGTCGGCTGGCAGGATGGCACGGGTGCGGGCTTCCTGACGATCGGCTGGACAATATACTCGGGAGTCGATGGGATTGGGGATGCTTACCACTTTCTGCCCGGAGAGAAGCAGACTCGACTTCGCCTCGCCTGCCAGCCACTTGCTGCAAGCCACAAAGAGGATGTTGTTCTGCCTGTAGAGATTCTGCTTGCGGCGCCACACCTTGGCTGCCAAATCGCCCCAAAAGCCTCCCGAGGGCAGATACTTGCACTTCGTGCAACCGCTGTGGAACTTGTTGCACCCCATGGTGAGATGGCACAGCGAGGTGGCTGGCCACATGTCGTGCATGGTCCACACCACGGGCTTTCCGCTCTTGAGTATCTTGCGGATAGAACCCAATGAGAGCATGCCCTGATTGATCCAGTGCAGATGGATGATGTCGGCCTCCCTGAACTCAGGCAAGCCCGTTATGTCGTAACCCGAATTGGCGATGTCGACGTCGAAGAGATGAAGCTTGGAGAAGCGCATGTGCCAGAAGATACACCAACGCTCCCACAGGAAATGCCACTGTCCGAAGATGGAACGGGGCATTTGAGCCACTGTGATCGACTCTGTCTCCTTATCGCGCACCAACATCTTGGCCTTAACTCCATTGTTGTTAAGAGCATCCATCAGACGGTTGGCTGCTACTGCGGCGCCACCGGTCTGCTCGCTTGTATTTACTATGAGTACTCGCATCGTTTGCTTGTTTTTATATTCGACTGCATGCTTGCCCAGCTCGACACGGCAGGACGTATGCAATCTTACACATGTGCAAAGATAATGCTATTTGGGGAAAACACAAAACAAAAGACACTACAAAATGATAAGTGTCACTAAAAAAAACACGCTGCAACTCTCAACGAGCTGCAGCGTATCATTATGTTTAACTTTTAAATTTCTAATCCAAAGGCAATCTCACGATCCCCTTTGTTATCTGTTAAACAATCTACCTTAAAACCTAATAACTAAAAACCTAAATCTATTACTACTAACCTAAACAATCTATTAACCTTTTGACGATGCAAAGATACAACATTTTTTGCTATATCACCAAACATTTTGAAAGGAAAATGATAGATTTTAGTGTTTATTTGATGTAAATCAATCAGATGTGCCCGAACACAACACATTTTAAGCATCCATTAACGGTCGTTAAGCTTTCACTATGAGAACCGTGGCATAAGCCGATATTCCTTCCATTCTGCCCGTGAAACCCAACTTCTCGGTAGTGGTTGCCTTGATGGAGATATTGTCCTCGTCGGTGTTCATCACTTCTGCCAGACAGGCTTTCATGGCTGGCACATGAGGATTGAGTTTAGGGCGCTCTGCACACACCGTGGCATCGATGTTGCCCACCTGATAACCCTTGGTGGCTATCAGTCCGATGGTCTTGCGAAGCAATATCTTGGAATCGACATTCAGCGTCTCGGCCGAAGTGTCAGGGAAATGATAACCGATATCGCGCATATTGGCTGCTCCCAAGAGTGCGTCACAAATGGCATGTATCAGCACATCAGCATCGCTGTGCCCCAACAAGCCCAACTCGTAATTTAGTTTGATGCCGCCAAGCCAAAGCTCGCGCCCTGCCACCAACTTGTGGACATCATAGCCGAATCCTACTCGAATATTCATCATTTTGGGGTTTATCTTCTCTTGAACAGGTCCTTGATGCCGTCCATATCAAAGGTGAGCGAAAAGCGCAACGTCTGGTCGAGCGGATTGCTCTTGGCGGTGGCTACTACATAACCGGCATCGAGCTGGAACACACTCATCTTGAAACCGGCACCGACGGTAAAGTACTTACGGTTGCCCTTGTTCTCGGCTTCGTGATGATAGCCTGCACGGAGCGAGAACTTGTCATTATAGGTGTACTCTGCTCCTACGCCATAATAAATCTCCTGCAGCTCTTCCTTGAATCCGCCTGGCGCATCGCCGAAACTCTTGAAAATGCCTCGGATAGCTGAAATATCATTATACTCGCGATGCACGCGGTCTTCGTATTCAGAATTGTCCTCGCCCTCTTCCTGCTTGGGAACGGTAGGTACCAACAGCTTGTTGGCATCGGCTGCAATGGTGAGGCGGTTGTACTCGTCGATAGGAATCATCAGCGAGGCACCCAATCGGAGGTTGGCTGGCAAGAACTCGCTGTACTCTTTGCCGCTAAACTTGATCTTGCTACCGATGTTGGAGATGTTGAGACCGATACCCAACTGGCACTCACGCTGGCCGATGTTGATATAGTTCTGATAATAGGCTGCAATATCGGCAGCGAAGGCGGAAGCGGGAGAATTGTCCTCGCGCTCATCAAAACGCATGTCGGAATAAATCCAGCGCAAAGCGGCAGAGAGTGAGAATGTCTCGCTCAGCATCAGCGAGTAAGCTACATCGAGCGACATCTCGTAAGGATTGATAGTGGTTCCTTCTCCCGACTCGGCTCCCTCGTAAGAGGTGTAGACTTTACCCAGATTGAAATAGCGCAACGAACTCGACACGGCGCTGTGGTCGCCAATGCGGTAATAGCCTGCCAAATAGGCAAGGTTCATATCGTTGACCAACGAGCGAAGCCAAGGTGTGAAGTTGAGCGCCACTCCTGCACGCGAGATACAGAAAGGATATTTGGCGGGGTTCCAGTACTGAGAGTTGACATCAGGGTCGGTTGCCGCACCTACGTCTCCCAGACCGCCGCCACGGGCATCAGGAGCTATGGTCTGCGAAACGACCGCATAGTTAACTGGATTGAAAAGATCCTTCTTTTCCTGAGCACTCGCCTGCAGAGAGAGCTGCACCAGGAGCACCGCCAGTAATATTCTGAATGCTTTGTTCATATCTTCTTTGTGGTTTATTATTCTGTTGCCTAAAATAAAACGCAGAAGCAGCCTTTTTATTTTGCCGTGCGCCTTATTTGTTGTTAATATCCTCTTATTTTCTCAACTTTCGCTGGGTTCTGAAGTTATAGAAGTTCTGTTATTGTTTTATCACCTGTCTTATCTGTTGCTGATGACAATGAGCTTCTTCGTCTTCGACACATAGCTGCTGCCTTCCGACGACACTTTGACACGATAGAGATAGACGCCCGTCTGCAGGGGGCGGCCACCATCTACCGACAAATCCCAGTCGACCGTATAATTGCCCGTAGCCGACACTCCGCTCTCGGCATGACGCCACATCTGTCTGCCTGCCGCATCGAAGAGTTCGATGACTACATCCATGTTGCTCTCCATACGGTCATGACTGATGATGAACGTGGTGGAAGTACGGGCAGGATTGTTGGTCACGCCGATGTTGAAGAGCTGCGGACGCAAACCTTTCACCACGTTGAAGTGAAGCACGGCTGTAGAGCTGTTGTTCTGAATGTCCCATGCGCGGAACTGCAGTCTGTGAGGTCCTTCCTCCAACTCGGGAATACTATAAAAGGTGGAGCCACTGGTATAGGTTCCGAAATCGTAGCTGAAGTTGTTGTTGAGCGTATAGGTCTTCGCCATGTCGCCATCGATGACGAGCTGAAGGTCGTGACCTATTCCGCTGCCGGCTGCATTGATGCCGTCCTTATCCTTGATCTCTGCCACAAAATAAGGCGTGCTGTTCACATTTCCACCATCAACAAACGAAGGCGAGTTGAGATAGCAATAGATGGAAGGGCCTACCGAATCGTTCTTTGCCTCGGCACTTCCTCCCACAATAAACTGGTCGCAGGAGCCATTGGCTCTGATGGTCTTATCGGTATTCAGGGCATAGAGATTGATCATTCCCTGACCATCGGCATAGTTGATGTCCTTGGGCACGGCAAACGTCAGCTCGAAACTGCTGTTGCGAATGCTGTCGGAACCATGATAGAGCGTCTTGGTGCGGTCTAAATACTTGAACGCCACCTCTGCGCCGTCATTGCTGGTGTTGTTCAGCTTACAGGTTATCTCTTCCTGAGTGTCGCGCACCGTTGCTGTCACCACACCATTGAATCCTTCTACTCCTGCCACATGTCCTTTCATCTTGATCACAGATCCTGCCTTGACCGTAGGCATCGTTCCTGAACCGACAGCCACGCCGTCAATCTCGTCGACCACAACCTGAGCTGTAGGAAGATTGAGCGACAGGGCTGGATCGCCCAACAGCGAATACTGCAGGTGATTCTCGGTATTGTCCTGTTCGGGACTCGTCTTGTTGGGGTCTTCCCGGGTAGGGGTCGGATAACGGTTGGTTCCCAACATCACATCGTTCTGCGCCAGTCGGTGAGCCTCGCCTAAAGCAATGGGCTTGCCGTCCTGCAGGGAGAGCCCACGCTTCATGAAAGCATGGTTGATGTATTTGTTGGCGGATGTGAAAACGGTACGGGCCGTTCCATAGAAAGCTACGGCTCCGCCCTTCTCGTTGAGCACGGCTGCCTCGCCTATTGTTTCCGTTACGCCGTCGAAAGCCATAATGTCGCAGGCTGCTGTCACCCACAATGGCAGATTGGAGGTGCGCGACTCGCTAAAATCGCTCAGTCCAAGTACTGACTCGTGCGAGATGAGGGTGGCGTTGCCATGCCCTCCATAGTCCATGACCAAGGCTCCGTTGGCCTGTTGCTGACGGATAATCTTGCTCACCTCTGGATATGTATTGCCAGTGGCTGAACTCTCACGGGTATAGGCGTCCCACATCACTTTCTTGATCAGGAAATTGGGATAATCCCTGCCCACACTATTGGCCACAGAGTCGACATCCTTCATGTGAATATTGTCATTTCCATCGTCCCCCATGAACATGATGGTGTTCTGCCAGGCTCCGCCATTCTGATTCTTGCTGTAATTGATGGTCTTGTCGACCATGATCTTCGCCTCGGCTACTGTGGTTACCGGGAATCGGCCCACGCCAACGTCCTGCAGCTCACGTCGTGCGTCGGAACCTGCACCTTCGGCCAGGATGCCCATCCAGCTGTCACCTGCATAACAGACTGTCTCGCTAAATGAGTTCTCGCTCTCATAGACGAGAAGGTAATCGTCTGGATCAAACCGCTTGCAGTCGGCTGTGAGCATGCGGTTGTCCCAAACGCAGTCGCCAAAGAGCAACAGATACTTAGGCATGTCGACCTCTGTCGCAGCTCTGTCCTGCAACATTCTGAGATAGCGACGATAGGCATTGGCATCGGGTGTGCCACTCGAGAACTCATTGTACAGTTGGTCGGCGGCAACTATATTCACCCGCATACCGTCATGACTCTCATGGAACTCCTTAAGGCGCTGTGCCTGCTTCAACAGTGCGCCTGAAGAGGGAACGATGATGACCAGGTCGGCCTGACCGTCAGCATGAAGATCCTGATTGGTAATGTTCTTCACATAAGTGGCTGTAGGATGCTTTCCCGACAGAGGCGACAGCGGAATCGCCTTCTCCCAAGCCATCGACACATAATCAAGACGGGCTGTCTCTCCACTCACATTCTGAATGGTGATCGTATCTTTGCCACCATCGACTTTCAGATTGTCGAGCAGATAAGTGCCTGAGTCCTGCCCTGCCTTGCAATAATCCAGAATACGAACATTCAAGGTACCTATGTCCTTGCCGTTGAGCAGAATGCGTATTTGGTTATTCCCTCCTGCCGAGACATTGACGGTAAGGCGTCCTTTCTGACTGCCAGTGGTGTTGGTGATCACTACCTGCTGACTGCCGCCCACGCTGATGGGCGTTGGGTCGAAGAGATTTCGTCCGCCATTATACCAGCTGTAGCCATCGACCTCGTAAAGCGAATGATAGTCATCGGGCGACGGATAGAAAGAGGAAACAAAGGTTGCCGAGTCGACCGTGGCAGGCTCCTCGTCGCTCTGGGTAATAAAATAATAACCGTAATCGGAATAAGGATTGCGTCGGCGGACAGTCGATGAGTTGGACGTCCAGCTGACAGGACCCTTGGCATAAAACAGATGTTTTCCGCCTACGACACACTGGGGCACTTCCTTCAAATCATCGGTGCGGGCCAGGTCGTTGGCATAAAGTGCCTCGTTCTGCAGATTGCCGCCATAGCCATAAATCTTCACCTTATTGATATTGGAGAAGCCTGCCTGACGAACCGTGGCATCGGTAAGCTGGTAAACACCTGAAGAGCTGACTCTTATCTTTGCCCACTTGCCCGAGGCAAGTAAAGAATGTTCGGCATAGATGTCGGCTGCCGAGGCATAAGCCTTGTCGTTCTTGCGTTGGCGCAGCACGCTGTTCTTCACGGCCTTTGCCTTGACATCGAGCATGAAACTCACCAGCATCTGATATTTATTATTGCGGAAAACCAATGGGCAGAAGGAAGCCACAAGATATCCTTTCCTTCTGCTCACGGAGATATTCTGACTAAGAGGCACCTGCGAAGGCAGGGCTGCACCGGATATGCGATTGTAGTTGGCCACATCGCTCACGGTCATATCCATATATTCTGGATATTTCACCGAGACGGTGTAGACGGAGTCCTGATAGTTTTCGGGCAAAGGAATGGAATAGAGAAAATGTGGCAACACAGAGTCGACCTTGACCTCGTCGGCTGTCAAGTTAAAGAACCGCTGCTGTGCCTTTGCCGGCAGAGCAAGAACCAGCAAGGCTATCCACACGAAAAATATCCTAACTCTTTTATTCGTCATATCTTGGAATAACAAACTTGTTTCTTATGAGGCGGAAGATAAATTCCACCGCCCTGTTCTGTAAACCCGTACTGTCCTTTCGAGTGGCTTGTTAAAAGCACTTACTCAGAAAACCTTACGAACAGCTTTCATCGGGTTGTTTGCAAATGTAACTACTTGCAATTGAAGTCGAGCACCTTCCAGTCTTCAAGATAACCTTCGAGATGGTCGTCAATGCTGACAGGTCCACAACCGGTAGGACCGCCTGTATAGAGCAAGTCGCCCGTCTTCAGCGTGAAGTACTGGCTGATGTAGGAGATGATCTCGTCCACCTTGTAGAACATATCGCTGGAGCAACCTTCCTGTACAGTCTTGCCATTGATGTCGAGATGGAAATGAATGGCCTGTATGTCGCGAAACTTCTGCACATCCATCCATGTACCTATCGCCGCCGAACCATCGAAGCCCTTTGCAAGTTCCCATGGCTGGCCAGCCTCACGCAGCCTCTTCTGCATCTCACGGGCTGTGAAGTCGATTCCTACCGTCACCGCATCATAATATCTGTGGGCGAAGCGCTGCGGGATGGTCTTTCCCAACCTGCAGATGCGAACCACCAACTCTGTCTCGTACTCTATACGTCCCAGATGATCAGGGATGAAGAATGGTTTTCCATCCTTCAGCAACGCCGAGTCGGCTTTGGTGAAAATGACAGGTCTCTCTGGTTTAGATAACGTGTCATGTAGCGATTTATTGTGTTCGGCATAGTTCATGCCTATGGCAAATATCTTCATAACTTCTTAAACTTCTATAACTTCTGAACTTGCTAAAGTTCAATAAAAAAGAAATGGGAGTTAGAAGCAAAGCGTAAGCCTTGACTCCATAACTCCCTGATATTCTAATTTAACTATAAGTCAAATTAATCTTGCCATGCCAAGCATTTCGTCCGCAACAGCAGATTACTCAGCAGCAAGAGTGAAGCGCTTGTAAGCAACGATCTTGAGATCCTTGCTCTGAGAAGCGAGGTACTGAGCAACAGTC
>ENA-ORMS01001543-ORMS01001543.1-human-gut-metagenome-genome-assembly--contig:-NODE-1543-length-18475-cov-3.924864_pt1 | contig 18475 bp, 14 predicted proteins | sample MGYA00242104_ERZ508997 | MGnify/ENA primary metagenome ERZ508997 (study PRJEB26280, sample SAMEA2338704) | human gut metagenome | biome: human gut; feature: human-associated habitat; material: faeces... | reverse complement strand
CGCGCGACACAGGTTGTCGCAAACCGTACGAAAACCCTTGTTGCCTTGAAGGCACACGAAACTTTCGTTCCTGACCTTGTCGAGTTCGATTTTTTTCAAGCCCGAATAATCCTTCTTTTCGGGGACGGCAAGCATAATATCTTCGCAAAAATTAGCGACGTCCGCGCCGTTTGCCCTTTTTGTGCAGCCGCCCGCAGCTCCGCACCGTTTGCGCGTACCGTTTGCGGCAAACCGTCGTCGGCCGAACGCCCCTCAATATCAAAGCTCAGTTTATTCAGGTTCTGTTTAATTATTTCCGCCATGCGCTCACCTATCAGCAGCCTGTGTTCATCGCGGAACCAATTTTGAATCGCCCTGTCCACAGCCGCGCTGCCCTCATTCGAAAACCCCTGCCAAAGCATTCCGCCGTTTGCGAATGCAGCACAGGTCATTGTTTCCGCTCCGATGTTCACAATCATATGTGCCCTGTCCGAAAACAAATCCGCATCAGCCCCTATTGCACCCATCAAAAGCGGATCATGCACCTGAAGCGCACGAAATCCCGCAAGACGTGCCGCCTGTTTGAGAGCGTTTTGCTTCACCGTGGGCAGCATATGCGGTATCGCTGCATGCAGCTCAATCGATGCCGTTGTACGCTTGCCGGTTTTTTCGCATGCAAGCCGACCGAGCAGCAGCGCAAGCATACGCGTGTTTGCCGCCGCACCATCGCGAACAGGCCGAATTACACCGCTGCGATGCAGCAGTGCTGCATTGCCCGCTGCGGCGACCGTGAGTTTTGCTCCCGCTTCAAGAGCGATTGCCGTTTCCTCCGCCGCAACTTGCCCCCGAGCAACACATTTAATGCATTTTGAACCTATATCCGCTGCAAAAACGGTTTTGAACATCTTTGAACGACCTCCGAAACAATTCCTTCTCGGCACGGGGAATGCATTCAGTCTTTGCACTCCCTGTCCCTATAAGAAATTATTCCCTTTTTTGCAAAGAATAACCCGTTCCGATTCAAAAATTTTCGGTTTTTTTGGCTTTTTACGGCAAAGCAAAGTGTTCCGCACCGCCGAGTTGCCGCACACGGCAGAAACCTTTCTCACTTACTCTATTCGATACGTTCGTAAAAACCGTGTGGTAATATCCCTATTTTTTTAAGCATTTTGTACAGTACAGGAATCGGCATACCGATAACCGTGAAATAATTGCCCCGAATTTCGCGGACAAACATGCCGAACGGCCCCTGTATGCCGTAAGAACCCGCCTTGTCCAGCGGGTCGCCCGAATTCACATAATCCGTTATCTCGTCGGGAGACAGAGTTTCAAACGTGACCTCCGTAATGCTGCATTCAGTTTGAATTTCCGCTTTTTCCTGAATGCTGCATTCAGTTTGAATTTCCGCTTTTTCCCGAATGCTGCACTGAGCGGCGGCGTTTTCATCAGGGATATCCGCAATCACGGACACTCCGGTGAAAACTCTGTGGGTTTTTCCGGACAGCATTGAAAGAATGCGCACTGCATCCTCCGCATCTTTGGGCTTGCCGATAATCACGGGCTTTGTTCCCCCCTCCTTTTGAAGAGCAACGACCGTGTCGGATCCGATAACCGCAAAATCCCGCCGCCCCGCCGCAAAAAGACGGTCAAACACGTCTTTCGCCTTGCGAAACGAAAGAGCACGAACAAAACTCTCCGGGTCATTTTCGTCAATCGTTTCATCAGCATTGCTGACAATAATCTCATAGTCATATCCGCACATTGTCAGCAGCTCGCGCCTGCGCTGTGAGCCGCTTGCAAGAACAAGTTTCATAGTCATTTTCCTTACGTTGTATAAATTTCGGAATACTGTATACGCGGTTCGCACGTATTTGTCGCATTTTACATTTTATTGTCAAATCAGACTTTTTCAATACGTCTCGTTCTGCGTTTGCCTTCGGGCAGGGCTATAATACCAGTATTGCCGATGTATTTCAAGGGCTGATTCCCCGTTTTAAAAAAAATTCAAAATTTTTTTCATTGAAGTGGTGAAAGGTGTTGATTTGTGGGGCGATTGATGATATAATCAACACACATCCCACAATACGGGTAATGCATTACATAGTAAACGCCGAATCCGGCTTATTCTGCAATAAAGACCATGAATTCCGCGCTTTTTTGCAGAAATGCGGATTTTCGGTGTACTCAATCGAAATTAAGGCGGTGTCGATATGCTGTTGGGGCAATCCAGAAACAATTTGGACTCCAAGGGGCGAATTTTCGTCCCCGTTAAGTGGCGTCCCGACACCTCCGATCACGTTGTTGTTCTTATCGGATTGAATCCTGCCGATGTCAAAAAGGAAGAAAGATTCCTTCAGATTCTTCGGTACGAAAAGTTTGTTGAATTTGCAAAGGATCTAACCTCCTCGCGTCCCTCCGATTTATCCCTTATGCGTGCCAAGCGAAAGATCTTTTCAAGCGCGGAAGAGTGTACCCTTGACAAGCAGGGACGCATACTGATTCCGCAATGGCTTGCAAAGTATGCAAACCTTAAGGATGAGGTTCTGCTTTGCGGCGTTGAAGATCGCATTCTCGTTTGGAATCCCGATGATTTCGAGGCAGCGGAAGCCGACTACACGCTTAATGAGCTTTGCTCCGATGTTCAGAATTATTCCGATAAAACTCCCGGTAATTCTTCTGCGGCATCGCTCATATCATCCGCATTCGGAGGTTAATAAAAGATGCTCAATGATATAAACACAAGCTCTTATCACACCCCAATAATGCTTCCGCAGGTTCTGTCCCTGCTGCGCCCGGAACGCGGCGGAACATATGTTGACGGAACGCTCGGCGGCGGCGGTCACAGCCTCGGAATTTTGCGTTCACTCCCTGCCGGCGGCAGATTGTTCGGCATTGACCGCGACGGCGAAGCTATCGCCGAAGCCTCCGCAAGGCTTTCGGTTTTTCCGAATTTCACGGCTGTTCGCGGCAATTTTTTTCAACTTACCGAACTGCTCAATGCCCGCGGAGTCAACGGTGCGGACGGAATCCTGCTTGATCTCGGCGTGAGCTCGCATCAGCTCGACGATGCAGAGCGCGGATTTTCATACGGAAGCGAGGCGCGGCTCGATATGCGAATGGACAAATCCGCTCCGCTCAGCGCACATGATGTTGTAAACGGCTATGATACAGCTGCGTTGACACGAATCATACGCGACTACGGCGAGGAACGCTTTGCCTCACGCATTTCAAATGCGATTGGTGCGGCGCGTGCGGACAAGCCCATTGAAACAACAACCGAACTTGCCGAAATTATCAAAAATGCAATACCGGCGGCGGCAAGGCGCGACGGGCCGCATCCGGCAAGGCGAACGTTTCAGGCAATTCGAATTGAGGTCAACGGTGAGCTTGCGGGACTTGAACAAGCGGTGCGCGATGCAGTCCGCTTTCTGAATCCGGGAGGAGTAATTGCTGTCATAACTTTTCACTCTCTTGAAGACCGAATCGTTAAGAACGTTTTCAAGAACCTTGCAAACCCCTGCACCTGCCCGCCTAATGCGCCCGTTTGCGTATGCGGACTTAAGCCCGAGGTTGCAATACTTACCAAAAAGCCGCTTGTTGCGGATGATACCGAATTGGATTTGAACTCAAGATCGCGCAGCGCAAAACTCCGCGCAGCGCAGAAACTCATAAATACGACGGGGGACGAATAAAATGGCAAAGGATTCAAGATTTAACGGCAGAACTGTTGAAGAAATGCGTGTCTATGCGCCAAACAACGGCTCATTGGCATACAAAAGCGATTATCTTTACGACACAAGGCTTGCAGCGGCTCAACCCAAGCACAGGCAGGAAACTGCCGCGCCCGCAGAAACCCAGCCAAAGATTCGCCCGCAGAAAACGCGCATTCCGCTTTCCGTCACGCTGCGTGAACGCAAAGTCGGAATTAAGCTGACTGCTTTCCTTTTTGTTGCGTTGATCGCAATGTCCGCGCTTTTGGTAGTTCTCCGTTTTGAGCGCATTGCCGGAGTTCAGCGCGACATCAACGAAATCAATGCCGGCATAGCCGCCGCCCGGCGCGGGTTCGGAGAACTTGACATGGATCTCAACTCCTCCATCGACCTTGAAGCGGCACGACTCGCTGCCGAAACCGCAGGCCTGCACCCGAGAAAATAGCGGCAAACGGCGGACGAAAACGCCTGCCGATAAAACGGAGTCCGCCGCGCGCACGCAAGCGGTGATCGGCAGAAAACGAAATATATCCTTTGTTCATTTTCTGAGCCGACCGGCGTTTGTCATATATATTCGGAGGTAATTCTGCAATGAGCATCACAGCCGTTCCCCCCGGCAAAAAACATCGCAAAAAGAATAAAAAAGCACAAAAAGCCCTGAAACCGCAATGGTCAACATACAAGCGGATTGCATGGCTTTTGCCTGTTTTTGCTTTATTTTTTCTCTTCCTCCTTATTCGCATTTTCTGGCTTCAGGTTATTGACGCAAAAGAGCTTCAGCAAAAGGCATTAAGCCAGTGGACGCGCCCGACAACCGTTACGGCCGAACGCGGCATGATAATCGACTGCAACGGGCAGACACTTGCCAAAGACGGCCCTGTTTACAAAATTGTGATATGGCCGAATTCCATTTCCGAAAGCGACAGAGTTCGTGTTGCCACGGAACTCAGTCGTGTTCTTAACCTTAACTATGAAAAAGTTCTTGAACGAGTTTCAAGCGGAAAACTTCGTGAATTTATTCTCAAACGACAGGTGAGCAAAGAAGCCTGCGACGAAATCCGCAGTTTGCAGCTTGGCGGCGGTGTCGGAATTTCACCGGACACAAAGCGCTATTATCCGTTCGGCACTCTGCTTTCACAAACCATTGGGTTCACAAGCACGGACGGAACCGGGCAAAGCGGGCTTGAGCTGACATACAACAAGTATCTCACCGGCAAAGACGGCGAACGTATTGCCGAAACGGACAGCAGGGGAAACCAAATTGCCGACAGTATGATTCAGGAGTTTCCGCCCACGGACGGTTCAACACTGAAGCTTACCGTTGATGCAAACATTCAAAGTTACCTTGAAAACGCGCTTGCCGAAGCTGTTCAGGTCAACAATGCAAAAAATGCACAGGGAATCATCATGGATGTCAACACCGGTGCCATCGTTGCAATTTCAACAAAACCCGACTATGACCCGAACTCCCCTCCGAGGGACGACATGCAGATGCTTGCCGAGCTTTCCCGCAATCGCATTGTAACCGATGCATACGAACCCGGTTCAACTTTCAAAATTCTTACCCTTGCGGCAGCACTCGATTCCGGAAGTACTCATCTTGAGGACAGTTTCTACTGCAACGGCGGTTATATTGTAAACGGCGAACGCATCAAATGCTGGAAACATGCCGGCCACGGCTCCCAGAACCTGACGCGCGCCACGGAAAATTCCTGCAACTGCTGTTTCATGAAACTCGCCTTGACAATGGGTACCGAAAAGTTTTATGATTATCTTTATGCGTTCGGCCTTGGGCAAAGCACGGGCAGCGGACTTGTCGGTGAAAGCGAAGGCATCGTAACTCACCAGAAATACGTTACCCAAAACGATCTTGCACGCATCGGCTTCGGGCAAAGCATTGCCGTGACGCCGATTCAGCTTGCAAGCGCAGTCTGTGCCGCAATCAACGGAGGCGAACTGCACACACCCTATATCGTTGACGAAATCATATCAGCCTCCGGTGAAACGGTATTCAAGGCCGATACGTCCCCCGTTCGCAGGGTCATCAGCGCGGAAAGCTCCGCATACGTTCGTCAGATACTGCAAAGTGTTGTTGATAACGGAACGGGCAAAAACGCAAAGCTTGCAAACTACACCGTCGGCGGAAAAACGGGAACGGCGCAGAAATACGACGAATACGGCCGTGTCTCCTCGGGAAATTATATCTGTTCATTCATCGGATTCGCTCCCGCGGACGAACCCCGTTATCTCTGCCTCATCCTTGTTGATGAGCCTCGTGTAAGTTCAATCTTCGGCAGCACGGTTGCCGCACCTTTCGTCCGCCGTGTGCTTGAAAATGTGTTGACGCTGAAGGAAGTTCCCGGATTAACCCCGGAAACAAGCTATCAGACGGTTCAACTGCCCGACCTTGTCGGAATGTCCGCGGCTGACGCTTCCGCACTGCTTGCGCAGTACGGACTTGAGGGCATTTTCGAATGCGATGCGGTTGTTACAATGCAGGTTCCGGCAGCGGGCCAAAGCGTTGTTATCGGCTCGTCCGTTCTGCTGTACACCGGACTTGAGGGTGTGAACACCGCCGAACCGACCGATGAACCGTATTATGTTACCATGCCGAGTCTAATCGGGAAAACCGCGCTCCAGGCGCATGATGAGCTCAAACAGCTCGGGCTTACAATGATTGCCGACCCCGCCGATCCGTTCGGATATGTCATCGGACAAAGCATCTATGCGGGCACGCAGGTTGAATTCGGCTCATCCGTAACGGTTTATTTCGGCTATTCGACTACAGGCGGTTAATTTCCGCAACAGGCAGACTTTTTGCTGCAAAATCAATACTTGCTTTATAACAGGAGAAAAGCAATGCTTATAAGTGAACTGACAAAAAATACCGACTGCCGCATAATCGGCAGCGACTGCGACATCAGCAGAATCGAATACGACTCAAGAAAACTCACCGGCGGTGAGCTGTTTTGCTGCATCCGCGGCACTTTCAAAGACGGACACGAATTTGCCGAAAGTGCAGTTGCCCGCGGCGCAGCCGCGCTCCTTGTTGAACGGGAGCTTCCTCTTTCCGTGCCGCAAATTATTGTGAAAAACTCACGTCATGCAATGGCCGAACTTGCAATTGAGTTTTACGGTCATCCGCTTGACGGAATCCCTGTCATCGGCATCACCGGCACGAACGGAAAAACGACAACAACATACATGATAAAAGCGATCGCCGAAAAGGCGGGCTATAAAGTCGGACTGATCGGCACGATTCGAAACCTTATCGGCAACAGAATCATCCCCACCGACCGCACCACACCGGAAAGCGTTGAGCTTCAGCGTGTGTTCAGGCTTATGCGCGACGAGGGTGTTCAGCTTATCGTGATGGAAGTCAGTTCGCACGCATTGGATCAGGACAGGGTTCACGGAATAGAGTATCTCATAGGCGGATTCACGAACCTTACGCAGGATCATCTTGATTATCACAAAACTTTTGAAAATTATCTTGCGGCAAAAAAAATTATGTTCACACGCAGCAAATTCGCCGTTATGAATGCTGATGACAGCCACAGTGCGGAGCTGCTTCGCGGAATCAATATCCCAAGCATCACATACGGCATTCGCTGCGAAAAAGCCGATGTTCGCGCCGCCGACATTGAAATCTGTGCGCGCAACATCGAATTTGAAATGCTGACGCCGAACGGAAACAAGCAAATCAATGTCTCTATCCCCGGGCTTTTCAATGTTTTTAACGCAATGCTTGCAGCATCGGTCTGCATGAAACTCGGAATTGATTTGGACACCATTGCGGAAGGGCTGAAAAGCGTGAAGGGCGTTTCCGGCAGGATGGAATCGCTGCCTGCGGAAGGCTTTGATTTTTCCGTTATACTGGATTTTGCACACACACCGGACGGACTGTCCAACCTGCTCTCTGCCGTTCAGGGTTTTGCCAAAGGACGCGTCATTGCCGTGTTCGGCTGCGGAGGCGACAGGGATAATGCCAAACGTCCGATAATGGGTGCAACGGCGGCAAAACTTGCAGACTTCTGTGTTGTAACATCCGACAATCCGCGCACGGAAGATCCGACGCGCATCATCAACATGGTGCTTGAAGGTGTGCGCAGCGAAAAAACGGAGTACGTTGTTATTGAAAACCGCCGCGAGGCGATACGTTACGCACTGAATATTGCAAAGAAAGACGATGTGGTTGTTCTTGCAGGCAAGGGTCACGAGAACTATCAGGAAATCAACGGCATCAAGCATCCGTTCGATGAAAAAATAATCGTTGCCGAAATTCTTGAAGATATGCGCTGCGGGCGCAAATAATTCCGTATTCGGCACAGTTTTGCGCATCGGGCCGTTTCGGTTCCGTGCAAAGAAAAAATATAAGAGGTTCGTATTATGCAAAAGATGATTTTCGCTTTCATAACCGCCGCAGCAGCGGTCATGCTCATTTCTCCCCTGTTCATTCCCATGCTCCGACGACTCAAGTACGGGCAGGTTGAACGTGCCGAGGGGCCGCATGCACATTCCGCAAAGGAAGGCACCCCGACAATGGGCGGCATTATGTTCATAATCGCGATCATTATTGCAGTTGCGGCATTCAGCATATACGGCATTGCATTCGATTTTTCGGTTCCTGCCGTGCTTATCATGCTTGCGTTCGGGCTTGTCGGCTTTCTTGACGACTTTATAAAAGTCAAGCGCAAGCGCAATCTCGGTCTCCGCGCATACCAAAAAATTATCGCACAGCTTCTTCTGTCCTTTGCGGCGGCGTACTATGCCTATAAAAGCAGTTTTATCGGCTCAACATTGTATGACCCGATTTTCGGCAGCATCGAACTCGGCGGATGGTACATTCCCTTTACGATGTTCATGATAATTGCCGTTGTCAACAGTGCAAACCTGACCGACGGCTTGGACGGTCTGCTTTCCGGCGTCTCGCTGATTTACAGCATTGCAATGGGTGTGCTTTTTCTCTATTTTGCAAAAGTTTTCGACGGCAGCTTCATTAACGAACCCCGTTTCGTTGCAAACCGCGACGGAATGCTTTGCATGAGCGTTTTTGCGTTTGCGGTCGCCGGCGGCTGCCTCGGCTTTTTGAAGAGCAACAGCTATCCCGCAAAAGTCTTTATGGGAGATACAGGCTCAATGGCACTGGGCGGCGCAATGTCCGCAATGGTCATTTACAGCCGTTCTCCGTTCCTCTTCCTGCTGATGGGCGTATGCATTGTTGCCTCCGCCGTAAGCGTTGTGCTGCAGGTCGGCTCGTTCAAACTGCGCCACGGCAAGCGCATATTCAAAATGGCACCTCTTCATCACCATTTTGAGCTTTTGGGCTATCCCGAAACAAAAGTCGTTTCGGGATACATGATAGTGACCGCACTTGCCTGCGTTGCCGCACTCGCACTGTTCCTTTGATAGAGCAAACAAATAAAAGTCTGCTCTATTGTGCAGCATAACGCTGCATTTCAGAATGCCCACCATTGGTTCCTGCGGTTCGGGCGAACCGTTTTGAACACATAGCCGCCGTTCGGTGCCGAAAGTCGTGATTTTTGTTGGCACTTGGCACGACCGATAATGATACCGGGTTTTTAAGAAGGAGCATCGGCACACTTCTCAAAACCCCGCTGCGCCGAACGGCCGCATCTAAAAGACTGCACTGCCGCAGATACGAATTTGTTCCGCAGGCAGCTTAATTCACCGAATAAAACCTATAAATAACGAAAGGACGCGATTCGATATGAAAAAAACCGCACTGATCGTCGGAATGGCAAAAAGCGGCATTTCGAGCGCAAAACTGCTTTACAGAAACGGGTATAACGTTATCATTAACGATATGAAACCTGTCATTCCCGGGCTTGAGGAAGCTCTTTCCGGCATTGAATACACCGACAAACTCGGCGAAGCTCCCGAAACACTTTTGGACGGAGTGGACCTGATGATCATTTCCCCCGTTATTCCGATTTTCGCTCCATTTGTCCGCAAGGCACAGAGCCGCGGCATTGAAGTTATCGGCGAAATTGAACTCGGTTATCGTTATTGCAGCAGAGGAACGCATTTTGTGTGCATCGGCGGCACGAACGGAAAAACCACAACCACTGCGCTTACCGGCGAAATATTCAAAGCAAACGGCGAAGGCCAAACGTTTGTTCTCGGCAACATCGGCATTCCAATTACCGAACATGCATCCGAAACGCGCCCGGGCGACACCGTTGTTGCGGAAACCGCCGCTCTCCAGCTCGAAAGCATCCGTGACTTTCATGCCGATGCAGCCGGGCTTTTGAACATCACCGAGGATCATATCAATCGGTTCGGCTCGATGGAAGCGTACATTGCGGCCAAAATGCGCGTTTTTGAAAACCAGACCGAACAGGATTTTGCCGTTCTGAATGCGGATGATCCAATTGTTTCGGCCGCGGAAACAAAAGCAAAAAAGCTTTACTTTTCAAGGCTGCATGAGGTTCGGGACGGCGCCTTTGTCCGCAGCGGCATCATCATCTTCCGCATGAACGGAGTTGAAACGCAGCTTATTCCCGCAAACGAACTCGGCATCATCGGTGCACATAATCTTGAAAACGCGCTCTGTGCGGTTTGCCTTGCTATGTCCATGGGAGTAAAGCCGGATGTCGTCTGCAATGTTTTGAAATCATTCAAAGGTGTTGAGCATAGAATTGAATACACCCGCTGCCTGAACGGAATCACCTTTTACAACGATTCAAAAGGCACAAACCCCGAATCCACCGTTAAAGCCGTTGAAGCAATGACAAAGCCGACAGTGCTTATGCTCGGCGTCGGTAATTATGATAAGCAAAGTGATTATCGCCCCGTCTTCCGCGCCTTCAACGGAAGAGTTAAGGCTGTTGTTGTAAACGGCTCGAACACCGAAGCTATCATGCGTGCGGCCAAAGAGGAAGGGTTTAAAAACATCTACCCCTGTTCGGATGATTTCCGCGCACTGATACTGAAAGCAGCATCCCTTGCCGAACCCGGCGATGCAGTGCTGCTCTCCCCCGCCTGCGCAAGCTGGGGCATGTTCGACAATTTTGAACAGCGCGGTGACATATTTAAGGAAATAGTAAACTCACTCTGAGGCGGTTTTGATTCCCGCCCATCGGGTTTGAGTTTCCGCCGAAAAATGCCGCATTCTGCCCGAAACGGTCCCTCCCGTTTCGGAATAATCGATAAGAGAGGTTGAGATGGAAAGCAACGCAACACATATTCGTTCCACCGAAAGGCGCGGCGGCAGTTCTCCCGCCGCTGCACCCCTGCCGACAATGCGCCCGCGCAGACACGGCATGGACTACTTGCTTTTTCTTACAGTTGCGGCAATCTGCGCATTCGGCGTTGTTATGCTGTTTTCCGCAAGCTATTATTATGCCCAGTCCTTTCAGGGCGATGGGTATTACTACGTAAAAAAGCAGCTGCTCTTCCTTGCAATCGGCATTCCCGTTATGTTCGGGCTTTCGTTCGTGGATTACAAATTCTACCGACGCTTTGCATGGATGGCATATCTGCTTATAATCCTGCTCCTTATTGCCGTTCTTCTTTTCGGCAAAAACCTGCAGGGCGGACAGCGTTGGCTTAAAATCGGTCCGCTGCAATTTCAGCCTTCCGAACTTGCAAAGTTCATAATCGTTATTTGCATGGCAAAATACATGACGGATCATCATGAGGATATGCCGTCGTTCGTTCGTGGGCTTTTGCCGATGGCGGCACTGCTTGTCGTTCCCGCCGTGTTGATTTATTTTCAGCCGAACGTTTCCATGCTCATAATCCTTTGCATTGTGTTTGCAATCATGCTTTTTATCGGAGGAGCAAGCCTTAGTCAGCTCGGCATTGCGGCACTCATCGGCGGAGTTGCTCTCGTTGTTCTTTTGTTTGCTGCGTCATATCGCGAAAGCAGATTTACGGCATGGCTTGATCCTTGGGGCAACAAAAGCGATGCCGGCTATCAGATCGTTCAATCGCTTTATGCATTCGGCAACGGCGGGTGGTTCGGTCAGGGGCTTGATGCAAGCCGTCAAAAGCTCCTGTTTTTGCCTTATCGTGAAAGTGACTTCATTCTTTCCATCATTGCCGAGGAACTCGGCTTTGTGACTGTTGCACTGTTAATTGCAGCCTACTGCTTTATTATCTACCGCGGCATTCGAATTGCGCTCTCCGTTCGCGACAGGTTCGCTTCACTTGTTGCGGCGGGGTTCTCTTCCATACTTGCCGTGCAGGTTGCGGTCAACGTTGCCGTTGTTACAAATTCAATACCCGCAACAGGGCAAACGCTCCCCTTCATCAGCTCCGGCGGTACCTCGCTTGTTATATTCCTTGCCGGCATCGGCGTACTGCTCAATATTTCACGCTATACGGAACCCCGAAAATCACGCGGAGAATCATATGGAAAACACAAAAAACAGAAACAGCGGCAGCAATAACGAACCTGAGTACGGCAGCAGGCATTCCCGCAACCGTTCTGCGGACGCTTCAGGCAATTCCGTACACGGTGCCCGCGGTGCGGCCGGAACACGTGCACGCAAGGTTCCGCACGGTGTTGAATCCGACGGGCTGGATACCCGCGCAGCGGCACCCGCACGCGGCATCAGCCACGAGGAAAAGCGGCGGAGACAAAACAGGCGTGACATTTTCAGTTCGCTCGGAATTCTTCTTCTTATCGCACTGCTTGGGTTTTGCGGCTATACAGCCTACCGCTTTACCTGCGTTGACTCGTTCATTGTTTCCGGAAGCGGGCAATACAGTGCCGAACAGATAATCGGCCTTGCAGGTTTGCAGACGGGCAGGCATATTCTTTCCTACAACACGGATGAAATATCAAAAAACGTATCAAGCATTCCGAATTTGATCTGCACCGGCGTGCGCAGGGTTTTTCCGAATAAAATCAGTATCAATGTTGCCGATCACAATGCTGCGGCGGCCATACCCGCAGCAAACGGAACATATACGCTTATCGATGCCGAAGGGCTTGTGCTTGCAATCGGCGCAGAAAGCAGCGGTGAGCTTATCCTGCTCCGCGGCATGGCGAATATCGGCTTTGTGCATAATACCGTGATAACCGAAAAGAACCATTGTCTCCGCACCGTCACGGCAATGAAGCTGCTTGCGGCAGTAAAAGAATGTGATTTTGCAGAAAGCGTTATTGCAATTGATGTGTCCAATGCAGCCTCAATAAAGCTTGAGCTTCAGCACGGCTACACTTTTGTTCTGGATGACTGGCGATATGCGGAAGGAAATATTAAAACCGCAGCAAAGGCTTACGCACGCCTTCTCCCCGTCTATCCGAGCGGGGGAACGGTCAACATATTTAAGGATTCAACCGTTGTTGACTTCACTCCGCGCAGTTCGGCCGCATCGGTTCCGCCTGAAACGGATGCACCGCAGCAGGTAACTGCTCCGCCGAATTCAACGGACGAGCCTTGATGAAACATTGCGTTAGATTTTATAAAACAAATTAGGTTATTCTATCTTTTTTACGCAAAGTCGCTGCCCGGGTGTTGCGCATAATATTGCATATATGCTATAATGAGCATACATATATGCACCGTCCGCACACATGCCGTTTTCGTTGAGAAAATGTGACATACCCCGCCGAAAACTGTTTTTTGGGCAGCGGATTCTGCATTTGGAGAGCTTGAATGAAACAGAGTGTTATAATCGACATCGGCAGCAGCAAAGTTCTTGCCATGGTTGTCTGCCCCGCGGCTGACGGCGCAATCATTGTTCAAAATGCCGAAGAACGTACCTACTCCGGGTATCGATTCGGTGAGCTTCCGAACGCGGCCGCACTGAGCGATACACTTGAAAGCATTGCCTCTGCACTCCGCAGCTCTCAGGGAATCCGCCTTCGCAGTGCCTGTGTCGGAGTTCCCGCACCATTCACAAAGACCCTGCTCAACTCCTGCCGACAGCCTGTTGAATCCAGATCGCACCGCGTCACGGAACCGGACATCGATCTTCTGCTTGAGCAGGCGGCGGATTTCACTCCGCCGGAAGGCTTTACGCTGATGCACAGCTCGCTGTTCAACTTTGAACTTGACGGCATGGCGGCGGAGCATTCGCCCGTCGGCAGGGCCGCAAAGGAAATTTCGGCGGATGCGGCGCATACCTTCGTTGACTCGGCTTTCGCCGCAGTCGTTTCGGATGCGCTTCGCTCAGCAGGCATTGCTGCCGATCCGTTTGTTTCATCGCAGTTGACAGGGGCATTGTTCACAATTCCCGAACCGGACCGCGAAAACGGTGCGATACTGATCGATTGCGGCGGTCAGCATTGTGATGTTTCACTCATATATGACAACGCTCTGCTTTGCTCCGAAAGCATCGGAATCGGCGGCGAACACTTCACGCGTGATATTGCATACGGGCTGCGCCTTCCGTTCAGCACGGCGGAAAGCATCAAACGCAGGTATGTATTCGGGCTTGATTACAGCAACTCAGTTGAACGCGTTATGATTCCCGGAGAGGGACTTGCAACGCTCAGCTGCGGCGCAATTCAATCAGTTATCGAAGCCCGCACCGTTCAGCTTGCGGATGAAATTCAAAGCATTATCAGCGGCATTGAACAAAACGCTCGTGCGCGCTTCCCCGTCTATCTCATCGGCGGCGGAATTGCGCTTATGCGCGGCGGCGCCGAAAGGCTTTCCCGACTTCTCGGAAGGCGCGTATATGTTTCCATGCCGCGGACAAGCCTTATGAACGCCGTTAACTACGCACCGGCATTTGCGCTTGCGCATTTCATGCTTTACGGCAGCGGTTCACTTGCTGTCGGCAACAGACGACTGGTGGATGATATAGTCGGCAACATCAGAGATTTTTTCGCTTACCGACAAAATGCATAGCAATTATGCAAAGATTGTCCCAGTATGCACCGATTGGTTTTTGAAAAGAGCAAACCGTTCGATGCATTCTCAAAGTTTAAATCAACCGAAGACAAAGGAGGTTTTATCAATAATGGCACTTGATCTTGAACTCGATAACGAACAGGGCAATATTGCCCAGCTTAAAGTCGTCGGCGTCGGCGGCGCAGGCGGGAACGCAGTGAACCGTATGGTTGAATTTGGTCTTCGCGGTGTTGAATTTGTATCCATCAACACCGACAGACAGGCTCTATTCACCTCCAAGGCAGACATCAAGGTTCAGATAGGTGAAAAGGCAACCCAAGGTCTCGGCGCAGGTGCGGAACCTGCCGTCGGCAGGGCTGCAGCAGAAGAGAGCATTGATGAGATCAACGACGCAATTCGCGGCGCAGATCTTGTTTTCATCACCGCAGGTATGGGCGGCGGCACCGGCACCGGGGCAGCACCCATAGTTGCAAAAGCCGCCAAAGAGCAGGGCATACTGACCGTTGGTGTTGTTACAAAGCCTTTCAGTTTTGAAGGCCGCTCACGCATGAGAAATGCACTTCAGGGCATACGCGATTTGCGCGATGTTGTTGACACGCTCATTATCATTCCCAACCAAAAACTGCTTTCCATTGTCGGCAACACACCCATTAACGATGCGCTCCGCGTTGCGGACGATGTGCTCCGTCAGGGCGTTCAGGGAATCAGCGACCTTATCACCTGCCACACAATGATCAACAGCGACTTTGCGGATGTTCGCACAGTCCTTTCCGCAAAGGGCATGGCCCACATGGGTATCGGCACCGCAAGCGGCGAAGATCGCTGCACGGAAGCTACCCAGCAGGCAATCAAAAGTCCGCTGCTTGAAACAACCATTGACGGTGCAAAGGGCGTTCTCATCAACGTTGTGGGCGGACCCACTCTCGGCATGATGGAGGTTGACAATGCAACCAACCTCATAACCTCGGCTGTGGATGAAGAAGCACGCATCATTTTCGCAATGGGCATTGATGACGCAATGGGAGACGATGTTCGTGTTACCGTTATTGCAACAGGCTTTGAGTGGCCCGCAGAACTGGATAACGACCCCTCAAGGACGCGTCAAAATGCTGTAAATTCCGGCGTTCGTCCCGACCCCGACTCCCGCGACGGCAGAGGCATTCGTGTTGATACACGTCCCGCCGCTCCCGACCGTGAACAATATGATATCCGTGACGACCGCTTAAATACTCCGAACGCACAACGTGAATACGGTACTGCACCCATGCGTGACGAACCCGGCAGGCGCGACTACGTTGATCGCAGCTACAGCGACAGGCAGGAGCCCCATCGAAACCCCGCTGACTACAGCAGCGGCATTCGCGGCGGTTCAGGCTCGAACAGTGCAGAGTACGGCAGACCCGATTATGAGAGTCGCCCGGGATACGGCAACGCTCCTGCATATGACGACAACAGGGGCTACGGCAGCAGCTACGGCGATGAACCTCGCCCGGCAAGGCCCGCTGAGTCTTCCCGCAAAAGCACTCCCCGCGATGACCGCGACAAAAACAGCGGACTCGATTGGCCCTATTTTCTCCGTTCCAAGAAAAAGAACAACTGATTTAACAATCTGACAAAAAAACCGAAAGCATCCGAACATGCAGACAGCATTCGGATGCTTTCAATTCCGTTATGCGGTTTTATTTACATCATCATTATTTGCACAAAGCAGCCGACATCAAAATTCGTTGTTGACAATACGATGGGCTCGGTGCTATAATCATTTTAATCGGTGGTTCATCCGCCGAAATTTAAACAAAGGGGTATACCGGAGTGACCGTGATCGACTGAGTTTTTATGCAAAGCAAAACTTTTTTTGTTGCGCTTAAAAGTGTGCAAAAGAGCTTGCGCTGCGATTCGGTTGATAACATCCCGGTGGACTTCCGCATATTTAACAGGATAAATGCAATGCAGACTTTGTGTTTCCCTGTATGAGCTTTATAGTTCTGCTCAGAAGCGGATGTGACTGATGTTTCACGTTCCGTTTTTTGTTTTCATAAAATGTGTTTTATGTGCACCTTAACGAAACCCTCCGAACCGCCCGCAGACTTCGGCTTTCAGCGCATTTATAACCCGCAGGCTTGAACAACAAGGAGGTTCATATGTCCATAATTTCAGTACGCAATTTAACTTTCTGCTATGAAGGCAGTTTCGACAACATTTTTGAAAACGTAAATTTCACGATCGATACCGATTGGAGACTTGGTTTCATCGGACGAAACGGGCGCGGAAAGACGACTTTTCTGCGGCTGTTAACGGGCGATTATGCATACGAAGGAAGCATCACGGCAAGCGTTCATTTTGACTATTTTCCGTTTGCCGTAACAAATGAAAGTCTGACCGCTGCCGAAATTCTTCTGACTGTTTCCGGTATTGCGGAATACGACTTTTGGCGCGCCGAGCGGGAACTCGGACTTCTCGGTGTTGATGAAAGTGTGCTCCCCCGTCCGTTTGCAACGCTTTCCAACGGAGAAAAAACCAAACTGCTGCTTGCCGCACTCTTTCTCAAGGAAAACAACTTTCTGCTCATTGATGAACCGACGAATCATCTTGATCTTGACGGGAGACGACTCGTTGCGAAATATCTCAAGAGCAAACGAGGGTTCATTCTTGTGTCGCACGACAGGGCATTCCTTGATGAATGCATTGACCATGTGCTGTCAATTAATCGCAGCACGATAGAAGTCATTCACGGCAATTATTCATCATGGCAGCGTGAAAAAACTCGGCGTGACGATTATGAACGCAGTGAAAACTCCCGTCTGACCGCCGAAATTGCCAACCTGCGCAATGCAGCGGACAGAATTGCTTCATGGTCGGACAAAGTTGAAGCAACAAAAATCGGCGGCGGTCCGTGTGATCGCGGCGCAATCGGCGCAAAAGCCGCAAAGATGATGCGTCATGCAAAGGCACAGGAGAGCAGACTTGAACGCGAAATCGAAAAACGGGAGGCACTTATGCACGATGTTGAATATGACGAGCGGCTGAAGCTGCATCCCGAGCCGTATTTCAGGCAGAATCTGCTTTTATCAAAAGACCTTTCCATTTTTTACGGTGACAGATGCGTTGCAAACGGAATCAGTCTTACGCTCAACCGCGGGGACAGAATCGCGCTTGTCGGGCGAAACGGCTGCGGTAAATCCAGTTTGCTGAAGCTTTTAACCGGCCAACCAATTGCACATACGGGCACACTTGAAATCGGCAGCAGACTGACCGTGTCGTATGTGCCGCAGGATATGTCTTTTCTTTCCGGCAGCGCAGACGACTTTGCCGCAGAAAGCGAAATTGATATCACCCTGTTCAAAACGATTCTGAGAAAGCTTGATTTCAAGCGTACGCAGTTCACAAAAGATATGTCGGAATTTTCCATGGGACAAAAGAAAAAAGTCCTGCTCGCCCGCAGCCTTTGCCAAAGAGCCAACCTCTATATCTGGGATGAGCCGCTGAACTACATTGACGTTATATCAAGACTTCAGATAGAAACGCTGATACTTGAATACAAGCCGACCATGCTGTTTGTTGAACATGACGAAGCTTTCGTCAACGATATTGCAACGAAAGTGTGCAGAATCAGTTTGAATCAATAGCAAGGTCTGCCGCTGCATTCCGGCTGCTCCGTGTATTGCAGCAGGACAGTGAACACAAAAACGGGAGCATCGTCATACGGCAATGCTCCCGTTCGTTATTTTGGTTTAATTGTGTGCGTTGATTCCTGTTTATACCGCGGAATTATTTGCCGCAGCAGCAACAGCAGGGATGATCAACGGAGGACATATGCTTGATGAGGTCAACAAGCTTGTTGGAATAACCCCATTCATTGTCATACCAAGCAACGAGCTTTACGAAATGATCGTTGAGCATGATGCCGGCGGTTGCATCGAAGATGGAAGTTCTCTTATCGTGATAGAAATC
>ENA-ORMS01001539-ORMS01001539.1-human-gut-metagenome-genome-assembly--contig:-NODE-1539-length-18509-cov-7.525469_pt1 | contig 18509 bp, 17 predicted proteins | sample MGYA00242104_ERZ508997 | MGnify/ENA primary metagenome ERZ508997 (study PRJEB26280, sample SAMEA2338704) | human gut metagenome | biome: human gut; feature: human-associated habitat; material: faeces... | reverse complement strand
TTCTTCTCCCGCAGCTTCCGCCGCAGCTTGCGGTCAGCCATATTCCGCCGGGCTTCGTCCCGGTTCAATTGCGCGTCAAACATCTGCGCAAGCTGTGTGAGCAGGCGCAGGGATACTGCACCGGCAGAGGTTGGCACTTGAATGCTCTGTGCCTGCTGAACGTTCAGGGACTCTTGAATGACCGCATTTTTGATCGCCTTGAATTCCTTGTTCTGCGACAGAGGAATATGCTGTTCCGGCATATCCTGATAGGTCCCGATGATCATATCCCGCTGTGCGTACCACAGATCATAGAGCGCAGCAATCTCCGGGTTCTTTGCCAGCTCGTCCACGATGGCGTTGACCAGATTGCGCCCGGCCTGCGGCAGATAGCCGTAGACCTTTTTGCCCTTGTGGTTCTGCATCTGCCGGGATAATTTCAGCAGCAGCTCCGTGACCACCGGATCGTCATAGCTGCCGGAGTTGATGCGGGCAATGATATCCGAGAGAATGTCCCGGCTCTGTCCGGTCAGCTCATTGCGCTGATTGGTCTGCTCCACATAGGCCTGTAAGAAATCATGGCGAAAGATCTGCTTTGCAAAGGCCGCCTTGAGATTTCGGATCCCCTGTTTGGTGAGATAGGGTTCTTTGCCGGTGGAGTAGACCACCATATGCACATGGGGATGATAGCTCTCATCGTGATAGGCGGCATACCATTTCAGATCCGTCAGCGGGATCTTCATGTTCTCTGCAATGGTTTCCGCCTGAGAGCGCAGGAGATTTCTCCAAGCATAGGCGTTGTCGTAACCGAGGCGGGCCGCATCCTCCCGGCGCAGAGAAATGATGTGCGTCCACACATTGCCGTCGTGATTTGCAACCTCCGCCGCCACTTGAGACAGGTTGATCGGGACATCTGCATCGGTAAATAAACCGTGTGCGCCGTGCCGCTCGGCACGAGGGCGCTTGGCAATATACGAAACATAGTTTTCCCGCTTGCCGATGAGATCCACATTGTCATCAATGGCACGGGAGATCAGCTCGGAAGCGGTTCCCTTATTGGGCTTGGCAAGATAGTCGGCATATTCAAAGCTGTCCTTCACTTCCGGAAAGTCCCGCAGCAGATCGGCGATCAATTTCTTCTGCTCCTTGGTGGCAGGCTGATGCTTCCATGTATCATCGATCTTCTGCACGCCCTCGCGCTTTGCGATATACTGAATAAGATGCTCGGAGTGCTGCCTGCTGCCCGCACGGAGATACCGGCTTTTCAAAATGATCCGTGCCATCAGTCATCTCCGTTTTGGAACCGTACCGCATCTTCTAAGCGCACCGCACCCCGCAGTCGCTTCACTTCTTCCACGCATAGACCGCGCAGTCGAAAGAGTGTGTCCTCATCGATCTGATTGGCGGCGGCAGTGACATGAAGCACCATGCACAGCTCCACAGCGATCTTGAACAGCAGCGACGCCATCCGATCCTCTAAGGAGTCGAGGCTGCCCTGCATGGTAGAAACGATCACGCCGGGCAGATAGGCCCGGTACTCCGTGCTGGCCAGATACCCACAATAAAACAGGATCGCTTTTTCAATGAATTCGCTGGGGCTTTTGCAGTTGTCCGCCTCATAATTTTTCGATATTTTGTCCTCTGTAGACGGGTAGATCCACAGAGGGATACGAATCTTTTTCTCTTTCAGAATGTTCACCTCCACTTTTCTAATGCGCGATCAGACTTGAAGTTGCACCTTCTCGCAAAAGTCTCTCGAAAAAAGTATCCGGTTGGTGTGCAAAATATTTCGTACGAATCAGTTGCATATTTCGTCCGATTCGGATATAATAAAGATGAACCAAATCACGAAGGGAGGAACCAGATCATGTCGATTACTGCGACGGAACTGAAAAGCAATCTCGGAAAGTATCTTCTGCTTGCAGCGACGGAGGACATTTTCATCACTCGCAACGGCAAGGTTGTCGCCAAGCTCTCCAATCCCCATCAGGACAGAGTGGACATTGCCAAGTCCCTGTTCGGGATTCTTCCGGCTGATGTGACGTTGGAAGAAGCGAGAGAAGAAAGGCTGAACCGGATATGAGAGCTGTCATTGACACCTGCGTCATCGTGGACGCGCTGCAAAACCGCGAACCGTTCTGCAAAGATGCACAGTCGATTTTCCTGCTCTGTGCCAACCGGCAGTTTGAAGGCTTCCTGACGGCGAAAGCCATCACGGATATTTATTACCTGACACACCGGCAGACGCACAGCGACAAAGCGACCCGCGAAGTTCTGACAAAGCTCTGCGCGTTGTTCGGTCTGCTGGACACCGCGGCGCTGGACATCCGCAAGGCAATTTCAGCGGAGATTTCCGATTTTGAGGATGCCGTCATGCTTGAAACGGCAATGCGCTCTGGCGCAGACTGCATCGTGACGCGGAACACAAAGGATTACAGCAAAGCGCCGATCCCCGTGTGCACTCCGGCAGAGTTCATAGAGCTGCTGACCGAAACAAGTGAAGATCAACCGGATTGACCGTCCGCAAGTGCCGCCGTTTCTGGCGGCACTTTGCTTTTTATAGCTCTGTCTCATGCTTACGTCTCGGGGCCGCTGCGGCTGCATTACCTTCTGATAGTTGCGCTGCATGGTCATCAGCTCATGCAGCCGGCTGCTTTTCTCTCGGTAACTGAATACGGTGCAAGACACTCTTCATTGCTACACCCCCGGTAGACGATTCCCCAGACTCTTTGCTCTTTTCAGTTACACGGATCGTAATACCCGCGGGTTCACCTTCAGATATTTGACGCTCCGGGCGCCTTACGGCTGGCCGGTGTACCTGTAATTGGCAAATGCCCCATGCAGGTGTACCTAAAGCGGAAAAGCTCAAAATGCGCAAATCGCCTGAACGCAGTCCGCATTGCGGGCTGCTGTGGATCGGCGGGCGGCGTTTACAGCCACCCGCCTTTATCCTGCAACCAAATCGCAGGCAAATACCAGTCGATTTGGTGCCGTCTTTCTTTCTGCGTTTACCGTTCCTTGGCAATGCGTTGCGGCTTTCTCTGCCGCAACGGGCGCACAGCACCGCGCAAAGCAGCTCCCTGCGGTCCGGCCCGATGGTTCCCGCAAAGCCCCACACGCGGCCAAACACGGCCTCACGGGCGGGACTGTGTGCTATCCGTTGTTTTCACAGTTTCCGGCAATGCGGCTTTCGGCTTCCTGGGTCTGGCCGGCTTGCTTTCGGCATTCAATTCGAGAAATTCCCGCACGCCTGCGGGGACGTATTTCCCGTACAGCGTTTCTGCTGCTTTCTCCAGTTCCGCCTCCGGCGTGCTGTCCTTCTGTGCGAGATACAGACGCAGGGCGTTGGCTTTGGCCTCGTCAAGGGTAATCGTGATTGCTGTCTTTTTCATTTGATTCACCTCACATTCGTATTTCAGACTGCCCCATGACCGGCCCGGTGGTATGCCTGCCGTCATACCACCGGGATTCCATCTCCTCATTTTTCCTTTCATTCTGCACCTCCTTATAACGAGAAAACAGGATCGGAGTGATCGTTCTGATTCTGTTTGGCCATCGTATCCTTCGGATCCATCTGCATGACGATCTCATTCTCGAACAGCTCCACCACCTGAAATTCCGGCTGTCCACTGAGCATTTCGGAAAGCAGCGTAGCGTCCAGCGGATACTCGCCGGGAGCCGAAGCCAGCGTTGCCAGTGGGATACGCACCATTCCATTTTTCTGATGCATCGACGCAGTGCGGGCGATCTGCTCCATCGCCGCCTGCATTCGGTCACAGAAGCTCTGCAAGGCCGGATCATACTGTCGCAAAAGCCGGCGGGCATTGGGCACAAAGGCCGAGTATCTGGCATAGGTGCTGCCCTCGGATTCTACGAGAATCCCGTCTGTGCAGCCCTCACCCAGCACCAGCAGGCAGTGATTGACGCCGTTTTCATCCTGATACATCCGGTCGATGTTCTCACGGATAAAATCGTAGTGGTTCATCAGATTCTGAGAGAAGTGTGCAAATTCCTCCGCAGACAGCGTGACCGATTTTTCTACCGTACAGGGTACGGCCTCGACCTCGGTGTCCTTTCTCCGAAGTGGAATATTGAAAATCACAAGCTGTCACCTCCGTCGCATGGCCCGCTTCGGATGCTGCTCCTGTCGCTGCTCAGTAGGTGTAGCGATCCGGTTTCGTTTTTCATTCATGGGGTTCCTTCCTCCGTTTCGAGATAGTTGATATAGGGGATCTTCAGCCAGTGGGTCCAGCCGCGATCTGCAAGCTGCGTGCAGACGACGCCGTAGCGCGTACCCATGGCCTCAATGACCTCGCCGTTTCCGACGTAGATTCCAATGTGCCCCTCATGCCAGACGGCAAGGCCAGGAATCTCCGGGATGGTGTCAATCGTGCCTTTCCCGGTGGCGTTGGCGTACATGGCATCCGCGCCAATGTCCGGCATTCCGTTCGTGCCGTACTCAATTTCCTGCGTTTCCGCGTCCAGCCAGCCGTAGCCCTTGATGAACCCGACGCAGTCGGCGCAGCGCCGCCCCAGCCAATGCGTGCGGATGAATTCCTCCTGACTGCCGACCTCGTCGGGGTACTGTGACACCTTGGAGGCCAGCGCGGACTCCGTCAGCACCTGACCACAGATACCCCAGACGTAGCCCCATCCGGCCTTTTCCGCGGCAATGGCCCACTGCACGAGATCGAGATTGTTCTTGGTGGACGGGTCAACATAGTGTGACGTGTCGATGTACACTGCCCGCACGCTCTGCATAATTTTTACGAAATCCTCGGATGGAATTTCCGTGCCGAACGCCGCATTGACGTTGGCAAGAAGCTGTTCGTCAGTCTGCCCTGCGGAGAAGCAGCCAACCAGTTTTTCAATCATGCCGCTGTCGTCTGCGTCATTTGAAAGCAGCAGCGCATATATCGCCTGCGCCTCTCTCGTCCGGGATGCAAAACCCGCCTCGGTCATGGCGCTTTCAATGGCGCGCATCGTGTCCTCGAACGTTTGCAGCTTTGTGATTTCCTGTTCGGAAAGGTTCTCCGCGAGGATGGCTTGGAGCTGCGCGGCGTCCGCCTTGCCGAGGCTGCCCAGTGCGCCGGTCACGCCCACGATGGGAAAAATCACGATGAGAATCACGGCCAGCACGACACCGACGACGGTCTTTCCCGCTTTCTTGTCCGTCAGGACGGCGGCCGCAACCTTCTTCAAGGCCGCGGCGACGGTTACGCTCATTTCTTTCACCTCCCGCCCGCGCTGCCGAACAGTGCTGCCTTGTACTCCGGCGCGATGACCTGTAGGAGATACCGCTCGTTGCCGCAGCGGTAGAGGCAGGTTCCGCGCTCCGGGTATTTGATGAGTTCGAATTCACTCGGCTCGACTTGCAGCGCGTCCATATACTCTTTCGGATTGATCTGTCCGGCATTGAACAGAAACTGATGGGTCGGGATGGAAAAGAGCGGCTTCGTGTACTCCCGAATGGCAGGAATCAAAAAATCCTCAATGTTCTGGCTGGCCAGAATCATGGAGGAATCCTTTTTGCGCACGCGCTTCATACAGTTGCGGATATATTCGATTGCAGTCACGTTAGACAGAAACAAATACAGCTCGTCGATACTGGCGACCGTGTTTCCCTGACCGAGAAGCTGGTTTGACATGAACGACAGAATATTGAAGAGCATGGCGTCTTTCAGGCGCTTGTTGGTATCCAGCAAGCCTTTCACGCCGAACACCAGAAAATCGCTGCCGGAGATGTTGCTGTGGCCGTTAAAGTATTTGCTTTCTGCGCCGACGCACATGGAATGGATGCCGAGGCAGACCTCCTGCAAGGTTTCCTCGGTGTAGAGGTACTTGCGCTGCCTGTCATAACCGTAGAATTCTTCCTCACACAGCTTGTAGAAGTCCTCCATGATGGGGAATTCGGACGGTCTTTTCATGCTGTAATCTGTGCTGTCTGTAATGCCAAACCGGGCATACAGCTTGGTAAGCAAAATCTCAATCGTGTCGATTTGTGCGTCGGTAAAGTCCTTATACGCACGGAAGAAGTCTTTCAGAAAGGCGATGTGCTGGCTCAGTCTTGTGACCTTTCGGAAAGCCTCCGGCGTTGCCACGTCTGCATCCTCCACAGAATCATTCCATGCTTTCGGCTCCAAGGGGTTGATGGTGTACTCTCCGGAGAGAAAATCAATATAACAGCCGCCGAGGGCGTTGCACAAATTCTCGTACTCGGATTCGGGGTCTAGGCAGAGAATCTGCTTCCCGGATTCGCGAAGGTTGGTCAGCAACAGCTTCAAAAGATAGCTCTTGCCCTGACCGGAGTTGCCGAGAATGAGGATGTTGGAGGTCGTCTTGTCCTCGGCGCGGCGGTCGAAATTCACCAGCACATTGCTCCCAAACTTGTCCCGTCCGATGTACAGTCCCTGCGGGTCGGTCTTGCCGGAGAAGTTAAAGGGGTACAGATTGGCCGCGCTGGACGCGGGCAGCACCCGCTCATATTGCGCGCCGAACTGGTTTACACCCACGGGCAGAACAGAGAGAAAGCCCTCCTTCTGCCGCAGGGTCAGCCGGTCAACGGAGATTTTAGAGCGCGTCAGCTCCATGGCAACGTCACTCTGACGCTCCTTCAGCGCTTCCAGGCTGCGCGCTTTCAGCTCAAGAAATACCGACACATGGAGCAGGGGCTCCCGGTTCTTCCGGAGGTTCGCCAGCAGCTCAATCACGTCCTGCAAATTTCCCTCGGCCTCAATGCTTTCGTTCACATCATTGCCGCCGCGCTTGAGCTTGTTGCGGCGGGTGGCGTTCTGGATGATCTTCCGCTGCTCGCCAGACTCCACCAGTCGGTGGTAGATCCGCAGGGTCACGCCGCTGCGGTCAGCAAGCTGCGCCAGAATCGCCTGTTCCTCCGTAGACGGCGGGTACTCCCGAATCGCCCACACGCAGCGGTAGCTGTCGCCCAAAACATAATGGTCACTCAAAAACTTGATCGTCCCCGGCAGAATCTGGTCGAAGAAATTCTTCACGCGAACTTCCTCCGCCTGCGCGGGCGTAAGCATTCGTTTTCTTTTCAGCATTCATTCCTCCTTTGATGGCTTTCCTGTGACAAGAAAATCAGCCGTTCTGCTTTCGCAAAACGACTGATTCAAGTCAACCTGTAATGTTCTATTGATTCTTCTGTACGTAGTTCTCTGCAACATTTTTTATGACATCATCTTCCGAAGAATCTGCCTGCTGCAAACTTCCCACACTTGCGAACTGCCGAAGCTTCTCAATTCGGCGCTCCACTCCGCTGATAATGGCCCTTCTCCGGTTTTCGTCGATATATTCCACTGTCTTCTCGTCGGATAGCACCTTTTCAATTATGCTTCTGACATCCGCAAGAGCTGAGAAATCAATCCAGCTAAAGTCAGTAACCAGTTTGAGCTGCTCTGCATGATGATTTTTGAAAGGCTTGCAGACCATCTCTCGCTCGGAGCGCATCTGCGCCGGCATTTTATCATAACCGAGAGACGAGCCGCTGTCGTAGATAGGCGCCATTCCGAGCCATTGCAATGTTTCGGCATTGCGCAGCGCCCCGAAGTTGTTCAGATGCCGGTCTTCGTTGGCGATGATATAATCAAGGACGATCATTCGGTCCAGGAACGGCACAACGCCCTCAATTCCCAGGCTCTCGCAGCAGTCTATGAGGTGTCTGTAAATGGAAACACTGTTGCTTTTCTTTTTGGTTTGCAGGAGTCTCCATGCCGGAATAAGCTCCGTACTGTCACTCACAAAATCCTCACACACCGAGTACGGCGCACCCTTATCCCAGACCACTTCATACGGAACATGCGGGATTCCAAGGCGCTCCATAATCTTCGATGCAATCACCTCATTAAAAGGCTGCTGACGGAACGGATTGCTGCCGCCCTTGATCAGGCAGCGCTTTCCGTCGATGATTTTCCACCGCTTTTTCAGATTGCCATCCGAAGTGCTGTCCGGTGTACTGAAATCCAAAACGCCATTCTTTTTCTTTTCCCCGAACAAAATATCGCCAATGTCATCGGAAAAATCGTTGTGAAAGAAGTTGATATCTTCCCACTTCAGGTCTGAGCCTTCCGGACAAATCCAGTATTGATCGGAAAGACTCAGGCCATAGCAGCGAATCAACAGCATTTTGGTGTTTGAAATTTGGAGCGTTTCCAATGCTTCATGGATTCCGGAACGGCTCGCAGGAATGGAGCGATCCGTCCACCAATCGTTAAACGCAGCACGATCTGCAATTCCACTCTTAACCGGAATGCCGATTGGAAGATGCTCCGGCGCATAGACCGCTTCAACTCGTTGAATGAAGCCTGTCACACTGTCCAGTACAATGAGCGCAACCGGAGTCCGCTTGTGCATGAGAGTGCATTTCAAGGTTTCCGCACCGCTTTCCTTTTTCCCGTGCGTTCCCGCCTTGAGCGACCGAAGCTGCTCCTGCAATTTCTTACGGCTTTCAATCTGATTTGCCAGCGGCTCTATTTCGCCATCTTTGAGATAGTGGCTCTGCTTCACGCCGTTCTCAGACCACTGATGGTAATAATACGCCTTGCCTCCAATGGTTTTCTTGGAGATGTAGCCCTTCGGCAAAGCGTCAATCTGCTTTGTGAGAGATGCAATTTTCCCGGTAAGCTCTTTGATTTCCATAAGCCGCGCCGCCTTTCGAGAACCTTTTACAAAAATATTATACCCTGTTTTAACCCCCTTTGTCAATCAATTTTACGAGTGTTAAAAGAGTATTTCATCATCCGGTTTATCATTGTCGTAAATTTCGTCGAAATACTGCGCGCCGTCAACGTCCGGCAGAGCTTCTCCGTATTGGCTCGTCTCGAAATACAGCGCCAGGAGCCGCTTGATCTCCGGCTTTTTCATTCGGTGCACCTCAAAGCCCTGCTCGGAAATCCGCTTTTCCACTGCGTTGGCCTTTTGGAACACCTGCTCCGGCTTGAGGTTCTTGCAGCGCGCAGTGAACAGAAACTGCCGCGCCGTGGACATCTCCGCTTGCAGCTCGTCCAGCGCTGCAATGTCCTTTTGAATCAGGCGGCGCACCTTGGCATTCGGCTCATCCTCCAACCGCGCGGACAGATACGCCTTGTTTCCGTCGAAGCACTCGGAGGCATCCGTGCAGGTAATTTCCAAGTCCGGCAGGGCGGAGAGCACCATCATGAGGTGGCGAATCTTGATTGCAATGTTCGCCTGCGAGAGTACCGAGATGTTCGTCGGCGCGACCTGAAAAAGCAGCAGCTCGCCCTGCGTGGTGGAAAGGCCGTAGCGCGTGAAACCGCGCAGGCCGAGCAGCTCCTGCACGGAGCGCCGGTTTTTCATCTTCATTTTCATCACTTCCACTCAAAGTATTGTTGTGTGCTGAGGAAAAACCGCACCGCATGAATCAGAAAATTCAGCACCGTACTCTCCTCCAAGCGGATCGTCAAAAAGCCGAAGCACAGCGTCAGCGCCAGCGGCACGGCCATCCGCAGCCGCACCAGAAGGACGATGGACAGCAGCGCCGCCACGTCCAGAATCACGAAATCCCGCAGCCCCCAGAGCCACAGATTCGCCGTGGCCTTGAGGTTCTGCGGGTATAAATATTGTGTCATCTTTTCTCTTTTCCTCACTTTCCTGCCGCTTTGGCGACGCTGCGGGTCAGGTTGACCGCCGTGGTGGTCGCGTGGACGACGGACATCATGTTGACCTTGACCGAGGTATCAAGCCCGAACTGCTGCGCGATGCGCGGCACCTCGCTTGCCGCCAACATAATGCCAAGGCCCAGAAACATGTTCGCCCGGAAGGTCAACAGGCCGACGTACAGCAGCGTCGTCTGCAAAAACGCCGTCAGACACAGCGCCACGACCTGCCGCACCCATTGATTAAACCCATCCGTGTAGCCGCGCGGCACGCTGAATAGGTACAGGCTGCCGACCACGATCTGCGTCAATAAAATGCCGCCGCGCTTGATGTTTGCAAAGAATCATTTGACAAAACAATAGAGGAACGCGGTCAGGCACAGCAGATACAAACAAGCATTATAATTAAGTTTTGTTAGGGCAAGGATATCTCTCATAACAGTCTTAATATCTGCTTGTCCTCTATTTATTTCAATATGTAATGGGCAAGCAACCTCTAAATGATTAGCGGTTTCAGTTTTGGGGATGAATCCTTTTGTCCACAAATAACCGCTTTTTTCATCTACATATAAACACAATCCGCGTAAAATGCCATATTGCGATTTGGGGTCGGTATTATCCTTTAACAATCTCAGTCCACTTTTTTCTCTAATTGCTACGCCCACCAAATTTGTCGTTGGAGAAATGTTTGCGGCATCTTGAAACCCATTCCATTCATCATTTGTAAATGCAGTTCTTCCGTGAATAAATAATTCTTTTGGATAGGATTTGTGTTTGTCGTAATATGCGTCAATAGCTATTGATAACAGTGCTTTTGCTGATGTTCTATCCAAATGAAAAGTTTTTCCATTTTTGCTTATCCACGGGCCAATATTTCCTCTAAAAACAACGCCATCACCTGAATCAAGAAACATTTGTGCCGCACTGCAAGCATATCCTTTCTGTTTGCCTGTATCTTGTAGTTTCTTAAACACAAGGCCAACATAACATACGCCCTCTCTTACAGCATCTAACTTCCACGGCAAACATCCCAATTTGTAATATAAAGAGCTTGAATGTGTCCATGCAAGGTGTGCTTTCATATCGCTATTGTATTCGTCGCTACCATCTTTAGGTTGGAATTGTAATGTTGATTCAAGCATTACTTGAATGGGGCATGCTATTTTATTGTAAATTGCCCTCGCTTTTAACTGATCGTGAAAATCCGAATCTGATTCATACATTTCAACATATTGGCTCAAATCTTCATTATCTTCTGGAAACAATGATATCTGGCCCGAAGTAAAGGTTTCAATTTGTTTTTTACTATAAGTTGCTTTACCAGAAAGGGATTTTGGTCTGCATAAAGTCAAGACTGCATTAGGAACAACTACATACCAAATATCTACAACCGATTCTTCGTCCTCTATGCGGTAAAAACCACCACCGATCCCGACGATCCGCAGGAGGTTGCCACGGTGGATGATGCCAAGAAAGCCATTCTCAACGATATTTTCTGGCAGATGAACGAAATATCTTCCCGCACCGAGAGCAAGACCGAGAAAGTCATTACTGAAACCGACGACGGTCACGGGAACATCGTGGAAACTGCCACGACGGTCACACGCACCTATCTCTATATCACGGTCAGCCACAAGACCGCCGAGGAAATGGCAGACCTTTTCAATTTCAACGCTGACCAGCGACAGCAGCTTTCTGAACTGCTTGCCGAGGAAAACCGCAGTATGTGGTCTGCTGTCCTCTATGGTATTTATTTCGGGGATGATTCCATCGTCACGGTGGCCTTGTCGCAGATCGGCAATGTGGGCGGTCAGCCCTATTGGTCGTGGTATGGATTTGAAAGCCGTGTAGAATGGTGCGCCTGCTTTGTTTCGTGGTGTGCCAATGAGTGCGGCTATATCGACGGCGGCGTTATCCCGAAGTTTGCGGGCTGCGTCAACGGTGTCCAGTGGTTCAAAGACCGTGGACAATGGCAGGACGGCAGCTTTGAACCATCTGCCGGTCAGATCATTTTCTTTGATTGGGACAACAAAGGCAGTTCCGGCCCGCAGGATGGTCAGTCCGATCATGTCGGCATCGTGGAGAAATGCGAAAACGGTATTGTCTACACCATCGAGGGCAATTCCGGCGATAGCTGCCGACAAAACCAATACCCCGTAGGGCATTATGAGATCCTTGGGTATGGAATACCAGCCTTTTAATTAGGCCTATAAAAAGGAGCAAATGGCATATTTGATCTATACCACTTGCTCTTTTTACATATAATGATTCAAACAACAGATGTATGGGGATCAAAAACAAGATCATTCCGTACTTTGAAGAACACCATCCCGGACTGGCGCTGTGCGAGGTGACACCAAAACACATACAGGATTATTACACCTACGAATTGACGGTGCGAGGTGTTTCCGCAAACACGGTCATACATCGTCATGCCAATATCCGTAAAGCCTTACAGCACGCTTTCAAGCTCGGTTTGATTGATACGAACCCTGCGGATCGCATTGAGCGACCGAAAAAAGAAAAGTTTGTCGGCAGCGTTTACGAAGAAGATGAACTAAACCGCCTTTTTGAGATCGTCAAAGGCGACCCCATAGAGCTTGGCGTTATCCTCGGCGCATTTTACGGACTGCGCCGAAGTGAAGCGGTTGGCTTGAAGTGGGACGCGATCGACTTCAAAAAGAAAACCATTACTATCCGGCATACCGTCACGCAGGCGACCATAGATGGCAAAAGCAAAATCATCCAAAAGGATCGGACAAAGACGAAATCCAGCTACCGCAGTCTGCCGCTTGTCCCGCCGTTTGAAGAATTGCTGCACCGTCTGAAAGCGCAGCAGGAGTTGAATCAAAAACTGTGCGGGCGTTCCTATTGCAAAAAATACACCGGTTATATCTATGTCAACGAGATCGGTGAGCTCGTGAAACCCGGTTATATCACACAGCATTTTCCGCTGGTTTTGCAAAAGAACGGATTGCGGAAGATCCGTTTTCACGATCTGCGGCATAGCTGTGCAAGCCTGTTGTACGCAAACGGTGTAAGCCTGAAAGAAATTCAGGAGTGGTTGGGTCACAGCGACATTTCGACCACCTCAAACATTTACACGCACCTGAATTTCACCTCGAAGGTTGCGTCAGCCAATGCGATTTTAGGCGTATATCCCTCCGCTTAATGCGTGATGTCCCTCCAATGTCCCTCCGAAAATCAGCCTGCAAACGGCAAATTTGTTGATGTGCGAGGGACATACATAAGAATACGGAGCATAAAGAAAAGCCCGCAAACCCAGTTATATCAAGGGTTTGCGAGCCATTCGGTGTGGTGCCGGTGGCGGGGGTCGAACCCGCACGGGTTATTAGCCCAACGGATTTTGAGTCCGCCTCGTCTGCCAATTCCAACACACCGGCATCTCATATTTTAAGTCATCTCCCGATGTCCTGTCCGAGAAATCGGAGGGACATCGTGGAGGGACATTAAAACCAAAGCACTTATTCAATTCGTAAAAAAGCCTTGAAAATCAAGGGTTTTCAGCCATGGCGGTATGCCTTGACGCAGTGGATTTTGAGTCCCGTACGTCTGCCAATTCCATCACACCGGCAAATTTACCTTTTTATTATACCTGCGGACGGAACAAAAAGCAAGCAGAATTTCACGCTTCCCCCGGTTTTGCACGTTTTCCCGGTTTTGCGGTGTTTTCGGCTCAAAACACCCGGCTGCACAGCCAGTAGATCAGGCCATAGATCGCGCTGGCGCAGGTGCCGAACACCAGCACCGGCCCGGCGATGGTGAACATTTTGGCGCAGGTTCCCAGCACGACGCCCTCGGTTTTGAACTCGACCGCCGGCGAAACGATGGAATTGGCGAAGCCCGTGATCGGCACGAGCGTTCCGGCGCCGGCCAGCTTTGCAATGTCGTCGTAGACGGCAAGACCTGTCAGAACGGCGGAAAGAAACACCAGACAGATGCTCACCGCCGACCCGGCCGTCTGCTTGTCCAGTCCCGCGGCGGTGAAACCGTTCATCAGCAGCTGGCCCAGCGTACAGATCAGGCCGCCCGTCCAGAAGGCGTTGAACAGATCCTTCCACAGCTTGGATTTCGGCGCCATCCGGTCGACCAGCCGGCTGTATTCCGCATTGCTCATTTGCATAAAAACTCCCCCTTTTTTCTATAGTATTCCCGCAAAAATCGCTCCGAGCGGTTTGAAATGACATCGCCAAAAATTTCCAGTCATCGACGGTGCACATCCTCGCCAAAAATGTGTTTTTGGCAGGACACTTCCCGGAAAGAATATCCCCCCGCGCTATGGTGATTTCGTCAGCTCTTTTCCCAAAAAATAACAGGACAAATCACTGGTATTCAGGAATAATTTAAGATATAATGAATGCAAAGGAGGGGATAAGCATGGGCGTTTATCAGGACGAGCATTACAAGGACTCCATCAAACTCGAAGCGCGTACACCGCTGCTGCTGATCCAGAGCACCGGCAGCCAGAAATGCGGCAAGGGAGAGGGCTGGGGGCCGGGCGAGCGCGACCACTTTCTCCTGCACTATGTCGTCAGCGGCGAGGGCGAATACCACTGTGGAAATGACACCTGGCATCTGCATGGCGGCGATGCCTTCATGATCTATCCCCACACCCGCGTGGAATACCGCGCAAGCAGGCTTGAGCCATGGGAATACCTGTGGGTCGGCTTCAACGGCTTTGATGCGCCGGGCTGCGTGGAGGAGATCGGCTTCACGCAGCAGCAGCCCGTGCTGCGCGGCCGCGGCAGCGCCGGTATCCGGACCCGCATGGAGGCGCTCTACCGCAGCTACGGCCTGAGCTACGCCGACCGCCTGACGATGGCCGCCAAGCTCTATGAGCTGGCCGCCTTTCTGGTCCGAACGGCGGATACCCGCCGCGAGCAGCAGGAACAGCGCGACAGCGCGTGGCTGGCCGCGGAATATATCATGCTGCACTACCGCGAGCCGATCAGCATCGGCGAAGTCGCGGCCTATGTTTCCGTCAGCCAGAGCAGCCTCTACCGCCACTTTGTCGAGCGTTATCACAAATCCCCGAAGCGCTTTCTGCTGGAATACCGCATTGAGCGCGCCTGCGAACTGCTGCACGAGGCGGACAGCACAATTCAGGAAGTTGCCGCAGCCGCAGGCTTTGAGGATGCCTTCTATTTCTCCCGTGTATTTCGTGAACTCAAGGGCATTTCGCCCAAAGAATACGCCGTCCAACGGCGCATTTCCGCCGTCTCCGGTACCGGAATGTCCAGAAGAAAGTAGAAATTTGTAAAAATACACTGCAAAAATCTTTGAAAATTCCTATTGTTTCTTCGTTTCCAGGCCATTTTGTATAAAATGTACAAAAATATTTCCTTTTATAGGAAATAAGAGGGGAGATTTGTCCATATTCGTGAATGAAAAATCTATTCAACTGAACGCAAAGTTCAGTATAATTAAAAATACAGGGGAGCGGAAAACGATCCGGTTCTCCCCTGGAATTTGAAGGAGGAAGATTCAATGAAAAAAGTAGTGGCTATCCTTTTGGCGCTGGTCATGGTGTTCGCACTGGCTGCCTGCGCCGGCGGCGGCGGAGCCAAGACCTACAAGGTCGGCGTCGCAATTTACAACTTTGACGACAACTTCATGACCCTCTACCGCAACGAGATCGACGCATACTTCAAGACGCTGGAAACCGACGAAGTCAAGTATGAGCTTGAGTTTGCCGACGGCAAGAACGACATGGCCGAGCAGACCAACCAGATTGAAAACTTCATCACGCAGGGCAAGGACGTCATCATCTGCAACCTCGTGCAGACCTCTTCCGCCGACACCATCATCGACAAGGTCGTCGCCGCGGGCATCCCGATGGTTCTCATCAACCGTGAGCCTCTGGCTTATGACGCAGACGGCAAGACTCTCGACGAGCAGTACGAAGGCATCCTCAACAATGCAAAGGTCTGCTATGTCGGCGCAGACGCTCGTCAGTCCGGTACATATCAGGGCGAAATGGTCGTTGCCCTGCCGAACCACGGCGACCTCAACGGCGACGGCGTTGTCAGCTACCTCATGATCGAGGGCGACCCCGAAAACATTGACGCGCAGTACCGCACCGAGTTCTCCGTCAAGGCCCTCACCGACGCGGGCGTGAAGGTCGAATGCCTGGACGATCAGGTCGGCAACTGGGCGACCGATAAGGGCCAGCAGATCTGCGCAAACGCGCTGTCCGCACACGGCGACAAGCTGGAAGTCGTGTTCTGCAACAACGACGCCATGGCGCTCGGCGCTGCCGCAGCCATCAAGGCCGCAGGCCGCACCGTCGGCAAGGACATCTACCTGCTGGGCGTTGACGCGCTGGACGAGTGCGTTGAGATGGTCAAGGAAGGCACCATGACCGGTACCGTTCTGAACGACCACATCGGCCAGTCCCACAAGGCGGTCGACGTCGCCATTGAGCTGCTCAACGGCAAGGACATCCAGAACTACTACTGGGTCGACTATGTCAAGGTCGACGCCGAGTACGCGAAGAACCACTGAGTTCTGCGCACGGCTGCAATGGGCGGGAAACCGCCCATTGCACGTAACAGGCAAAATCAGCAATGGACGGGAAACCGTCCATTGCCCAATTTGAGGGGAGCGCGGCATATTCTGCCCGCTGCCCTGAATTTGGGAGATTCTCAGAAAAGGAGGCAGGCAATATGTCTGAGTATCGTTTGGAGATGCGCGGCGTGTGCAAATCCTTCCCCGGCGTCAAGGCGCTGGATCACGCGCAGCTCCAACTCCGCCCCGGCACCGTCCATGCGCTCATGGGCGAGAACGGCGCGGGCAAATCCACGCTCATGAAGTGTATGTTCGGCATCTACAAGATGGATGAGGGCGAGATCTTCTATGAGGGCAAAAAGGTGGAGATCCACGACCCCATGGAGGCGCTGAAGATGGGCATCGCCATGGTGCATCAGGAGCTTCAGCCCATTCCCGCGCGCACCATCGGAGAGAATATCTTTCTTGGCCGCTACCCTATCAAAAAGTTGCTGGGCTTCATCCCGGTGGTCGATCACAAAAAAATGTATGAGGACACGCGCCTTTTGCTGAAAAAGGTTCGCATGGACTTCGACCCACGGCAAAAGCTGGGCGAGCTGAGCGTGTCGCAGATGCAGTCGGTGGAGATCGCAAAGGCAGTTTCCGCAAACTGCAAGGTCCTGATTCTTGACGAGCCGACCTCCTCTCTGACGCAGAACGAGGTGGAGGCACTGTTCCGCATCGTGGAAGATTTGAAGCGCGACGGCGTGGCCATCGTCTACATCTCCCATAAGATGGATGAGATCCTCCGCATCAGTGACGAAGTCACCATCATGCGTGACGGCAAGTACATCGGCACCTGGCCCGCAAAGGAGCTGACGACCGACGCCATCATCACCCGGATGGTCGGCCGCGAGCTGACGAACCTCTATCCCCAGCGCAACAATAAACCGGGCGAGGAGGTCTTCCGCGTGGAGGACTTCACCTCTATCCATCCGCGCAGCTTCCGCAATGTTTCCTTCACTCTTCGCAAGGGTGAGATTCTCGGCGTCGGCGGTCTGGTGGGCGCGCAGCGCACCGAGCTGATGGAAGGCCTGTTCGGCACCCGTTCGCACGCAAAGGGAAAGATCTTCTACCACGGCAAGGAAATGAAGATCAACCGGCCGAAGGACGCGATCGATCATGGCGTCGCGATGCTGACCGAGGACCGCCGTGCCTCTGGTATCATGGGCGTGCTCTCCGTGGCGGACAATATCTCCGTTGCCTCCCTGAACCACTATCTGAGCGGCGGCTTTGTGCTCAATAGCCGCAAGATCGAAAAACTGGTGCAGGACAACGTCAAAAAGATGAACATCAAGACCCCGTCCAGCAAGACGCTCATCCAGTCGCTCTCCGGCGGCAACCAGCAGAAGGTGCTGATCGGCCGCTGGCTGGCCAACGACCCGGACGTGCTGATCCTCGACGAGCCGACGCGCGGCATCGACGTCGGCGCCAAGTACGAGATCTACTGCATCATCGAAGAACTGGCGCGGCAGGGCAAGAGCATCATCATGATCTCCAGCGAAATGGGAGAGCTGATCGGAATGTCCGACCGCATCATGGTCATGTGCGACGGCCGTGTGACCGGCTTCATCGACGGCAAGGACGCAACACAGGAAAACATCATGGAACTGGCTACGCAGTTCGTATAGGGAGGGCAAGCGTATGGAAACAAAGAAACTCAGCTTCGGACGGAAAGTCTGGAATTTTGTCAAGGGAAACCCCATCGTCATTCTGCTGGTGCTCGGCGCGATCGTCGTCGGCTGCTTCACGGATAATTTCTTCTCCTGGGTCAACTTCAGCAACCTCGCCAGCAACACGGCAGTGCGTTTTCTGATCGCCCTCGGCGTTTCCGGCTGTCTGATCACCAAGGGCACCGACCTGTCCGCCGGCCGTCAGCTCGGCTTCGCCGCCTGCCTTGCGGGTCTGCTGCTTCAGCGTCCGGATTACACCGGCCGTATGTTCGACTGGCTGCCCAGTATGTACCCCAATGTTCCCGTCTGGATCTGGATGGCGCTGACGCTGGTCATCGTCGTGGCCGTCGGCGCGCTCTTCGGCCTGCTGAACGGCGCGATCATCTCCTATCTGAACGTCCCGCCCTTCATCACGACCCTCGGCACGCAGACGATCATTTATGGCATTTCCCTGATCATCACCGACGCACAGCCGATCGGCGGCTTCCAGAAAGCCTACACCGAGCTGGTCACGGGACGTATCGGCAGCTCCACAGGCTTCCAGCTTCCCTACCTGCTGTTCATTGCGCTGATTTTCGGGCTGCTGTTCTGGTTCATCTATAACAAGACCCGCCACGGCAAGTATATGTACGCCATCGGCGGCAACGAGGCTGCTGCT